>OAWQ01000106.1_pt1 | contig 48536 bp, 46 predicted proteins | sample 1476961 | NCBI WGS metagenome assembly OAWQ01 (sample SAMEA2580247, study PRJEB22360) | human gut metagenome | biome: human gut; feature: human-associated habitat; material: faeces | place: Denmark | collected 2008/2010
GCACCGGGCCGTGCTCGTTGACGCCCTTGCGGCGAAGGTTCTCAAACGGGTGAAGGTCATACCTCCGGGAACAAAACAGCAGGTTCACCGACCATAACAACCCGGCCTGCGCCGCCTGATAACGGAGACGCCGCCCTGGGGGGCGGCGGTAAGGAGAAACCTATGCACACGATCATTACCACCGATGTCCTGAAAACCATGTTCGCCGGAGAGCTGGAAGACTACCGCGCCGCCGGTGAAGATTTTCGCCGTGAACTCACCCATGCCGTGATGCGGGATCTGTCCTGTCCGGAGAGCTGGGACGTCAACGGAGAGTACAAAAGTGAATTCGGCGGATTCTTTCCGGTACAGATCCGTTTTTCCCCCTCTCACGGTCATTTTGATGTGGCGGTCTGCAGTCCGGGAGAGCTGAGTACGCGCTGGATGGTCGTTTTTGTGACCCGTGGCGGCCAGCCGTTCTCCGTTGTTCGTAGCATGGAAACATTTAACCCGGAGTTGATCTCCCACACGCTGGCACTGATAGCGTGTCTCGATACTGACGGCTATTCCTTTGCCAGTATCATCAGCACCCTGGCTCAGGAGGGCGAACTGTGATCCCCTCATCCCATGCCATTGTGACCCTGAAACCTGCACGCCAGGCTGCTTTGCAGGCCATCATGTTCGTGGAAGACGCCCGGTTTCGGGGAGCTCGTTTGCCCTCGATGCCCCATGTCCGCACGTTCCTGCGCATGCTGACCGGTTGCAGTCGAATTAACAGCGCCGTCGCCCGGAGTATTCCCGGCCTGCACCGTGATCCGAAAGACCGGCTGAATAATCTGAAGCAGGTGGAAGAGGCACTGGATACGCTGATTGCCAGTCAGGGGGAATGCTGCCCGCTGCCGCTGACAACCGATGTTCAGGCTGAACTTTTTCCGGAAGTGATTCACACCCGAACCGATCGGCGGATGCAGCGTGAAAATATTGCGTTCACCCGGAGAGTTCGGCGTGAAGGCAAAGAGATAGCACATACCTGGTTGCTGCGACAGAACCTGCTGGGGCAGGCTATCACGGAGCTTAACTTTCAGTCACCGGAGACCGTTAACACCTGGTACCGCCAGTGGGCTGACGAGTTTGACGCGCGGGATCTGGAGCCTGCCTTCTGGAACTGGCGATCGCGGTTTGCCTCGCTGGTCTCCCTGGACTGGCTGCGGGATGCCGGGGAGCCGCTGTATGGTGTCATGCATGAAATCAGCTTCATTGTGAGAGAGACACCGGAGTCTGTGCGTCAGGCAGAACGCTGGCAGGTCCCGAACAAGCTGACACACCGGAGCCGCGGATGAAGTGGCGCTATTCCCCGCGCTGGAAACTGGACCGGACCGCATAAACTGGTCTCCGACGTCGTGGAAGCCGGGAAACCTGCTCCCTAATCGATCATGTCGCGCTGGGTGGCGGGCGCAGGATATGCGGTGTGCGTGGGTTTTCTCTTTGGGAGGCAGAGCGTGCCGCTTAGATTGGTGCCCGGACAAAGGCAAGCAGAACAAATCCACCCCTGGATTATCGAAATACTGGCCTTGTCCGGGCAATCCATCGTAGCCATTTGAAAAGCCACAGGCACGTAAAAATTCTTTCAGTCCGTGATAATGACCAGGCCGCTAAGATAACTGCCAGAAAATTAGCTTATAGGTTAACTTTACTTTGATTGAAATTAGCCTGTAGGTTAATATACAGGAAACGGGAGGTCACATGTTTAGCGTCGTTTATCATCCGGATGCCAGGGAAGAAGCCACAGCATTACCCGTAAAAATCAGGGTGAAGTTTGACCGTCTCATCGGCAAACTGGAATATGATGCCCGGTTGCTGCGGGAACCAGACACCAGGCCTCTGGGCGATGGACTTTTCGAGATCCGCACGATGGGGACGGACATCGCCAGGGGCATATGGGTATACCACAAAGGCAATACCATCATTATGCTGCGGGTTTTCATCAAAAAGTCACAGAAAACGCCAGCGAAAGAAATCGATCTCGCCAAAAAGCGTTTAGCGGAGGTACTCAATGAAACTGGTAAGCCATAAAGAACTGCATAGCGAGTGGATGCAGGACGATGAATATCGCGCTGCATGGCAGGAAGAAGAACGCAAGGAGAAGCTCAGAGAGCTGCTGGCAGAATGGCGTAAGCATGACAACCTGACAAAAGCGCAGGTTGCTGAACGCATGGGGGTTACACCTCCGGTTATTTCCCGCCTGGAAAACAACATCACCAAAGCCAGCATTGACACGCTGACCCGATACGCTCATGCCTGCGGTATCAAGAAGCCTGTCATTGCACTGTACTGAGCAACCGGCCGGGGCTGGCCTTTTGTTTCTGTCAGCCCCAGCATTTTGTCTTATAGCAATTATGCGCATGTGTTGTATCGATTCTCACAGACAGGGCATGACAGAAGGTGGCGTAAATAACCAGAAGGGCAGGGGATAACCTGCCCGACTGCGGGAAAAGGCTGCTCACCTGCGGTGCCGGATAATACCGGCTGCGCTACGCGCCGCCCGTATTATTACGGCGCGGGCTTATCTCATCATGATTAATTATTCATCCCTGTTATATCTCATCCGGCATGCTGCTTTTTATCCCTTCCGGTATTTATCCTTACAGGCGAACCCAATGAATTCCGATCCGGGCGTCGTCCCTTTAGGGACACGGCTGTCGTGAACAGAGCCAGCAGGCTGTCTCTGCCCTGCGGGCTTCCATCCTGACGCAAATTCAAATTCACGCTTGCTGCATCCTTGTCAGGATGCGCCGCTTTCACCGTGCCGGCGATAAAGCTGCCGTCACTTTTATGGCGCCACGCCGTTCCGACGTGTCGGGTGTGTGCATCCTGTCCCCCCGGTGAGGCCATCCCCCGTGTGTCCTCACGCGGAGGGCTGGTCGTAGCACCGCCGTGTCGTCGCACAAGGGGTAAATAAACTCCGCCAAAAACTTTTTGCCAGGGACCGCAAAAACTTTTTGTCTCCGCCCCTTGTTCTCCTCCTTACAGCGTTGCTCCTTTGCCCTGTGCCGCGAGAGAACTCACCAGGGAGATGGACAACCATCACCACAGGAGAAAACCAGAATGCACACACGAAACGTCAAAACCGCCGCTCAAGAATCTTCCAGAAAGATGGGGGGAAAAGCCGTGTCATACACGATCCTCGTTGCTGATAAGCCAAAAAACTCAGAGGAAGAGTGGGACGTCATGGAATTCAGCAGCCTTGTTGCGCTGAAAAAATATCGCAGAAGCCACCCGGAAAAAATGAGCTTCAGCTATGGCTATGCCCTCAGCCGTGGCGTGGATAAGCAGTTCTGTCATATCAACGTGGCTGAAGCGGATCATTTCAAACAGTTTGTGCGCCTGATTGAGCGTGCAGGCTTCAATATCCAGGACAACCAGCTATGAACACACAAAACAACAACGTCAACACCGCCGCTTTTGAATCTACCGAAAGATGGGTTATGGCCTGCCCGGAACCGATCGCAGCAAAGGTATTGCCACCACCGCGGGCTATATCTCGATGATGATCCCCCCGCTCAGCTGGGCGATGATTAAAAGTATGGGAGCAGGTTTCTCCAGCGCCTACAGCCACTTTGCTTCGTCCGGCCTCAGCTCCACGTCGCAGGCCTCCTCCAGCGTAGTGGACGGGAACTATTCGTTCTCAAATATGCAGACGGATAATGTCAGCGGGAACAGCTGGAATACCAACAGCACCACCGCGTTTGGGCAGATGACCCGACAGCTGGCGAATGGGGGGATGGGTACCCAGACCCGGGATGGGTCTATGGTCTGGGATAGTAGTGGCGCCATGTCAAAACTCCCCGTGGATATCAATGTTGGTCGGCAGATAGCCAGCGCACAGCAACAGATGGCCCGGGAATCAGATGTTCAGGCAGAAAGCTCTCTGCACGGTTATAACAGCAGTGTGACGAGTGCCTGGAACAGCCTGAAGCAGTTTGGCACAAATATGGGGACCAGTGCGTCCATGACGTCAGGCGCTGATAATACTGAGTCGTCGCAGGATTCGATGGCCAGAAGTAAAATGTGGAGTGCTGTTGTTTCTAATGCAAAAGCCAACAACATCAGCAATGAAGAGTCTTTCCAGCAGTTGATGGATAAGTCAACGAAAGGGTCTGTATCTGGTGAGATGTACGGTAATGCTAAGTGGGGGTCTGGTGACCAGCTGGCTGGGAAACTGGGTAAATGGGCTACGGGTCTCTCTGCTGAGGGGGGGGCTAAAATTAGTGCTGGCTTGAATGCATCAAGTGGCTCTACTGACTCGACAAATGAATCAGGAAGATCATCCTATGACAGTCGACATGATACCAGTGGTCAGGCAGCCAAAGACTTTAAAGAAGCATCTGATTACTTTACCAGCCGTAAAACAACCACATCGGGTATCCGGTGTTTACCGTACCTTGTAAGAAGGGAACGCAAACACCTAAACGTACACTGCCATTTAACAAGAAACTGATGTCCAAAGTTGAGGGTTTTACGGATACATTTATCTTCACAGTGCTCGTGGCTGATACAAGAGCTAACGGTTACAGGAAACGGCGGCCGCCAGCCCTCAGATGCCGCGCTATAAACGCACTACTTCAGGGATTGTGCTTCCATTATGATCCCCTTGCTAATCGGGTAAATGTCACCATGACGACACTGGCCTCTGAATGTGGACTTGCTACTGAATCGGAACAGGGAAATTTATCAATTTGTCGGGCGACACGTGCTTTACGCTACCTGGCAGAGGAGCTTGGGCTGATAACTTATCGTACGGAGTATGATCCAGATGCAGGTTGTTATCTGCCAACGGATATTACTTTCCTGCCACGCTTATTTGAGGTTCTTGATGTTTCGCCTGAATCGATTGATTCCGTCCGCAGAAGTCGGGCTGAATATCTTAATTTGCAGAGATCTGCAGAAGGTCGGAGCAGACTAAGCCTTAACGAGTTAGTTACTTTGGCCTGGGGGGTGTTCCGCGCCCGTTTCAAAGCGTACAGACTGATGCGTAAAGCTTATGGAGAGAAACGATGCAGAGCCAGAAAAGAAGCTCAACTGACCTTCCGGGAGATATCCGAACGTGTGAGGAAGGAGCTTACGCTGGAGATTGCAAAAGGACTGTTTGTCTCTGATTTATCCCGGATACGCGATGAGATTAAGAGAAGAGTAAAAGAGAGGATGATTCTTTCGCGCAGTCTATGTACACGGATATAGAACCAACTGGCTTTTCGACACCTCACGGTTAATAAGGTCTCCATGACCAAACGACTGATATTGCCTTGTCATTACCTCGCTCTGATTTGCGCTCACCGCCCACCATGGTATAATTCCATAATATTGTGTGTTAATCGCGTTTTATAGAGATAGTTCACATTATGCTGGATTTATCGTTTAGAAAGCCTGACGAAATGGTTTCTCTCTTGTGCGATCGACTGCGCAAAGAACGAATCAATCAACAGATGACCCAGTCAGAACTGGCCAAAAGGGCTGGCATTGGGGTGAATACGTTGTCAAATCTGGAATCGGGGAAAAATACTGGGTTTGAGAATATTATCCGTGTAGCCATGGTCCTGGGGCGGACTGATGAACTGCAAGGACTATTCAAACCCAGACTTGAAAGCCTCGAAGATCTACGCCGTTATGAGTCCACCTTAACCCGAAAACGTATCAGAAGTAAGGGAGGCCATAATGAATAGTATTGAGGTTTTTTACGAAGGCTGGGGAGAGCGCTGGCTCTGGGGTACCTTAGTCAGTACGACTGTGTTGACGGGGCGACCAGTTATTGTTTTTGAATATAGTCCTGCCGCCCGTGAGAAAGGACTGGAACTGGCACGTTATACGCTGCCGCTTTCTGGTCCTAGTCTCCGGAGAGATTTTCCACAGCACCAACTGGGGCTCCCTGGACCTGTCTATGATTCACTACCTGACGGGTGGGGAATGTTACTTATGGACAGACTGTTCCGTAAACGCGGACTCAGCAGCGCAAGAATTGGTCCTCTTGAACGTCTCGCGTACATCGGCAGTAATGCTATGGGCGCGATGTCATATATGCCGGCATCACCGGACGTCTTATCTGTCCAGGACTATATCCCGATTAGTCAGTTAGCAGCAGAGGTCCAGGAAGTTCTGAAGGGGGAAGGGGGGGAGTTTCTCAACCGACTTCTGCTTATGGGGGGATCACCACAGGGAGCGAGGCCAAAAGCCCTTCTTTACCGGGACTCCGGGACCGGTGAGTTTACAACGGTACCTGCTCTGGGACTTGAACCATGGCTAATAAAATTTCCGGCAAGGCAGGAACATCCTGAAGTTTGCGCCGTAGAAATGATATACGCCCAGTGTCTGAGAGAATGCGGGATTGATACTCCTGAGACGGAATATTTTGAGTTACCAGGTGAGCAGGCTGCGTTTGCAACCAGAAGATTTGACAGAGAGCGGGGAATGAAAGTCCCTATGCAAAGTCTTGCTGCTTTTACTGGTGCAAACTATCAGGTTCCGGGTTCAATGGACTATGCCAGTTTTCTTCGGGCGACACAGCTCTGTACAAATGATGTCCGTGAAAAAGGACGCGCATTCGAACGAGTGGTATTTAACGTCATCTTTAATAACAGAGACGATCATCCAAAAAACTTTGCCTATCTGATGTCAGCAAACGGGAACTGGTCGCTGGCGCCAGCCTTTGACATTACATTCTGTGACGGTCCAGGCGGATACCATCAGATGGATGTCATGGGCGAAGCGCTTACTATAGAGCGTGAGCATCTGATGAATCTCGGGATACGGGAAGCTGAACTGGAGGAAAGCCGGGTGAATGAGATTATCGACCGGATAGCCAGTGTGGCTACGACATTTTCGAAGAAATGTCATGAGCTCCTTCCAGGAAAGGTTACCAGGGATACCCTTAGTTATATCCAGACTCGCATCGATGAGAATATTAGCGGTATCAAATCCTGAACCGCGCTTAAACGGCGAGGGCTTCCAGTATCTCAGGCCACCGCCGTCTTCAGTCAAGTAACAAAACAGTATGGATGGCTCTTCTCTCTTTGCGGAACGACATATCCACTATTAACTGCAAGAGACCAGGCTGGTTAACTGATAACCGGCGTCTATCCAGGCTGCAAGTATTCTTTTAAAAACCCTTTAACTGCATTCTTTTAAACTAAGTACCTGTTCATGGTCAGTTATGAGGATAATTATTAGTTACAACATTCATAAAGAGTTTTCCTTCCTCACCCTGAGAGCCCGCTGCCTTTTCTGAACCCCGAGCCCCTCTCTGGCCACAATCCAATACCGTGCACAGCTGCAACAACAGAACCCTTTCCACCACTGAAAAGCGCCGCCGCCCCCGGCCGAAGGCCGGGGAAAGACATCGCTTTTAATGATGGGTGTTGTAACTATTTATTCTTCATCGCTGTAAGTCGTGCTGCTGCAATCCCGGGGTATACGCTCGTAAGCGCCTGACGGCACTAACGCGGAGATACGCCCCGACTGCGGCTGTCGCCTTGTCGGGTCCACTCCGACCGCGTACAGAGGCTTCTGTGATGTTTTAAGCGGGTATGGCTTTGCCAGCTACCGTGTTAAGTTCCCTGGTGTCGCTGAAATAACTGAAGAACATCCCCCTAAGCGTCAGCAGCAAGCTGCCGCCGCTAAGGCCCCGGAAATCACGCCCTTTACGTCGTAAACGCCGTAAAGCCCGCTCACCGGGGTTAAAAGGGATTACTTTTACTTCTTCATTGCTGTAAGCGGGTTAAGGCTAATCAGGGCAGGGGGTAGGGTGGCAGAGTTTATAGCCAGGTAACCGGCTACGCCGGGCTTTCGGCGCCATTTGACTCCACAGACACATGTAACCTCATCTGGCGCCTCCATGCCGCTGACGCGGCATCCAGAAGTTTCCCGATGCTGTAAGTCTTAACGTCTGCTTTGTGCCAAAAGCGGAAGTAACTAACAGCAGTCTGTGTGAAAATACGGGGAGCAGGTTAGTACTCCTTAATTACGCCCAACTGGTCGATGTTGGTGATGTGGAAAACCACGATAAGAGGTGTCAGAAATCGACTTTAATACATCCGGTCTCAAAATGGTCGATTAAGACTCTATATTTCAGACTATTAGTCTCTAAAAGTGGTTTTCCACACGGTTGACCTTCAAACAACATTAAGTATTGATTCAATCCTTTTTTTTGCCTGACTGGTCAGGCGCTTAATTCCAAGCGAGCGGGTCATTTCCTGTATCTTATTGTCACCTTTAATACTCAGCGCCAGTGCGCGCAATTCCTCACTAGGGATCGCGTCAACCTGGCGAATGTCGTTATCCGTGGCAGGCAAACGAAACGCATTCCAGTCAGCACGTTGCTCAGCGGACAGCCAGACGAAGTTTTCACCTGAGTGATCGGCTGCAAGGTGATAGTGTTGATCCACAATTTCCATTACGCGTTCACGTATCAGTCTGCCAGCGCGAGTGAAGCCGTGTATACGTGCGATGCGTTGCACAAGCGTTGTATCCAGAACGGGTGATTCACTTGTTACCACCGCTTCAATGAGGGTTTTAAGTGTCTCATCATATTCAGCGATATAGAATTGTTCTGCATCTGTCCTGTCGTGCCATTCCTGAAGATCGTTAACGACATACTTACCGGCATGCGCTGGCTTGTTGTTATTCTGAGAAGCTGTAGATGCATACTTCAACTCAGTGCCACCATCATCTTCGCTTACTTCGGCGGGAGGCGTGATGATAGGGTTTACTGACGTGGATATTTCTTCATCATTAGCGACAGGTGTAATTTCAGATACCAGTATGTCTTCACTGGCATCATTGGTTACGTGACCGATGACTGGCGTAATCTGCTTTTGTTTTTCTGCTTCAGCAATCAGTGCGGCTTCCGCTGCTCTGGATTCCTCCAGCAGGCGATTTATTGCTGTATCCAGCCTGTCGAGTGCACCTTCTTTATCAATCCACCATTCAGTTGACCAGAGGCGCAGTAATTTCCAGCCCAGGCCCTGTAGGATAGCGCTGCGGACTTTATCGCGATCGCGTGCTGTTGCTGCGCTATGGTAAGTGGCACCGTCACATTCAACACCGACAAGATAGTCGCCAGGCTTATCCGGATGAACGATCCCCAAATCAATACGGAAACGGGATACGCCAATTTGCGGGACAACATGCCAGCCTTTTCTCCTCAGACCATTTGCTACTGCCTCTTCAAACGGTGAGTCATAACCGCCTACAGACCCACGTACTGCCTGAGAAAGAGCTTCAGGGCCGCGCTGGGCAAACTCAATAAAGTGTTTGAGGTCAGCAACCGCGCGGGCGCTGGTCCGATTAAGGTCGATGAAGGAAGGATCGAACGAGCTGAAGACCATCATTTCCTGTCGCGCACGTGTGACGGCAACATTCAGCCGGCGCCAGCCTCCCTCGCGATTAAGCGGGCCAAAATTCATCGACATTGTATTTGCGCCCGGCTCAGTCGGGCCGTACCCGATGCTAATTATGATCAAATCGCGTTCATCCCCCTGAACCGTTTCGAGGTTTTTAACCACAACAGGTTCTTCCAGTTCAGACTGGAAGAAGGGTTCAATTTCAGGGTGATGCTGTCTGGCACGGTCCAGCAGATCGCTGACTAGCTTTTGCTGTTCAGTATTCAGCGTGATAATGCCTATCGATCTGCCTGATGCAACGAACTCTTTATCAGTCAGTCGCTTCACCGTTTCAGCGACGATCGCTTCTGCCTCGACCTGATTATGACGTCCTTTCCCTTTAGAGTAGACGCCTGTAACCTTGCACCACTGGACAGCACTTTGCTTTGTTTCGGAAGCGGGGAACGTAATCAGGTTGCTGTCATAGTAGCGATGGTTGGAGAAGGTAATCAGGCTTTCATGACGGCTCCGGTAATGCCAGCTCAGGCTGTGGTTATACAGGCCGGCAGCAAGACACTCATCCAGAATGCTTTCCATATCTTCTTCAGTATCATCGTCCGTGTCATTAGCTGCACGATTAAAGAAGCTGGTTGGCGGCATCTGGCGGGGATCACCGGCGATTACCACCTGTTTGCCACGCGCCATGGTGCCGATAGCATCCCACGGGGCAATCTGTGATGCCTCATCGAAAATCACCAGATCAAACAAGGCTTGGTCGGAGGGCAGGAACTGGGCGACTGAAAGCGGACTCATCAGCATGCAGGGGGCAAGTTTGGCCATGGCATCGCCCATTTCGGCTGCCATCTGGCGTACCGGTTTATGACGACGGGATTTCTGTAGTTCATGTTTAAGCAGTGCAAAACCACTCTGCTTGCTGACCTCATTTTTTGCAGGAATGACGCCACATAAACGAGCACGGATATAGCGTACTGTCAGTTTGGCCAGACGATCGGTTTGAGCACGGTAAGCCTCAATATCACTCATGTGCTCAGCCGGCACAAAATTGTGCAGCAGCGGCTCTGAATCGATCATCCACGATGCAAACCAGCGGCAATAGGCAGTTTCAAAAATCTCTGCAGCGCTTATTTCTCCTGAGTTAAGATGGATCAGCGCGTTGATCACTGGCTGCAGGCCATGTGAAATCGCTTCCTCACGTACACGGCTCCAGTCACTCCAGGCTTTAAGAGCAGACTGATGTTGCAGGATATTGAGTGCGCAGTCACGCAGTGCCGGGAGCGATGGTTTGTCCTCAGCTGGTTTTATCAGATTGCAGAAGCTAACCTGTGCATCATTGAAATTGGCGATTGCTGTGCGCAGTTTCCGAGTCAGGGCGGAGATAACACCCTGCGAACCGAGAAGGTCATTGGCATCAATAATCAGATTTTTTACAGCAGTGCGGATCTCGACCAACTGCTGTGGCGAAGAAGCAAAACCACCAAGCGAATTGCGGATAGATTCTGCAAGTTCCAGGGTGGTCTGCAACTGTGCAACGTTGGTATCCAGCCCAGCCCATCCCGGCAGGGATAAAGTGACAGAGTTAAGCTCGGTCAGACGTTGCAGCAATGTCTGCAGAGTTTCAGCAATGGGGAGATCAACGGATAAGTCGGGAGCTGACGTTAGCGAGTATTGTCGGATAACTTCACCAATGACTTTCTTGCGGGCACTGGTCGCAAAGAACCAGAATTTTTTGTCAGCGACGTCAAGTACGTTTCTGATCTGCGGAGCATTAACGTACTGCCAGCTGTTACCAGGGTAGGTAACTGACAGATTAGCCTTTGTCACTTCAATCTCTTTCAGGAGGTGAACGGCTTTATTCGCTGACTCTATACGGCTTGTGGCATCCGGTGCGAACATGAAATTCAGATCAATGCCGTAAGCTTCCGTCAATAATTCACAGAATGAAGTTAGTTGCGACAGTCTCTCGGGCTCAGTAGAGTCCAGAGTAACTCCCGTCGCCTTCAGTAATTCCTCGGTGGCGTTTTCAAGGTGATCGATGATTGCAGGCAATGAATTTGCTGCAGCAATGAGAGAAGACTGCCACCCATTGGTCCAGTCAGCCTGCGTGATGAGGTCAAAATGATCGCCGTGCTGTTTCCAGGTATCACGGTTCAGCTCCAGACGTTTTACTATCTCTCTGAACTGAGTCATCTCTGAAGAAGAATGCAAAGTCGATGCAGGCCAGCTAAAGTGCGGCGTGGCGCTACTTGCATCCCTGATAACCGTGCCCATTGCCTGATGGAGCGTTAAGCCATTTGGCCAGCGCAGATGGAGCAAACGGACAACCTCATTGAGTTTGTCTCGCAGGTGCTGCACCTTGGCCGCTTCTTCCTTCCACTCCGAGGTAGTCAGTAGATCACGCGCATCCCATGCCCGCTCTAGCTGTTTCAGAAAATCCATCTTGGACGTTTTGCTCGAGTGCAGTTCCAGACAAAATTCACCGAGTCCCTGAGCCTCAAGCCTGCGATAGACCACATCCAGTGCCGCTTTCTTCTCAGCAACAAAAAGTACGCGCCTTCCCAGCGCAAGATTATGCGCGATCATATTGGCTATGGTTTGCGACTTACCGGTACCGGGGGGGCCATCCAGAACAAAATCCCTCCCTTTTGCAGAGGCTACAACGGCGGCGATTTGCGAGGAATCTGCAGGCAGCGGTAGGAAAAGATCCTGCGTATTGACGTTGTCATCGAGTTCCTCAACGTTGATGACTTCTCCGCTCTTATCCAGAACGGCATTGTCCTGGCCGCGTTCGATGAGATACTTTACCAGCGCACTTTGCATCAACTGAGGTGCCCGATCGATTAGATCTTTCCACATCAGATATTTGGCAAAAGAGAATGTGCCAATCACGACATCACGGGTGACTTCGAAACCGGGTATGTCGCGCACAGCACGCCGTACCATATTCCAGATGCCATCCACATCAACACCACTTTCATCGGTGGGCAGATCGCCATCGAGGCCGTTAATTGTCAGAGCAAAGTCATTATGTAGCAGTTCAAGCAGAGTAAGGTTGAAGCGGGGCTCTTCTTCCAGCAAACGCATGGACACGCCCGAAAGTACACTTTTACGGTCAAGCTGAATCGGCAGTAGTATCAGTGGAGCTGAGTAACTTTTGGGATCATCAGCGGATTTTTTCCATTTAAGGAAGCCCACAGCGAGGAAAAGAGTGTTGGCACCACCTTCCTCCAAATCACTTTTCGATTTTCGATAGAGGTCGATTAGGGATGACTCGAGGCGGTATTTTTCCATTGCGGAGACGACTTCACCGCGTTCCAGCGCAATCTGGGCGTATTCTTCCCGCAGGTTCTCGTTTGTGAGCTGCTGATAAAGTTCGGCATCGCGGCCTCCACTCTCTAGATCAGGGAGCGGGACAATGCGAATGCGTTTGCCTTCAGCTAGCTTATCTTCAAGATGGCCAGGATTCGCACAGATCAAACGAATGCCTTTAGCGCTTTCAGGCAGGTGTAACAGGCGGTTACGGGTGGTTAAGTCCAGAAGTTTTCGTTGCCATTGTACAAGCCGGCCCCCAGCTTCTTTTTCGCCAGCTGTTTCAATATCAATGTCAACATCAGGGAGAGAGGGAGCGTCCTCAAACCCATGAGAAATAACCTCCTCAGCATCAGGCTGTCCTTCAAGGCGAGTGACACCCAGAGCCAGTGGCCGAATTTTCTGCATCCGCGCGCGACGCGAATCAATGGCTGCGTGAAAAACATCCTCGTTAAGATACTTTAACGCTTCATCAGATGCCTGAGTAAATGAAGGCGGGTGGGCTCTGGTCGCGAGAGTTGTCTCAAATACGACCATTTCTTTTAGGTCGACACGTTTGCGCACCGCAGAGACGTCTTCTGTCACTAGCTGCGAAAATTCCTGTGGTTGTAACCAGACGCCAGCAAACGCATGACCTTCACTGAGCATTAGCAGTGAATTCAAACCAATCTGTTCCAGTGCTGAAGCAAATAATAAGGTTGTATCCAGACAGGTCGCGACTTTTCCTTCCAGAATGATGCCTGGTGTGCGAATTTTCTGGCCATTCCGTTCAAAGCTGGCTGGGGGAAGGGCATAACTGATATTGAGGTTGCAGACAGCAGTCCAGAGAGCTGAGGTAATTTCCCAGACACGAGTTCTCGACTTGCTTTCATAACCATCAAGAGCGTCATTCTTGCCTGCACGGCGAAGGACATCAGAGGCTGCCTTGAGTACACGATCTACCGCCGGATCATTAGGAATGATAAATGAAGGGAGCAATTCAATCATTGCGCTGCCGCCCCATTCATTTTTCGCAAGTGCCTCAAGCGAATAATGAGTAATGAAGATTTCTTCCTCACCCTGGCACAAACTTATGGTGACTTCGCAGAGTACGCTTTCGGTCAGTTCGGCGAGCCATTTGGCATTAAGTTTGACATCCCGATCCCTGATATCCAGTGAAGTACCGGGAAGCAGGCGGTCGATATTCCATTTTTTATCTTCGAGCACGGCTGGCGCGGTCCGCAGATGCAGCGTCAGATCCTGAAATGTCTCTTCGGACTCATTATGCAAGATGAGCTCACGTAACAGCGGAACTGCATTCTGGTGTGATGTGAACCCCAGCTTGTGCGCGATACTCACCTGCGCTTTTATACCCATGAAACTAGTTCTCCTTAAGAGGAAATCACTCAAATATGCACAGTAGTGCTGACGACAGGAGACGCATTGAACAGGCAGAAAGCATCAGCAATTTGATTGCTCTGGCGGCGAGTATCAGAACAGGCGCGCAAGTACAGAAAGCATCATTCGCGGATTAGGTTGGGGGCGAAAGGTAGTGATTGTAAAAATCAATGCACGCTTCCTCTACCGTCAAGAGGTCGTCCCTAAGAATCATCTTAGTATTTTGCTAACATTAAAGTATAACGCGAACTTGATCTATAGATTAGGTCAGCCCAGTAATCTGAGGTGGGATAGCAATTTCAGAAAGATTTATGTTTTTGATAAATATATTTTTTTCTTTCATCCCTCGATTCACTTGTAACGATGAACAACAAAAAAAACAAGAAAAGATGATGTTCGATATAATATTTTGAAAAATTCCTGGATAACAATTGAATATATCTCTTGACCTGTTCCCTGTTGTTGAACAAGGCACTATTTTAATCATACCTTTGTCAAACTGTGAACTTCCGCTATTCGCTCATAACGGACTGCGCTCACTTATTGCAGTGAGCGTTACCTTGTGTTTAATGCCAGCCTGGTATAGTCAGGTTGACAGTACCGGTTTCAGGTCTTCGTCATTAAAAACGGTTCCGGTCTTCAGGACGCCATAACATCAGTGCACCAGTTTCCGCATCAGCGCGCCAATGGCCACCATTTTAGGTTTACCCCGCAGGCACATCTCATCGTAAATATTACGCATTCGCTTATTGTAGATTTTTCCGCACAGGGCGGACATGTAAAGCTTCGCTCTCAACTGAGGGGGGCCGATTTTCGACATCCGCGGCCGGCGCCGGACCGATGTGCCTGAGCGTTTCTCGATCGGCACCACGCCCAGAAAGGCGGCAGCCTGCTCAGCCGATACAAAGTTATGGCTGCGAAGCACGATCAGCATATGCATCCCCAGCTGGGGACCAACCGATTTAATTGAGGCCAGCAGTGTATAATCACGCCTCAGTGCAGGGCTGGCTTTGATATGTGCTTTTATCTGCCGCTCGATATTACTTATCTCCTCGCGCAGAAGCTGCGCCATACGCCTGCAGGAACTGATAATATCTGCAGGTGTGTCTGTCGACAGGTATTTTTCCAGTCTGTTCTCCTCACGCAGGGCATCACCCAGCAGAACATCCCGCCGTCGCAGGAGTGCACCGAGATATCTGATTTCGGGTGCCGGCGGCTCCCAGCGGTGTGGCTTCTTAAGGAATGCGTAACAGGCCAGCATATACGCATCCACCTTATCCGTTTTTGTCATGATTCCCATGCCACGCGCAAACTCCCGACTACGGTGAGGGTTGGCCAGAGAAACCCGGAAACCGGCATCATGTAATTCAGTGGCCAGCCGTTCGTGATAAACACCGGTAGCTTCCATTACCACATGAACATCTTCCGGACTGCAATGTTGAAGCCTGAGCCAGCGAAGAATATTTTCAACTGAATGTCTGTTATTCTGGATGTTACGGGTTTTTATGCGTCCTTTGATACCGTCATAAAGCATGCAAAGATCCAGGGTGTTTTTACTTACGTCAATGCCGACTGGAAACATGGTCAAACTCCTCTCACATAAACCGTCACGCCTGTTCGCCTTGTACATACGGAGTCGAGCTCCCGATAACCGTTCAACCTGATGTGCTGGCGTGAAAGGTGAAGCGGAGGGCCATGTGCTGCAAATCAAGGTTCAGCGGTGCCGACTTTTCTGACCTTAAGGGAAGGGGGCGGCTCACTCTGCTTCAGTGGTGGTAGCTAATTACCACAAACTGTTAGATACAAGCCACCGTGGCGGATGTCACCCAGGTCGACAAACTGCTGCACGGCGACGAGAACGTCGTCTGCGCCGATGACGGCTACACAGGCGTCGAAAAGCGCTCCGAGCATGCCGACCGAGAAGTGATCTGGCAGGTCGCAGCACGCCGCAGCACCTACAAGATGCTCGATAAACGCAGCGCCCTGTACAAAGCCAAGCGCAAGATCGAGAAGGCCAAGGCGCAAGTGCGAGCGAAGGTAGAGCCCCCGTTTCGCGTGATCAAGCGGCAGTTCGGCTACACCAAGGTACGTTTCCGAGGGCTGGTGAAGAACACTGCACAACTGGTGACGCTGTTTGCCCTGTCGAACCTATGGATGGCCCGCCGACATTTGCTGGCAAGCGCAGGAGAGGTGCGCCTGTAATGCGGAAAATGGCCGTCGCAAGGTGCTCGCGACGGCTGAAAGCACCGAAATGAGCGAGTGATCCGATCGTTTTTGATCAGTTCACCGCTTTCAAAATCAGCAGTGGCTGAAGCCAGCCGGAAATACAGGGCTACTTCAGACCATCCCTAGCTAGGGCTCGTAGTTCGGCGCAAGGCTGAAGTCGCTTGGCTGCTTCGCTGTGCAGATCCATGACCCACTTTCCATCAAACTCCCGGTTGTAGTTCCACAAGCATCTCGCGAGTCTTGCCGGCCCGCTCCACTAACAAGACCACAACATCTCCAACGTTCTTGTCGTCTAGCCGGGCCTGTAATGTGGTGACGTCGTCAACGGCGATACCGTCGATGCTGATAACGCGATCGCCGGGCACGATGCCGCCTGCGGTGACCTCGACGCCGACGAGCCCGGCCCTGTGCGCCGCCGAGCCCGGCGTCACGCGCAATACGAATACGCCCTTACTGCCGGTCAGCGCCTGCAGACGCGTGTTGAGCTGCTCATCCACCTCGATGCCCAGCGCCGGACGGATGTACTTGCCGGTCTTTATGAGTTGCGGCACCACGCGCATGACGGTATCGACCGGCACCGCAAAGCCTATGCCGGCCGAGGCGCCAGACGGACTGTAGATGGCGGTATTGATGCCGATCAGCCGCCCAGCCGAATCGAGCAGCGGGCCACCGGAATTGCCGGGGTTGATGGCGGCGTCGGTCTGGATCAGGTGATCGATGGCCGGGCCGCCCGCTTCTCCCGGCAACGAGCGGTCGAGCGCGGAGACGATACCAGTGGTGAGCGTCCAGTCCAGGCCGAAGGGGTTGCCGATAGCAAACACCTTCTGACCCACCTTGAGGTCGGCACTGGTGCCGACCGGCACGGCCGGCGGGCGCTTGAAACCGACGCCGATCTTGAGCACGGCGATGTCGTGCGCGGGGCTCGTCCCCACCAGCGCGGCCTGGTAGTCGCGGCCGTCGGCCAGTTTGACGGTGGCTTCGGACGCGCCCTGGATGACGTGGAAGTTGGTGACGACGTGGCCGGCGTCGTCCCAGATGAAGCCCGAGCCAGTGCCGCGCGGCACGGAGAACACGTTGCGCGTCCAGACATCGCGTACTAATTGCGCGGTGGTGATGTAGACCACCGAGGCGCGTGATTTTTCGAACAGTTCGATGGTGGTTTTCTCGTCCGCCGCCAGATCGCCACGCGCCATCACGGTGCGTTCTGCTGCCTCGCGCGGACTGAACCAGGCCTCGATGGCGGGCAGAAACTGCCACAGCAGCATGAGCGCGGCAATACAGGCGGTGATGAAGAGCCAGCGCCGGACGAAGCGGTCCGGCGCGGGGCGTTGGTAGGGGTCGAGATAGGCCATGAGACGTCTCCTGTTGATGGGCAATCAGCGCCACAGCCCGCTCGGGCGCCAGCGCGGTGGGCGCGTCGCCAAAGCGGATTCCGGCAAAAAATGGGGCGCGCGGAGTGGCAACGCTGATGCTGGCCCAGGCGCCAACGTCAGCAGGCGTGCGATGCGCTCTTGCGTTGCCGGACGCGTGCGCAAGCAGGAGGGCTCGGGATTGCCCCATCCCGGCCATAGCCAGGCACGCCAGGAGCGGCTGACCCGCTCGATTTTCGCCAGCGCGGACGCCAGCCCCTGCGGGTCGCCAGTCAGTTCCGCCGCAAGGCGGTCAGCGTCGAACTCACGCACGCGAGACAAGCCGAGCTGTGCGAGCAGGGCCAGTTGGGGCGATGCGGCCAATAACAATAGACCAGGCCAATAGACCTCCGCCGCGCCAACCAGCAGCGCGGGCAGGCTGAGCAGGATCGCGATCTGTCCCATAAGGGCCAGTAGGCACGTGAGGCGACTGACGGAATCCGCCAGCCCCATGACACGCAGATCCTCATTAGCGATGTGCGCGACCTCGTGCGCGAACACACCCGCCAGCTCGCGTGGGCTCAGGCTGCGCAGCAGGCCATCGGTGAGGGCGATCGATGCCTCCTGCTTCGATCCGGTGGCGAAGGCGTTGACGACGGCACTGGGCACATAGTGCGGCACCGGCGTGGCGGGCAAACCGGCACGGGCGGGCAGCTCGCGCAACAGGGCCCACATCTCGTGGGCTTGTTGCGGGTGCAAGGTCCGTACGCGGTACAGGCGCAAGCTCAGCGCCGACGCGGCTACCGGGTCCAGCAGCAACGCACCTGCAACGGCAAACAGCGCGAGCCACAGGCAGCCTTCCCCAAATGGCAGTCTCCCTGCTGCGGCTGCGATCCCGACCAGGGTCAGGACCAACAGCCCGGTCTGCAGGCGGTTGAGCCAGCGGTGTTGCAAGAGCACAGTGCGCGGATCACTCGGATGATGACGGGTCATGCTCAGAGGTCTCGGCGGCGCGGTCGCCGCGCTTGCGCAGCAGCCAGTAGGTCGCACCCAGAGCCAGCGTGGCGCCTGCCAGCGCGGATATCTTTGCGGGGCTCGCGTCGGAGTCGAGGATCACGAACTTGCGGGAGAGTGCGATCACCGCGATCAGGACCACCGTCTTAACCTGGATGATGCTGTCCCGACGCAGCGCCACGCGCACGATGGAATGCTTGAACTCCATCGCGATCAAGAGCGTCATGATCATGCCGAACACGCTCTGGAATACCTTGTGGTCCAGGGGATTGAAGGCATCGAGAACCAGCAGCGTGAAGACGATGGAGATGAGCTGGAACAGCGACACCATGATGATGACGGCGATCACCGCCGACAGCACGAGCGCGACGACCTGCTCGAAGCGCTCGTAAAAACTCATGATGGCCAATTGGTCACGCAAGACCTGAAATGGGTTAAGGCGTTTTGATTTCATGACTATGAACTCCCTGGAAAACGGCTGCTGTCGAGACGGCGGCGCATTGCGCTGATGTGTCCTTCAATCAACTCGGTCGACATGCCAAGCGTCGACATCACCTGTTCCGCCAGCCCAATAGCTGCGGCAAAGGATTGCTGATACACGCGCACGTTAGGCATGGCGCGAAATGCATCGGCCGCGGTTGTACTTCTGCATGACACCCACAAGGTTAGCGCCGGACGGCGCTCGGCAATCGCCTGGGCGATGCGCAACGCTTGCTGGGCATGGGCGAACGTTAGCACCACCAAGTGCGCATGCGTCAAGCCGGCAGCCAGCAAGGTATCGGGCCGACTGGCATCGCCATGGAACACCGGCGCGCCGGCGGCACGCGCGGCCTCTACCTTCTGCGCGTCCGCCTCCAGCAGCAGATGCGCCACGCCGGCGTGGCGAAGAATCTCGCTGACTGTCAGGCCAAGCTCGCCCGCGCCGCAAACGATGACATGGTCTCGATATCGCGTCGTCTGCGCGGCGATCTCGACTTCTTCAGCCTGGGGTGGCTGAATGACGCCGCCGGTGCGGCTCAAGAACCGGGCAAGTACATCGTGATGGCGGATCAGTAGCGGTGCCAGGGCCATGCTGAGCACCAGCGCGACCAGCATGGGTTGGACGACGGTCGCGGGGATCAGATGCTGCTGCAAGACCGTGCCCAACAACAGCAGGGCGAACTCGCCGCCGTGCCCCAACGCTATGCCCGTGCGCCAGGCATCGAGGGCGGACAGGCGCGTCGCCCGCAAGGCCAGCGTATTGAGCAGGATCTTGACCGGTACCAGCACCACCAGCCACGCCAGCACCGCCAGCGGTGCCGAAAGAATCTGTGCTGCGTCCAGTTGCAGGCCGATGGTCACGAAGAACACGCCCGACAACACATCGCGAAACGGCCTGAGGTGGCTTTCCATGTGGTGCCGGAAGTCGCTCTCGCCCAGCACCATCCCGGCGAGGAAGGCCCCCAGGGCGGCGGATACGCCGACCGCGTGCGCAGCAGCGGCGGCAGCCACCACCACGCACAAGGAGACGAGCACGAACGATTCCTCGTGGCCCCGCCGCGCCACCCAGCCCAGCAGGCCATGCAACAGACGGCGCGAGACGAGGGCCGCTGCCGCGAACAGCAGCAGCACACCGAATACTTCAAGCAGCACATGCTCGATCTTCGGCGACTCGCCGCGCGCCCAGATCGCCAGCAAGGCCAGCAGGGGCACGCTGGCCAGGTCCTGAAAGACCAGCACGGCGATGGCACTGCGTCCGTGGCGGGTGGTGAGCTCGCCTTGGTCGGCCAGTTGTCGGCTGACCAGCGCCGTGGACGACATGGCCGCCGCAGTGCCGAGCAGCGCGGCGCTCTGGCCGGGCTGCCCCAGCCACATCAATAGCAGGATCAGCGGCGGGGCCACGGCGATCATCTGCAGAGCGCCCGCCATCAGCACCGTCCTGCGGGCGAGCCAGAAGTCTCCGAGGGAGAATTCCAGTCCGACCATGAACAACAGCAGCGCCACGCCCAGCTCGGACAGAAAGCTCAGCGTCTCCCCCGGCGCGATCACGCCGATGACTGAGGGGCCCAGTACAACGCCGACAGAGAGATACCCCAGCAAGGCGGGCACTCTGAACGCCGCCGTGGCCATCGCCGCCAGGCTGCAAGCCGCCAGCAGGATTAGCGTAGTGCCGAGCAAGCCCTGCATCGGTCAGCGCCCCACTTGCGTCGACGTCCAGCGCACGATGTCCTGCGCGCCCATCGCGCCGGCCTGACGGGCGATCTCCCGCCCACCCTGGAACAGGGCGAGCGTCGGGATGCTGCGGATACCGAACTGCGCGGCCAGGTGGGGCTCAGCCTCGGTATTCACCTTCGCCAGCCGGATCCTCGGTTCGAGCTGGTGCGCCGCTTGCTGGAACTGTGGCGCCATCATCTTGCACGGCCCGCACCATGGCGCCCAGAAATCGACCAGCAGCGGCAGATCGCTGCGCTCCACGTGGCGCGAGAACGTCGCCGTAGTCAACTCGATGGGCTCGCCCGTGAACAAGGGCTGCTGGCAGCGGCCACAGTTGGGATGTTCCGATAGCTTCGCAGTCGGTACGCGGTTGATGGACTGGCAATGCGGGCAGACGAGGTGAAGATCATTCTTCATGGTTCGCCTCCTTGGACCACAGTGAGGCTGCCTCGCTTCGGGTCACAGACAATGCCGACCAATCAACGCCTTGGATCCAATCGTTCCCGTTTTTGCTTACTCCGGCCTCTTCCAGATGAGCAGCGATGAATGCTTCGGCCTGCATGAGCCACCTTCGGACAGCATCTTCCTTACTAGGAATCAGCAGGATTTCAGAGACGCTGCTGGCATTCAGCCCGTCCACACGGATAAGCAGAAAAATGCGCCGCCACAAACGCGGCATGTCCTTCAGCAGGTCAAATGCAAAAGCGAACTCGCTCGACCGATCAATCAGCTCCTCCTGTTCCGCGATCGTTGCGACATCGGGATGCTGACTGCCAGCGAAAATATCGGCCAGCTTGAGTGTGTCATCGTGCTGATAAAATTCGAAGATTTCCTCTTCCACCATGGCCTCGGCCACGTCTTGGGCATCCGGTTCGACCGGCGCGTCCAGAGAAACGAATTCGCCAAATTGCCGGCTGCTTGCCACTTCGTTATCCAGGACGGCGAACAGATGCTTCAAAAGACCGGTGTAAGCCTCTTTTTCCCCCGGCACGGATTGCCATTCCACCTTAGCTCGGACAATCGCTTCATCCACCACGTCGCGCAGCGTCGGATAATCGCGCGGTAAATCGCCGACGGCCCGCAGATAAGCCAGCTCACGCCTTGCGACAGCCTCAAGTTTCGACAGTAGAGGCATTCGGGTCACCTCGGCCTCATGGGCGGCTGATGCGGGTTTTGCGGCAATCCGCACCTTGAGCTCGCGCAAGCGCTCGCGTCGTGCTTTGCGCTTGATTTGATCCTGAGCATGCAGTCGGTCAAAATGCTTCTTGGCCTGACGGAACAACGACTGTGCGAGCATCTGCGCGAGGGGCGTCAGCTCGTCATGTGATGCAGTAACGCTGACAATCTTTTTGCCGGGCAGGTGCATATAGCCACTGGCCAGAAATTGCCGCTTGATCTTGTCGCGATCAAGGACGATTTGAAGTCGCGCTGAATCTTTAGTGTGTTTGTCGAGCAATGGCTTGAGGGCGTGCTCGATCACATTTCCCAAAGCTCTCTGCCAAGGTTCATGAAACTCTTTGTCGATAGCTCGATAGCTATATTGTATCTGCATGTATGACTCCTTCGATGTCATTTCTATGGAGGCATGAATCGAGGATGCTCATATCCATAGATTTTGGTTTGGCACGCTCTTACCCCAGGCGCGTTTGCGAAGACTCCAACTCAAGAACAAAAGCGTGACGCCATAGACTGCCGCATGGAAACCCAACAGCCAGCCTGCGGCCACGAATGACTCGACCGGACGGGTAAAAAATATCCACAAGACGATAGCACCAAGGATAATCGAGAGCAGTCCACTGAGGGCAAGCCAGATTTCACCCTTGATTTCCCGACGCAGCCGAACGGCGGCGGATATCTCCAGCACACCGGTGAAAATCGCCCAGAAGCCCACGCTAGCCCATAAAAAAGAAGCCAAGACTATCGTGGCGACCCAAGGAGCAACCAGGACGACGACGCCCGTAAGTATGCTGACAATGCCGCTGAACAGCAGCCAGCCCCAGCGCTCTTTTTTCTGGATATGGCGCACCGCTGCAAACAAGTTGAACGCGCCATTGACCAAGGAAAATGCGCCGAACATGATGGTCATGGCCAACAGAGCCGATTGTGGCATCCAGAACGCGAGGGCTGCAAAAATCAATGCCAAGACACCGCGCAGCACAAAAAGCCACCAATTTTGGCTCAGCGAACACAGTGCTTTGGTGGGGTCATCCGCATTGGAATTGGCGATGGTGTCTGTTTTCATGCAATATCTCCTAAAGATCTATACAAAATAAAAAATCAAACACTCATGGGACAAGAGAGGGGGCGCTATGCGCCCCCTCTCCAGCGGTTTCAGAACAACCTGGACAGTTTTGCCTTGACTTCATCGAGCCAGCCTTTTCCGCAGCCTCCCCCTCCCGTCTTTTCCTTGATTTTCTTGAGTTCAGCGTACAGGGGCTCAAAGTCCTTCCTTTTTCCATAGCCCAGCAGTTCTGCCATTTCCAACTGCTGCCGGGCTTCGTTCAACAATGTCTCCAGGCGCTCATTGGATGCTTCGCTGCGCTGACCATCTTCTACCAGGGGCTCGGCGCGCTTCAGGAGCAGCTTCGCACGCAGGACGGGCAGCGGAAGCACGCTGCGCTCCTCGACCAGCGTGCTGAGCGCTGACTGCAGCGCGGCTTTGGCTTCTTCGATCTTGCCCTGATCGATCAGCGGCACGACTGCCTTCACGGCTGCGGGATAGGACGCCAAAGGGATGCTGGTGACCGTGATCACGATTTCACTGGCCAGCAAAGCCAGCACGTGGCGAGCCTGTTGCACCTCGCCATGTTTGAGGGCATCCAGCGCCTCGTCGGTCATCGCCTCAATGGTTTCCGTGTTGGCGAACAAGTCGTGCACGATGGTGCGCACATCAACGCCGGCCAGGGCGAGCGTGGGTTCGCGCGCGACGATCAGCTCCAGCTTTCCCGTCACTTCGGCCAGCGTTGCCAATGCGCGTGCAGTGTCCTTGCCGTCAAGTGCGGCCAGCGCTGATTTGGTCAGCGACAAGGCCGAGACTGCCTCATCGAGGACTTGTTTACGTTTGTCTGCCGCCTGCGAGTCCGTTTCTTTCTGAACCTCAGGCTGTACCTCCGTGACGACTTCAGGCTTGGACTCTGGACTGACAGGAAGGCTGCTTACCGCGGCCTGTTCGTTTTTTCCTTCGTTCGTCGCATTGGGATTCGGTGTTTGCTCATTCATGGTGATATGCCTCGTATGAGATAGTGAAAATAGGCGAATCTATTGGGGCTGAATGCGAACATCGCGAGACTGACCGACAGAGCAGTCAGCCCCTTCATCACCTCAAAACAGCTTTTGGATGCGCGTCTTCAACTCGTCGAACCATCCCTTGCCGCTTTTGCCACCAGCCGACTTTTGCTCAATGGACTTCACCTGATCGAAGATGGGTTTGAAGTCCGCCTTCTTGCCATAACCCAGGATCTGCGCCATCTCGATCTCCGTGCGCACGGACGACAGCAAGGTGCTGAGCTCCTCGTTCTGCTTGGCATCGCGCCTGTCGGTCTCGGCCAGCTTTTCAGCTTTTGCCATCGCGGCTTCGGCCCGTAGCACGGGCAGAGGAAAGGCGACCGAGGTCACCACCAGCGTGTTCAGTGCTCGGGCGAGTTCCGCTTTGGCGTTGTCGATCTTGCCGCTGTCGATGAGCCGTGCGGCCGACTTGATCGCTGCCGGGTACGTTGCCATCGGAAGGTTGTCGGTTTGGATTACGATTTCGCTGGCCAGATTGGCAACGATGGGCCGGGCCTTTTGCACCTCGCCATCACCCAACAACTCCCGAGACAACTTGACCGCTTTCTTTACCGATTCCACGTTGGCGTGGATATCGTGGGTGATGACGCGTACATCGACCGGCGCCAAAGCAAGTTTGGCGTCGCGTGCCAATACCAGTTCCAGCTTTCCGCTGGCCAGTTCCAGCGCAGCAAGCGCCTCCTTGGTCTTGTTTGCATCAAGGAGGGTCAAAGCCTCCTGGGTCTTGGTGAGCGCCGTGATGGCGTCTTGAGTGAGCTCGGCACGCTTTTTATCGGCTTCCTGGGCGGCCTTGTCATCTACCTGTGGCTGTGCCGCCTTGGATGCGGCAGAGGGTGCTGCAGCACCTGGGCTAGAACCTGCCGCCGATTGGGCCAGAGCCGGTCCGCTCAGTCCGACGACGACCGCCAGGGCAAGTGCGGAGAAGGTGTATTGTGGCTGTTTGATATTCATGATCTTGGGCTCTTGATTGAAGTTAGTTGACTGAGATTTCAATCTGTTTCGGTTTGGCTTGCTCGGCCTTGACAAGCCGCACTTCCAGCACGCCGTCTTTCATGGAAGCCGTCACCTTGGTCGGATCAACGTTGTCAGGCAAGACAAAGCTGCGCACAAAGCGGCCATAGGCACGTTCGATGCGGTGGAACTTCTTGCCCTGCTCCTCTTTTTCCAGTTTGCGCTCGCCGCTGATGGTGAGCACACCGTTTTCCGCGCTGACGCGCACGGCATCCTTGGGGACCTCCGGCAGATCCAGCTTGAGGAGGAATGCGTTCTCATCCTCGCTGATGTCCGCCATTGGAGCCCAGTCCGCCGTGGTCATGGCTTCGTTGCCGGTACGGGCGCCCTGTCGCTGGGGTATTCGTCCGAACATCGTCGCCAGGCGGTTTTGCAATTCATCCAGTTCCCGGAAGGGGTCCCACGGAGTCAATGCAGACATATCGGTTCTCCTTGAACAATGCCGACGAATTGGATGACGCACTGAACAGAGCCGTCGGTTTACTCTGAATGGCACCTACTACTGTTTTCAGTTCCGAACAAGTCCTTGAGTCAATTGACGGATATCGCTTTCGTCGAGCGTTTCCCGCGCCAGCAGCTCGCGCGCACAGCGCTCCAGCACCGCGCGGTTGATGTCGAGAATCCGGTAGGCGCGCTCGAACACGCCCATCACGATGTCGCGGATAGCCTGATCGATGCGCGCCTGGGTCGATTCGGCCACCCGGCAACAGCCTTGGCCAGCAATGTCTTGCCGGTGCCCGGTGGGCCGACCAGCAACACGCCCTTGGGAATGCGCGCCCCGAGACGGCCATCAAGATGCGTCGCTCGCCGACTTCTTCTTGCTCGAGTCTTTGCCAGCGTCGCCGTGCGGCGTCTCGGTCGCCTTCGCGACATCCGGCTGCTCCGGCTCGGCCGGGGTCTGCGGTGGCTCTTTGCGTTCGAACACCACGCGTTCGGCCTTGTCGTCCCAGCGTGCGCTGGCGTGATCGCCCTTGCCGATGCCGCCACCGAGCATCTCGCGCGCCAGCGCAGTTTCCAGCTCGCTGCGGATCAGGCGCTTGAGTTCACGCGCACCGAACTCGGGCTTGTAGCCTTCTTCCGCGAAATGGTCGATCAGCGTCTGATCGAAAGTGAGCGTCACGCCCTGGCTGGCGGCGCTGCGCGCCACGCGATCGAGCTGCAGGCCGACGATGTGGCGGATCTCCTCCTTGCCCAGCGCATGGAAGACGATGATCTCGTCGATGCGGTTGAGGAACTCGGGCCGGAAGTGGCCGCGCAGCACGTCCATGACCTCGGCCTTGGTCTTTTCGTACTCCTCGCCGGCCGCCTCACGCGCCTTCAGCCGTCGCTGGATGATGTCCGAACCCAAGTTGGACGTGGCGATGATGATGGTGTTGGTGAAATCCACCACCCGGCCCTTGCCGTCGGTGAGGCGACCGTCGTCGAACACTTGCAGCAGGATGTTGTAGACGTCAGGGTGTGCCTTCTCGATCTCGTCGAGCAGCAGCACGCTGTAGGGCTTGCGCCGCACCTTCTCGGTGAGCTGACCGCCTTCGTCGTAACCGACATAGCCCGGAGGCGCGCCCACCAGCCGCGCCACGGTATGGCGTTCGCCATATTCCGACATGTCGATGCGCAACAGGGCGTGCTCATCGCCGTAGATCGATTCGGCCAATGCCTTGGCGAGCTCGGTCTTGCCCACCCCGGTCGGGCCCAGAAACAGGAAGGTAGCCACCGGTTTACCGCCTTCGCGCAGGCCGGCGCGGGATAGCCGCACGGCATCGGCCACGGCACGGACCGCCTCGTCTTGTCCCACCAGGCGCTCGTGCAGCCGTTGTTCCAAGTGCAGCAGCTTTTCGCGCTCTTCCACCGTCAACTCGTTGACCGGGATGCCGGTCAGGCGCGAGACGATCTGCGCCACGTGTTCCGCCTTGACCTCGGCACTGCCGGAGGCCCGCTCCCGCTCCCAGTCCTCGACGAGCTTCTTGAGCTCGGCCTCCTTGGCTTCGATGCGCTTGCCGAGCTCGGCGGCCTGGTCGTACTGCTTGCGCGCGGCCACGTAATCCTGTTCACGCCGTAGCTGGTGCAGTTCGGACTCCAGCTCCTGCACGGCCACCGGCCGGGCCGTGGCCGACAGCTTCACGCGCGCGGCCGCCTGGTCGAGCAGGTCGATCGCCTTGTCCGGCAGGAAGCGCGCCGTGATGTAGCGGTCGGACAACTCGGCCGCCGCGATGATCGCGTCCTCGGAGATGCTGACCTTGTGGTGCGCCTCGAAGGTGTCGCGCAGGCCGCGCAGAATCATGATGGCCTGGGCCACCGTCGGCTCGGGCACCGTCACCGGCTGGAAGCGCCGCTCCAGTGCGGCATCCTTCTCGATGTATTTCTGGTACTCGTTCAGCGTCGTGGCGCCGATCAGGTTGAGTTCACCGCGCGCCATCATCGGTTTGAACACGTTGGCCACGTCCAGCCCGCCTTCGCCACCGCCCTGGCCGGCACCGACGATGGTGTGCACCTCGTCGATGAACAAAATCAGCTCGCCCTGGTGCTCGGTCACCTCCTTCAGCACCTTCTGCACGCGCTCCTCGAACTCGCCGCGATATTTGGCGCCGGCCACCATGGCGTTGATGTTGAGTTCCACCAGGCGCTTGTCGCGCAAGGTCTCGGGCACTTCACCCGCCACCATGCGCTGCGCCAGCCCTTCGACGATGGCGGTCTTGCCCACACCCGGCTCGCCGATCAGCACCGGGTTGTTCTTCTTGCGCCGGGCCAGCACCTCGATGGTGGTTTCGATCTCCTGCGCGCGGCCGATCACCGGGTCGAGCTTGCCGTCGCGCGCCATCTTGGTCAGGTCGCGCGAGTACTTGTCGAGTTCTGGCGTGTTGGTCGGCGTCTCAGCGCGGCCATCCTCGGCGCCCTTGCCGACCACCTTGCTGACCTGTTGGCGCAGCGCCTGCGGCGTCAGGCCGTAGCGGCGCAGCAGGTTGGCGGCCAGCCCTTCGCCTTCCTCAGCCAGACCGATCAGGAAATGCTCTGGACCGACATAAGAATGGCCGAGTTCATTGGAGGCCACGAAGGCGCGGCTGAGCGCATCCTTCACGCGCGGCGACACGCCGATCTCGCCCTCGAAGGGCTTGTCCCCGCGCTTGGCCTCAGACTCGATCTGCCGCTTGAGGTCATCGACCTTGATCTTGAACTGACCCAGGATGGTCTTGACCACGTCGCTGTCGGCCAGCGCCAGCAGCAGATGTTCGGTATCCACCTCGGAGCGGCCAAATTCGGCAGCGTGTTTGGCGGCCTCCTGCAGCAAGGCTTCCGACTGTTCGCTGATGCGGCTGGCCAACCCACTGCCGCGACGGCGCGGCGCACCCGAACCTGCGGTGGCGGGCTCGCCAAACGAGGCATCGACCACGTCATCGGTATCGGCGGCAACTGGCGTCGCGTCTTCGCCGATGCGGAAGAAGTCACTGCCGAGGAAGTCCTCGAACAGGCCGCTGCGCGAGCCGAACAAGGCTTCCAGCGGCGAAACGGTGCGCTTTTGCTGGCGCACTAATTGCCGGTAATGGTCGTCGCACAACAGCATGGTGCTGTTACGACCGTTGAGATTGGCTTCCACCCGCACGGTGGCGGGTTGGCCGCAGACCTGGCATTGTTTTCTGGCCATGCTGATGCTCCTGAGAAGGTTGACAAGGTTGAGGCGACGAGGCATCGCGAGCCGCGACTCCTCGTCTCGTGCCGGGTTTTTCTTGTGACGAACGAGCCGGCGACGTCAGCCGTTGATCGGGATCGAGCGTCCCTGCTTCGGCGCGCTGACCTCGCGCTTGTCGATCGTGACCGTGAGCACCCCGTTCTTGAACGATGCCTTGATCGAATCCTGGTTGGCGTCGTCAGGCAGGTTCAAGGCACGCTGAAAGCTGCCGTAGGAGCGCTCCACACGGTGGAAGCCACCTTCCTTCTTCTCCTGTTCCTGGCGCTTCTCGCCACGCACCATCAGCACGTCGTTGTCGAGAGTTATCTGGATGTCCTTCTCCTCGACACCGGGCACTTCCAGGGTAATCTTGTACTGCTTGTCGGTTTCCTGGATGTCCAGGGCCGGCTTCAGCATGCCCGACCAATCGGATGGCCACTGCGGCATGTTCAACGCCGGAAAACCGAAGCCCCGGAATGCGTCATCGAACAGCCGGTCGATTTCCCGATGCAGTTGCAGGATCGGGCTGACTGGCCCGCTCGCCGCTGGCAGGTCATTGCGCTGCACCGGCAGGGAAGAGACGGTCTGCTGCTCTTGCTGCTCGTTCTTGAACCAGTTCCAGGGAGCCAACTTCTTGAAATCGATGTCCATGTCATACCTCCAGAAAAATTGGAAAACGAGTTACTCAAGCCCTTTGCCTGCTGTGACGGGCAGTGCGCCCAGGCGACACGGGCTGCTCGGATGACTTCTGCTGTTCACGCTTGCGCATCACCTCCTTCTTTGCTCCGGCTCGGGTCTGATCATTGATCCACTGATCGATTTCACTTTGAGGAAACCGCCACGTCCCGCCCACCTTGAAAGCCGGAATTTCCCCGTGCGCGGCGAGCCGATAAAGCGTCCGCTTGCCGACTTTCAAGTACGCAGCCAATTCATCGAGCGTGAAAATCACCTGTAGGTGCGCTTTCATCCCTGTAGGTGCGCTTTCATCTCACCCTCTCCAATCGCGTCGCTTTGCGGTTCCGGCCAAGGAAATCCTTGCAATACTTTGTAATATTAGACCTACTATGAATAACTTCAAGAGTCAATGTGCAGCGTTCTCCCGCCCCATTGATGCAGGTCAACTGCTCAGGCAAGGCACAGGGGGGCGGCCTGATCAGGCAATGGACAGCGCCTGGCTCCTCAGCCTGCGTGTGCCACAGGCGCCTCGATCAAACACCGATCCTCACGTTGTAGCCGAGTGCCCGCAGCCCCTTGCTCGTCTGCATGTTCCTTGGCGGAAACTCGTCTGGGCGCGCCCAGACGACGATTTCCCCGAGGCTGCTCAGGCCAACGTGCGGAATTGCCCAGTCGTCGCTGCGGATCGCGTTCCAGAGTCGGGCCGAAACACTTCCGTTGCCCCAGACAACGTAGTTCAACAGTATCCGTCCGGCCAGCACACCTTCCCGACACCGCCGCCGAAGGCCATGGCCCATCAAGCGGATTTTCCATGCGCCCTCAGCGCCGTACCTACAGCAAATCTTTCAAGGCTCAGGTCATTCAGGAGTGTTCTGAACCCGGTGCCTCCATCGCAAACATCGCCTTGGGCTACAGCCTCAATGCCAACCTCGACCACAAATGGATTCGGCTGCCTACCCAGAAAACCACGGCTATCCAGCCAGCGTTCATCCCGTTGCCTTCTCAAATGCTCGGCGTGGGTTCGCATACTCAAGCGCGCTGCTGCGATCATGAGTTTGATCCAGTCGGCCCGTAATAATGGGCACGATCCGTATGCCTATCTCAAGTGAAGTGGTTTACTGAATTTGGCCACCTGAACAGAGGTGATATGCTCACCTCAGAACAACACAGGTGTCATAATGAAAAAAAGAAATTTCAGCGCAGAGTTTAAACGCGAATCCGCTCAACTGGTCGTTGACCAGAACTACACCGTGGCAGATGCAGCCAGCGCTATGGATGTCGGCCTTTCCACAATGACGCGATGGGTGAAACAATTACGTGATGAACGGCAGGGCAAAACACCAAAAGCCTCCCCCATTACCCCGGAACAAATTGAAATCCGTGAGCTCAGGAAAAAGCTACAACGTATTGAAATGGAAAATGAAATATTAAAAAAGGCTACCGCGCTCTTGATGTCAGACTCCCTGAACAGTTCTCGATAATCGGGAAACTCAGGGCGCGTTATCCTGTGGCCACTCTCTGCCATGTGTTCGGGGTTCATCGCAGCAGCTACAAATACTGGAAAAACCGTCCTGAAAAGCCAGACGGCAGACGGGCTGTATTACGCAGTCAGGTACTTGAACTGCATGGCATCAGCCACGGCTCTGCCGGAGCAAGAAGCATCGCCACAATGGCAACCCAGAGAGGCTACCAGATGGGGCGCTGGCTTGCTGGCAGACTCATGAAAGAGCTGGGGCTGGTCAGTTGCCAGCAGCCGACTCACCGGTATAAGCGTGGCGGTCATGAGCACGTTGCTATCCCGAATCATCTTGAGCGACAGTTCGCCGTAACGGAACCAAATCAGGTGTGGTGCGGTGATGTGACCTATATCTGGACGGGTAAGCGCTGGGCGTACCTCGCCGTTGTTCTCGACCTGTTCGCAAGAAAACCAGTGGGCTGGGCCATGTCGTTCTCGCCGGACAGCAGGCTCACCATGAAAGCACTGGAAATGGCATGGGAAACCCGTGGTAAGCCAGTCGGGGTGATGTTCCACAGCGATAGTAATAATGCCGATGTCAGTCTTTACCACCACTTAGTTTGCCGTTTAACCAGATTGGTGTGATTACTGATGCAGTGAAGACCTTCCCGCATCCTGACTCACACAGCGATCGACCTTTTGTGTCCTGCCCTGGACCCGTCGGTTGCCGGAAGCGCCTTCATGCGAGGCATCTCCTCACCGATGCGCGTGACTCAAGAAGGGCCTGACGGCTTGTCTCGTTACTGTCCTGTCCGGGTTATCTGTCTGGAGATTCAACTCTGTTTCCTCACAGGAGCTCTGTCATGGTTGATAAAGTTACCGAAGCTGCCGTTGTGGGTGGCGTGGATACACATAAAGATTTGCACGTTGCCGCTGTCGTAGATCAGAACAATAAAGTCCTTGGGACTCAGTATTTCTCCACAACACGACAAGGTTACCGGCAGATACTGGCATGGATGACCTCGTTTGGGACATTAAAGCGAATTGGTGTTGAGTGCACAGGTACCTATGGTTCCGGTTTGCTTCGTTATTTTCAGAACGCCGGGTTAGAAGTTCTTGAGGTGACTGCTCCAGACCGGATGGAGCGACGCAAACGGGGTAAAAGTGACACAATTGATGCTGAATGTGCCGCTCATGCAGCATTCTCAGGCATCAGGACAGTTACTCCCAAAACGCGTGATGGCATGATTGAGTCCCTGCGGGTATTAAAAACTTGCCGAAAAACAGCAATATCAGCCCGCAGAGTCGCTCTCCAGATTATCCATTCAAATATTATCTCTGCCCCGGATGAATTACGTGAACAGCTCAGAAATATGACGCGCATGCAGCTCATCAGGACCCTGGGTTCCTGGAGACCTGATGCCAGTGAATACCGCAATGTAACCAACGTTTATCGCATTTCATTAAAGTCCCTTGCCCGACGCTATCTCGAGTTACATGACGAAATCGCTGATCTGGATGTCATGATTGCGGCAATTGTCGACGAGTTGGCACCTGAGCTGATTAAACGTAATGCTATCGGATACGAAAGCGGGTGATGCTGCCAACTTACTGACGCCCTTCTAAGTGTCAAGTCGTTATTTGAGTGCTGTTAATCTGCCGATTTTGATTGCGAAGCAGTGTGAAGACCTCGCGTGCGATATAACGTTTCAGGCAGCGCAGCGCTTCCATTTTTGAGTGCCCTTCCGCGACTCTTTTCGCGACATACTCCTGCGTTTTCGTATCTGTACGTAACCGGCCTATAGCGATGATATGCAGGGCGCTATTTGCTGCGCGATCTCCACCACGGTTCAGTCTGTGGCGATTTGTTTTTCCTGATGAGACGGGAACGGGACTGACTCCGCATAAGGCCGCGAAGCCAGGCTCAGACTGCAGCCGTTGAGGGTTATCACCCGCAGTGATGAGCAGCTGAGAAGCGGATTCATAGCCGATAGCGTTACGCTTGATCAGCTCAGGTGCCAGCTCATCAACGATTGACGCGATCATGATATCCAGGTCTGCTATTTCATCGTGAAGTTCAAGATATCGTCGAGCCAGCGATTTCAGGGCAATACGATAAGCATCCTGAACATTACGATACGCCGTCACATCCGGCCGCCATGCGGCCAGGGTTCGAATCAGCTGCATCCGGGTCAGATTACGTAATTGATCACGTAGTTCATCCGGAGATGAAACGATATTCATCTGGATCATTTGCAGCGCAATACGACGTGCTGCAACGGCTGTTTTTCGGCAGACTTTCAGAACGCGGAGTGCTTCAATCATCCCGCTTCGTGTTTTAGGTGTGACAGTGCGTATCAATGAGAAAGCTGCGTGGGCGGCACTTTCAGCATCAATTGTGTCACTTTTTCCACGCCTGCGGCGTTCCATTTTATCCGGAGCAGTCACTTCCAGCACGGTGATGCCGGCATTTTGCAGGTGGCGTAGCAAGCCAGCGCCGTAAGAACCGGTACATTCAACTCCGATGCGGGCAACCGTTCCAAAAGATGCCATCCATGTCAGCATCTGCCGATATCCCTGCCGGGTTGTCGCGAAAAAATCACTGCCTAAAACGCGGTTGTTTTCATCAACTACTGCAGCAACGTGCAGGTCCTTATGCGTATCAACGCCGCCCACGACAAACGGTGGGCGAACTGATTTAGTCTTCGCCATAGCCTAATCCTTTCTGGAACTTATCGTCATTTCTCCTGACGATAACCCGGACAGGACAGTAAGGAGACAAGACGTCAGGCCCTTCTTGAGTCACGCGCATCGGTGAGGAGAAGCCTCGCATGAAGTACTTTCCGTCAACCGACGGGTCCAGGGAAAGACACATTTCTGGTCGATCAGAGTGTGAGTCAGGTAGCCGGAAAGTCTTCACTGCATCAGTGATCTCACCGCGCGAACAAAACAGCAAGCATGATGATGAGAACTGACACAGACATTCTTACTATCCGAATGAACCAGCACCTGTTTTTGGGGATTACGCCGCCATACAGCCATCAGCAGTGCGTTCAGGACAATGTCCTTTGTCATCCGGGATTGCATGGACCAGCCGATAATTTTGCGTGAGAACAGATCAACAACCACGGCAAGATACAGCCAGCCTTCGTGGGTCCTGATATAGGTTATGTCGGTTACCCAACGCTCATCCGGAGCATCCGGATTGAACTGTCGCTGGAGCCTGTTGGGCGACACGATACTGGCCTCGCCTTTACGTGCCCGCGGGCTCCGGTATCCGACCTGAGCCTTTATCCCGACACGTTTCATCAGTCGCCAGACTCTGTTCACTCCGCACTGTTGCCCGCTGTCCCGCAGATCCAGATGGATCTTGCGATAACCATAGACGCATCCCGATTCCAGCCAGAACTGTTTAATCTGTCCTGTCAGTCTCAGGTCTGCCTGATGGCGTTGTGAATGCGGCTGCTGAAGCCAGGCGTAAAAGCCACTGGGATGAACATCCAGCACCCGACAGAGCAGGCGAACAGGCCAGCAACGGGCGTTGTCACGGATAAAGGCGAAGCAGGAAAATCGTCTTGAACGTCAGCTGCAGCAACTGAGTTATGCGCGGGTGCTTATCCTGGATGAAATAGGTTATCTGCCAATGAACCGTGAGGAGGCGAGTCTGTTCTTCCGGCTGCTGAACCGCCGGTATGAAAAAGCGAGCATCATCCTGACGTCAAACAAAGGGTTCGCCGACTGGGGTGAAATGTTCGGTGATAACGTGCTGGCGACGGCGATCCTGGATCGTCTTCTGCATCACTCAACGACGCTGAACATAAAAGGAGAAAGCTATCGGTTGAAAGAGAAACGCAAAGCCGGAGTGCTGGCAAAAAGCGCAACGCCAATCAGTGATGATGAAATGGTGGAAAGCGGACAACGTTAATGACCAACAGGGAGTGCGGGCAATGAAAATGGCGAAAAACGGTCAGTAATCTTGGCGTTGACACATCGGTTAAAACGGTTATAAAAGGTCTTCCTTGGGCCATATCGCTCAGGCAAATCGCGCCAGCAATGGCGCGAGGGAAAGCTGCTATTACCTTCTTCAGCGAGTCCTCAGCTACTTCCTGTGGCTTTCTATGCCGCTACCGTTGTTGAACCGGATCAAAGCGGTGCGTGGCTATAAAGCTTCATGCCGGATGGCTGGCAGACCTTCGGTCGTTGCCCCTAATCGTGTGCAGCGTGAATTTACCGTGGTAAAGCCCAATCAGGTCTGGGTGACTGATATCACCTACAGCGCGCCCGGATTTCAGGGCGGGTAACGTGTTTTACATACTGAGGATTGATAACTTTTACTTTATGTCCCTATTTTTCAGACTCATGCTGCCAGTAAAATGCCCCAGTGCTCGCTTCGACACTAATCAGGCAGACCGGAATCTTCGCCACCGCCTGGAGTAATTCTTTTCGACCAGTACGCTTTGAATAAACTGACTTACCCATGCCATTGTGATTTTAAACATCATTAAAATTATAGCCATTGGCGCATTGTAATTATAACCTCTAAAAATCAATGTGTTACTTTGCTTTATGTTATGTTTGACAAAAGTCAACATGTCTTTGATTGGAATTGCTGATTGTTTTTTGTTTATTAATAGGCTCTAATCCATAAAACAGTCTCAATCAAGTTGTAAAAGAATGTATGTTTAATTTCGAAATAGCATTCTTTGACGCCGACAGCCTCTACGAATTATTTCATTGAATTCGTTCCTGACGCCTTAAATATTGCGGCCTCCGGTCAGTCGAAGTTTCTATTAACAGTTGCACAAGTGAGCATCGCAAATCGCTTCTGACTTTTGTGCGAATTAACTGTTTGCTCATTGATACTTAATTCACTCTGACAAGGAAATGGCAATGAAAAAGGTTCTTCTCTCTGCTGCAATGGCAACTGCGTTTTTTGGTATGGCTGCGGCAAATGCTGCTGATACCAATGTAGGCGGCGGTCAGGTTAATTTCTTCGGTAAAGTTACCGACGTATCTTGTACTGTTTCCGTAAACGGCCAGGGCAGCGATGCGAACGTTTATCTGTCACCAGTGACTTTAACGGAAGTTAAAGCTGCCGCGGCGGATACCTATCTGAAACCGAAATCTTTCACCATCGATGTTTCTGACTGCCAGGCGGCTGATGGCACCAAACAGGATGATGTGAGCAAACTGGGCGTGAACTGGACCGGCGGTAACCTGCTGGCGGGCGCAACCGCTAAACAGCAGGGCTACCTGGCTAACACCGAAGCCGCCGGCGCGCAGAATATCCAGCTGGTTCTCTCCACCGACAACGCCACCGCGCTGACCAACAAAATCATCCCGGGCGACAGCACCCAGCCTAAAGCGGCCGGTGATGCCTCTGCCGTTCAGGATGGCGCACGCTTCACTTACTACGTCGGCTACGCGACCAGCACCCCGACGACTGTTACCACCGGTGTGGTTAACAGCTACGCGACTTACGAAATTACTTATCAGTAATATCGACTGAGAGATAAAGCCGCCTCGCGCCGGGGCGGTCTATACCCGTCATACTTCGAATGGCACAGGCGTTGGCGACGTTTGCTCACCCCAGTCACTCTCTGGCCGCCTTTCTGTAATTCGAATTATTCAGGGTATACAACAATAATAAAGCGGCCACTGCTGCCGCTTATTTTTTTATTCTGAGGTCAGCATGAAGCGTATTGCCCTTTTTTTCTGTTTCATTTTGAGTTTTGCGGCCCACGCCAATAATATTATTGTTAACGGTACCCGCTTTATTTATCCAGGAAATGAAAAAGAAATAACGGTGCAGCTCTCTAACACCGCCGACCGTCCGGCGCTGGCGCAAGCCTGGCTGGATAACGGTAATGCCGACGCGACGCCGGATACCATTACGACCCCCTTTATTATCACGCCGCCTATTTCCCGGGTTGATGCGAAAAGCGGTCAAACCCTGCGTATTAAGCTCGGGAGTAATGCAGGGCTGGCTAAAGATAAAGAGACGCTGTGGTGGCTGAACCTTCTGGAAATCCCGCCGGTTGAGGCCAGCCAGAAAAACGAAGGGCAAAATATTCTGCAGCTGGCGATTCGTTCGCGCTTTAAGTTTATTTATCGCCCTGCCGGGCTAGGCAATCGCGACGCTGCGGCAGAAAAACTGGCGCTCTCCGCTAACGGCAGCAGCCTGTCCGTCAGTAACCCAACGCCCTTTTATATCACCGTAAGCCGTATCTCCCGTAACGGCGGCAAAGCGCTCAACAGCAAAACGGTCATGTTTGCCCCGCAGTCCAGCCAGACCATCGCCCTCTCTTCAGCGGTGAGCAAAGGCGAGACCCTGACCGTTAACAACATTAATGATTATGGTGCAGATGTCGCAGTGAAAGTTACCGTCAAATAAGGGAAACGATCATGAAGCAGAGGTCAATCTGCCCGGGAAGATTAAGCACGGCTATCGCGGTTGCGCTGTGCTGCTTTCCGCCATTTTCCAGCGGACAGGAAAACCCGGGAACGATCTATCAATTTAACGATGGTTTTATCGTCGGCAGTCGCGAAAAGGTCGACCTGTCGCGCTTCTCGACCAGCGCTATCAGCGAGGGCGTCTACTCCCTTGATGTCTATACCAACGGCGAATGGAAAGGGCGCTACGACCTGAAAATCACCGCCGGTAAAGACGGCAAAATGGGCGTCTGCTATACCAAAGCGATGCTGATGCAGTATGGTATTTCGCCGGAAAAATTAAATCCGCAGCTCAGCGAAAAAGAGGGCTTCTGCGGACGCCTGCAGGAGTGGCGTCACGAAGATAACGTCAAAGACACGCTGATTCAGTCCTCCCTGAGACTGGATATTGCCGTACCGCAAATCTACGAAGATCAGCGCCTGAAAAACTTTGTCAGCCCGCAATTCTGGGATAAAGGCGTTGCGGCGCTGAATTTAGGCTGGATGGCCAACGCCTGGAACAGCCATATCTCCTCGGCCAACGGTTCCGATAACAGCAGCGCGTATCTTGGCGTTAACGCGGGCCTGTCGTGGGACGGCTGGCTGCTCAAGCATATCGGTAACCTGAACTGGCAGCAGCAGCAGGGGAAAGCGCACTGGAACAGCAACCAGACCTACCTGCAGCGGCCTATCCCGCAGATTAATTCGATAGTCAGCGGCGGGCAGATTTTTACCAACGGCGAGTTCTTTGACACCATCGGCCTGCGCGGGGTTAACCTGGCGACCGATGACAATATGTTCCCCGACGGCATGCGCTCCTACGCCCCTGAAATTCGCGGCGTGGCGCAAAGCAACGCCCTGGTGACGGTGCGCCAGGGCAGCAATATTATCTATCAGACCACGGTGCCGCCGGGGCCGTTTACCCTGCAGGATGTCTATCCTTCCGGCTACGGTAGCGACCTTGAAGTGTCGGTTAAAGAGGCCGATGGTTCGGTCGAGGTATTCAGCGTACCTTACGCCTCGGTAGCGCAGCTGCTGCGTCCGGGGATGACCCGCTACGCGCTCTCCGCCGGTAAAGTCGACGATAGTTCGCTGCGTAATAAACCGATGCTCTACCAGGGAACCTGGCAGCATGGTTTAAATAACCTGTTTACCGGCTATACCGGTGTCACCGGATTTGATGACTATCAGGCGTTCCTGCTGGGGACCGGGATGAATACCGGCATCGGCGCGCTCTCCTTCGACGTGACTCACTCGCGGCTGAAGAGCGATACCCTTGACGAGCACGGTCAAAGCTATCGCGCTACCTTTAACCGTATGTTTACCGAAACCCAGACCAGCATCGTGCTGGCGGCGTATCGCTACTCCACCAAAGGCTACTACAACCTGAACGACGCCCTCTACGCCGTCGATCAGGAGAAGAACTACAGCAGCAACTACACCGTGTGGCGCCAGAAAAACGGGATGACCTTTACCGTCAACCAGAACCTGCCGGACGGCTGGGGCGGTTTTTACCTGAGCGGCCGGGTGGCGGATTACTGGAACCGTTCGGGAACGGAGAAGCAGTACCAGTTTAGTTACAACAACATGTACGGTCGGCTCTCGTGGTCGGTCAGCGCCCAGCGCGTCTATACCCCGGATAGCTCCGGCCACCGTCGCGACGATCGCGTGTCACTCAACTTTAGCTACCCGCTGTGGTTCGGTGAAAACCGTACGGCTAACCTGACGTCGAATACCGCGTTTAATAATTCGCGTTTCGCCAGCTCGCAAATTGGCGTCAACGGTTCGCTGGATAGCGAAAACAACCTCAACTACGGCGTGTCGACGACCACCTCAACCGGCGGTCAGCACGATGTAGCGCTGAACGGCAGTTACCGTACCCCGTGGACGACGCTGAACGGCAGCTATAGCCAGGGCGAAGGCTATCGCCAGAGCGGCGTAGGTGCCAGCGGGACACTGATCGCGCATCAGCACGGCGTCGTATTCTCGCCGGAAAGCGGCACCACCATGGCGCTGATCGAAGCGAAAGACGCCGCGGGGGCGATGTTGCCCGGCTCGCCGGGTACCCGCATCGACAGCAACGGCTACGCCATTCTGCCGTATCTGCGGCCTTACCGGATAAATTCCGTTGAAATTGACCCGAAAGGCAGCAACGACGATGTCGCCTTCGGCAGTACCGTGGCGCAGGTGGTGCCGTGGGAAGGGAGCGTGGTCAAGGTCTCCTTCGATACCACGCTGCAGAACAACGTCACTCTGCAGGCGCGTCAGGCAAACGGGTTGCCGCTACCGTTCGCCGCCACGATTTACAACCCCTCCGGGAAAGAGATCGGCGTGGTGGGCCAGGGCAGCATGATGTTTATCAGCGACGCCAGCGCGCCGAAGGCCACGGTTAAGTGGAGCGGCGGACAGTGCTCGGTGGAATTAAGTCAGGAAAAAACAAAGGAAACGCTATGTCGCTAATGAAAAAACTGACGCTTTTTATTGGCTTAATGGCGATGGGGACCACGTCGGCATGGGCATCCTGTACGCGCCTGTCGCAGCCGACGGTTAGCCTCGACATGGTTGTGGGCCGGGTGGTGGTTCCGCCGGATCTGCCTGTAGGCTCGGTGATCGTGTCCCGGGACTGGACCATGTCGGCGCCGGGCGGGGCCAGCTATAGCTGCAGCAGCGGCACTAACCGCTTTGTGGCCAAAATCGTCGCCCCCGGGGCGACCGATCTGGGAAATAAAATTTATTCCACCAACGTGCCCGGGATCGGCCTGCGGTTCAGCCGCGGTGGGGCGACGGTCAATATTATCTACCCTGACACGTTCTCCAGCTACGTCAGCCGGACCACGAATTACTCGCTGGAAGGCTCCCGCTTTACGCTGGAGGTGATTAAAACCGCGAGCGTGACCGGCAGCGGAACCCTGGCGGCAGGTAAGTACACCTCTTACGACTGGGAGAACGGCAATAACCCGATCCTCGAAACCCGCCTGAGCGCCAACGCCATCACCGTGGTATCGCCCTCATGTACCATCCTGAGCGGCAAAAATATGAATGTCGATGTCGGTACCATCAAGCGCAGCGATCTCAACGGCGTCGGCACCACCGCGGGCGGGAAGGATTTTAATATTGAGCTGCAGTGCAGCGGCGGGTTAAGCGAGTCGGGATACGCCAATATCCAGACCTCTTTCTCCGGCACGCTGGCCACCGGCACCACGGTGAGCCGAGGCGCGCTGCTGAACGAAAAATCCGGCTCCTCGTTGGCGAAAGGAATTGGTATCCAGGTTCTGAAAGAGGGCGTACCGCTGGAATTCAACAAGAAATACAGCGTCGGTACGCTGCGCACGCAAGAAACCCGATACATCACCCTGCCTCTGCATGCGCGTTTCTATCAATATGCGCCGACCACCAGTACCGGTGAGGTGGAGTCGCACATGATCTTTAACCTGACGTACGATTAATTCGGGAGGCGGGTATGCGTGATTCAGCACAATATAAAAATAGCAAACGACTCATTCAGCTGGCTCTGATAAGTGGGATGCTGATGGCCTTCCCGGCGTCGGGTTTTGAGACCAACTACGATCGGGGGCGGGTGGATTTTGCCGGACGGGTCACCGATATCTCATGCAGCGTGGCCCTAAACGGCGGCAACAACGCCGGGAGCGGCAGCGTCTGGCTGGCGCCGGTCAGCCTGGCCGAAGTACACGATCGCGGCGCCGGGGCATTTATGAAGCCGCAGCCTTTTACGCTGGAACTCTCGAACTGCCAGCTGCGTCACGACGGCGGCGCGGCGGATAAAGATGAAGTTCGGATGGTGAATGTGCGCTGGATTGATGGGTTTATGGTTAATTCCGTCAGCAATGAAAACGCTGGTTATCTGGCGAATACGCGCGCGGATGGGGCCAGCCATATTTTCCTGGCGCTGTCGACTAACGACAATAATACTCTGGACAAGAGCAATAAAATTGTCCCGGCTGACCCGCAGCAAAACCGGGTGCCTCTGGTCGAAAAGGCGGTGGATGGCGGGATATTTACTTATTACATTGGCTACGTTACGCCAGCGCCGGAAAAAGCGACCAGCGGTCCGTTGACCAGCTGGGCGACCTGGGAGTTAGTTTATAATTGAGTGATTGATTGACTTTATTGCGCGAATGTTAATATTGATGCCGGAATGCTCCGGCATTTTTTTAAACCTTGATATCTTCTTTGACCAGTTGTTCAATACTGACTTCCTTCCAGTAGTGTCCCTGAATAGCAAACCACTCCATGCCCTGTAACCATTTCTTGTGCGCTTCGCTTTCTACGCCTTCAATAATCACATTATGGTGGTTACGGGAAAGAAAGGTGATCAGCGCATCCATCAATGGTCGGCCAGAATCTTTTTGCATTAAATGCCAGAAGAAGTCTTTATCGATTTTGACATAATCAAAATGGTAGCCTCGAATCGCGCTAATACCCGCATTGCCTGAGCCAAAATCATCGAGCCAGAGCGTCGTACTTCGCGGATCGCTCCAGGTTGCAAGAGCATTGTTCAATAATTTATTCGAGTTTTCTGTTACCTCAAAGTGAACGCAGCCAATGTGGCCAACGAGGTTTTTAATCTCTGGTCTTAGCAATATGTTGAGTATATGGTCATCAACATTGATTGTTGCAGAGATGCCGTTTTTATTAAACCACTGTTTATGTTTTTCAATAAGCGCCAGTTGCTCCATGAATATGCTCTCGCGCAATCCCGCATTGGCATAGCGGAAGAAGTTTTCTGGAGAGATAGACAGGCTATCGAAACGACTCAGGCACTCTACGGCGACGAGCGTACCTTTTGGGGAAAACATCTTTTGAAAGACATAACGAACGGATATATCGCTACGTGATAAATTATGATTGGAAAACAGAGTCGCGTTCATTATCTCTCGTCAAAAATCAGGTCGGAGGTAAAGAGAAGATAACTTTATTATAGGTCAGGTTTATGTCTATGGGAATGATTATTAAAGGCAGATTACCAATGAATTATCGGTTTTTGATTGGTCACCCACATATTTTTGGCTTTAGCACCGATACATATTGACTATCCTTTTATTCATTATCCGTGAGTTATTCATCCCCAGTTTCTTCATAATATGTACCTTATGACTGTGTACCGTTTTGTGATCAATATCGAGGAGTAATGCGATTCTTTTATTGTTGTTACAGGCAATGATTAGCTCCAGAACCTGAAGCTCCCTAGCGGTTAGCTTACGCCGGGTACATAACCGCTGGCAGCCATCGGCGGTCAAAGGTCTGTTGATGATGGCTGAGAAATCTGATAAAGAAGATTTTTCATTCAAAATCAATATATTATCAATATAAAGCAGCTCCCGGAACAGTCTGGAGAGGTCACTTTTTACAATTAAAACCAGCAAAGCGCAGTGCGTAAGACGCTTGCGCAGGGTATTAAGCAATGCGACCGTTGTGGCTGCAGAGATATCCTTATGGATAGTGTTGACAATAATGGTAGTAGTTGATGGCGCGCTGGTCCCCTTAACAATATCCTGGAAGTTAAGAGTGGTGATGTTTTTTTTGTTATCAATCATATAATCATGGATTGAGTGCCCGATGATATTGTCGTCAGTATAAAGTAATGTGTTTTTCAATGTGTTAAATTTTCCTGTTGACTATCGTTATCAAAAAATGTCTTGTGTGCTATTGAATTAATAGTGTTTTAGATTAAAGTGGTTGTGTTTTATTGAAATTATATTTCATCAAATGAATTAAACTAGGCTTCGCCTGTTTATTATTTTTCTATCAATTATCAATTTGACAATTATTTTTTCTATCTTCTCTTTTTTTTCTTCACTTTCGTAATAAAACATGCAAGATACTCTGAAGCTTGTTGCATCACATTGTTTGCGATTATTTTCCTCGGATATATGTTTTATCTTTAAATTAACAAGGATTTGTCCGTACTCCCCAAGATTTAACACTGAATTTTCAAGTTCATTTCCATTTCTAATAAAACTATGCAAAGGTTCCAGGGATATAAACGAGCAACCACCTTCAGATATATCATTCAAGTGATATTTATAAATAGTGCCACTTCTGTATCTTCCAGAGCAATAAAACTGGCTTTCGTACCTAACGTTAATTCTTGGTGATGTCCTTCGTTGTAGTATTGATAATGATTCAGGGATAATGAAGCATAGAAGATTGTTTGAATTGCTTTTGTCAGTGATTCGATTGTTGGTTGTGAATTCTATTTTTCCTAATGGGCTGTGGATGATAAAATAAAAAATGCTCTCTTTAGGAAGGCCTGGATGAGAGGTAGATGGTTTTATATAGAAAAAATTTCCTTCTATTTTTTTTAGGGTTGACTGGTGTTTTATATCATTACAATAGAAGTACAATTTAGATTGAATCCTGAGTTCATCTCTCAGAATTGCAATGATTTCATATCTGGAATTTTTAGAAACTCCTTCAGACATATTGACTCCCTAATCCAAAAATAGACAGAATTTTAATTTATTATCCCATGTTTGAATCGTATTTTTCTTAAAAAAATGCCATTACAGCCTATTGTTTGATGTAAAAAAATAGGCTAATCCTATTGATCGATAGTTGACACTGTCGAATTTTGGGTATAAGGATTTAATGGTTTATGGGGCACCTTCACCCCATCAATCTGATACCACCCTCAGATGGTTGATAGATCGACTCCGTAGTTGAGTTCCTCTGCGAAGTCCGGCAGTCCGTAACCGATGGTTTTCTTGTAGAAAGGAGAGACCTTCGCAGTCGGTGCCTTCTTCTTGTGCTTCGTGGTGTAGAGCATTCGTGCCCGCATCACCTCGAAGGAGTAACCGCGCCCTTCACGGTTCTTGTCCTTGGCCAGTCGGTTGATGGACTCCGTGTAAGCGTTGGTGACGGGCATGTCCGTCTCGAAGTAGGTCATGGTCTCTTCGCGCCAGTTTCCCACTGCCCTGACCAGATCGCTCCAGACTTCCTTTTGGCCCTTCGGGATGGTGGCTATCCACTCGTCCAGGGCGGCTTCTGCCTGGAGCCGTGTGGTGGCGTCCCAGATGCCGTAGAAGCGCTCCTTGTGCTCGTAGGCGGCCAGCAGTTGCGGGAACGCGCCTGTCCAGGTCTCCATGATGAGGCGCTCCCGGTCTGAGACTTCGTGAGCGCGTTTCAGCAGGATTTTCCGGTCTCCCTTGAGAGTCCGGCTCTGGGACGGTTTCAGCTCCTTTCTGAGGCCCTTGCGCACTCTCTCTAGGGCATCGTTGGCCATGCGCACCACATGGAACTTATCGACCACGATACGGGCCTGGGGCAGCACAGCCTTGACCGCTGCCCGGTAGGGGTTCCACATGTCCATGCTGACGATCTCGACCTTCTGCCGGTCTTTCAGCTTCATCAGGTAGTTGGTCACCACGTCCTGGCGGCGGGTGGCCAGCAGGTCGAGCAGGGTTCGCTCCTCAATGTTGGTCAGAATGCAGCGGTAGCGCTTGTTCAGGTATAGCTCGTCAATGCCCAGGATGCGGGGCGTCTCGAAGCGGTGCCAGCGCCCCAGGAACTCGGCGCGGGCGTTGAAGATGTCGCGCACCGTCTTCTCGTCCAGGCCGGTCTGTGCCGCCACAAAGGTGTAGGGGTGGTTGAAGGATTCCTTCTCCACGTACTCATGCAGCCGCAGTGTCATACGGAATCCGTCCACCATCTCCGGTAGCTGGGGCCTGAATGTTGTCTTGCAGGCCCGGCAGGTGTATCGGCGGCGGACCACCCAGAGAGTGACCCGCTTGCCGTGGATGGGCAGATCACGATAGGGAACGTCACGCTTGCCGAACCGTACGAACTCACCCTGCACGCCGCATTCCTCGCAGGCGATGGGATCGGGCACGTCCACCTGGAAGTGCATTTCGTCGTCGGTTGATTTGCAGCCCAGTACTTGGTATTGCGGCAGGTGAAGGATGTTGTCGGGAAGTTCGGTCATGGTGTTGTATAGGCGTAGGTGTCAGTCAGATCCATCCGACTCGGCATTGGTGTTTGCTTTTTTACCCAACAAGCTGCTGGAAACGAAAAGTAAGGCACCGAGGACAATTGCAATATCAGCCAGGTTGAAGGCCGGCCAATGCCAGTCTCGCCAATAGAAATCAAAGGAATCCACAACATAGCCGCGAAAGACCCGGTCAATCAGGTTGCCCATGGCGCCACCGAGGATAAGACTGTAAGCGATGGCTTCTCCTTTATGACGATTTTCAAGGATCAGCTTGATCAGAAAAATCGAGACCACTACCGCGATTCCGATAAAAAAGTAGCGCTGCCAGCCTCCACCATTCGCAAAAAGACTGAATGCGGCACCGGTGTTCCATAGGTGCACCCAGTTAAAGAACGGGGTCACCGAAACATACTCGCCATAGGCCATTGATTGCTGCACCAGCCACTTTACAGCCTGATCAGACGCTGCCAGCAGGCCCGATATGGACAATAGGGCATACGGCGAGAGCTTTTTGCCAATAATGAGCATTATTTAACCCTTCAACGCCAAAATGCGTCTGGCACCGTTAAGTACAATGCCCCCCGCGATGGTGCCGATAATCAGATCCGGATAATTGGAACCGGTCCACGCGACCAGGGCGCCGGCGGTGATGACCCCCAGGTTGATCACCACGTCGTTGGCCGAGAATATCCAGCTTGCCTTCATGTGCGCCCCGCCTTCCCGATGTTTGGATATGAGCAGCAGACAACTGGTATTGGCAATCAATGCGACGAATGCGATAGCCATCATCACCAGCGATTCAGGCTCACTACCGAATACAAAGCGTCTCACCACCTCTACGAGCACGCCCACAGCCAAGATCAGTTGCAGTACACCAGCAAGATGCGCGGCACGTACCTGCATTTTCACGCTATGTCCAACCGCATAAAGGGCAAGCCCGTACACCGCCGCATCGGCAAAATTGTCCAGGGATTCTCCAATCAGGCCGGTGGACCGGGCGATCAGACCGGCAGTCATTTCCACCACGAACAGAAGTGCATTGATGCCGAGCAACCAGCGCAGGGTCCCGGATTCTTGCTTAGCAGAAGCTGCCGAAAACTCGGCGGCCTTGATGGTCTCCGGATTTGCAGCGACGGTTTCCTGAAGCGAGGCGCCTAGCCCCAAGGTCTTCAGTTTCGAGGTGACGGGCTCGACCTCGCCGTCATGCACGACCTTCAGCCGGCGGTTCGACAAGTCGAAGGACAGCGCCCGAATCTCCTCAAAGCCGTTCAGGGCTAGGCGAATCATTCGTTCTTCTGATGGACAGTCCATCTTCGGCACGGCATAAACACTGACCCATCTCCCTGGCGCCTCGGAGGAGGCCTGTATATCGGTATCCGCTGCGGACGTTGCATCACCGCCACAGGCGCCACCACAGGATTTGCTCATGATACGACTCCACTTGAACAATGTTGTGGTACCATTTTAAACTATAAAGCTACTATAAGGTCAATAGAGTAAAGAATCCGTTGGGGAGGAGGCTGATGCGCATTGGTCAGTTGGCGCAGTTGGTAGGGGTCGAAACACAGACGATCCGCTTCTATGAACAGCAGGGCTTGTTGCCGCCGCCTGATCGGCAGGACAACGGTTACCGTGTCTATACCGAGAAGCATGGTGAGGGGCTGGCCTTCATCCGTCGCTGCAGAATCCTGGGCCTGTCACTGGCTGAGATTCACGAACTACAGAGCTATCAGGACGACCCTCATCAGCCTTGTACCGCCGTCAACGCCTTGCTCGATGATCACATCTCTCATGTGCGGTCGCAGATAACCGCTCTGCAAGCGCTTGAGAAACAACTCGTTTCACTGAGAGCGAGTTGCAACGATGACCGGGAAGTTGAGGCGTGTGGGGTTCTTGCTGGAATTAGCGAAGGAAACATGCACCAGCAGTAGGTGAAGCATCAACCAGATAATCCGATGAGATGCCGGTCTGTCTCACTCTCATGCAAAGGTAAGATCAACCATTTAATCCGCTTACCCCGAATTTTCTTTATAGGTATTTGGAATGAATAATCTTTTAATATAAACATCCCTGGTCTACCAATAGTGATGATAGCGGACAGTGATGTAGTCCCTTAAACAGACAGTAGTTGTATCTCCAGATAAGAGATAAGGTTGAATATATGTGTAACACAGGTGCTAATTCTGAGGTGACCGAGATCTTGTTAGGGCAATAAGCCCGTAAGTGTCAGACTCATCAGGAGAAAATCGCCATTATCCAGCAGACGATGGAGTAGGGGTATGAATGTCTCCTACGTAGCCCACCAACATGGTAACCATTCAGCCGTCTGACAGGGCAGATGCTGTACCCGGCGTAATGACGAAGTTGACGCAGGGATACAGTCTGACATCCTCAATATCATCAGTGACATGCCGAGTTACGGTTATCGTCGCGTACAGGTTACCGGACATACCGGTGCAGTGGCTGACGGATAATGGTTCAGCGTATACTGCACATGAAACGCGGAAGTTCGCAGTTCGTCAGAGAGTTGAATCTTGAGCCATGCACAACAGTGGTGAGCAGCCCGGAAATCAACGAAATAGCAGAAAGCTTCGTGAAGATGATAAAACGGGACTACATCGGAATCATGTCGAATCCGGACAGCCAGGCTGCGGTGATGAATTCGGCAGTGGCGTTCATTCATTACAACAAACGTCATCCGCATAGTGCTCTGGGATATCAGTCAACACAGGAATATATACACAGAAATCTATCGCAATCGTAAGAGAGTAAAAATATCTGGATATATAGGGTCAAATATAGGAATAATTTCACGACATACAGCAGGAGTAAAAAATGTTACGTGGATCCGAAAGAGAAACCGCTTTATCAAAACTTAAAAAAGCAACTGACCGTTATGAGATTCAGGCAAAAGGGACGCAGGAAGAGATTACAAATCTATTCCTTTTGCGTCAGAAATGCAGTGAAAACTTATTACACACGTCGAAAACTATGTGAGTCAACTGGCAAATAAACCAAAAGAATTCGATAAATCCTGGAGTGAACTAAAAGCAGAAATTGTTGAGTTCGACAATGTTGTCGAAAAACTAGAGGAGGAATATCGCACATCGCACGTTGGTAAAGGGACTGCAACGGCGGGAGTTGCTGTCGGAGCCGGTGTTACAGCATTTGCACGGCTTTGTTGAATAAATCAGATTTCGGGTAAGTCTCCCCCGTAGCGGGTTGTGTT
>OAWQ01000118.1_pt1 | contig 41398 bp, 32 predicted proteins | sample 1476961 | NCBI WGS metagenome assembly OAWQ01 (sample SAMEA2580247, study PRJEB22360) | human gut metagenome | biome: human gut; feature: human-associated habitat; material: faeces | place: Denmark | collected 2008/2010
TTTTATATAATTTATAAATAAAAAATTTCTACAGTATTAAATATTTAAACTAAATATAAACTTTATTTAAAAAGTCTAGTGTAATTTAAAAAATAAAATGAAAAAATTAAATTTAATAATAAACATGTTGTAAATTGTAAAACGAATTAAATTTACCTAAATATTATGATTTGATAATATGAAAATATATTTCAATAGGGAATAAAATATATGAAATAAAAATAAGATTAAGTGTATTTAAAAGGAAAGGTTATTAGAAAGCAAGATGTTTTCAATAAAATAATATTGATAGTAGGTGGAATTATGAGTTTATGTAAAGGAACAGTTAAAATTGGGAAAAAAAATCTTAAAAGGGGAACTAATAAGTATTTTTTTAAGAGATATTTAAAAAAGAACTATGAGTTTACAGTTTCAGAATTTAAAGATAGAAATAAATTTGAACTTTTAGAGCCTGTTAATGTAGAGGGGTTAGATTTTTTTATTGATGTGGAGTTTAAGGGAATTAGACCAAAGGAAATAGATCTTAGAAGCATTGATAACTTAGAAAAATATCAATTTGAGAGATATGAACAGTGGGTTTCTAACAATTTAGGACTTTCTTTAGAAAATAGCAAGTGGAAAAACAAAAAGTTTAATTGGGGAAATTTAAGTGTGAAGCTTTCAAAGACAGTAAAAGAGGATTTAGGGTGTATAACAATAAAAGTTGTATACAAGTAATGATTTATGTTAAATGATTTAAATTAATAATATTTCTTTTTTTATAAATAAATTAATATAATAAAATGCTTTAAAATTTATAAAAAACAAAGTTAACAAAAAGTTCATAACTATGAGTATTGTTGAAAAAAGTCAAATGTATTATTTGTCAAAATGTGATTTTATAAGAATTAAGTAGAATTATTTGGCAATGAAAACTTTTTATTTTGAAAAAAATGTTATTTTTAAGAGGAAATAAGCTATATTTTTCAATTTAACTAATTTACAAATAAAGTATATACAAATTTAAACATTTTTTTGAAGATTATTTTAATTATTTTTAAAAATGTAAAGGGCGTTTATTAAAAATAATTCATTAAAATAGGAAAAAAAGAAAAAATAGAAATTACAGGGGGCTTTATGAAAGAAGGATTTTAGTATATTATAGTTAGGTGAGATTAATTTGTTGAAAATAAAAAATTAAATAGAGTAATAGGAGGGTTCATGGAAGAAAATACTATAAGCTTACAAGAAATTGCTTATGCTTTAAAGAAGAGATGGAAACTAATTGCACTAATAACAATAGCTGCTACCTTAGTTTCAGCAATATTAAGTTTTTTTGTTATAAAACCACAATATGAGGCAAAAACTAAGCTTTTTATTGGTAAGCAAGAAACAAGTCAAAATACAGCAAACTACGATAATAATGATATTATGATGTATCAAAAACTTATGAAGACTTATTCAGAACTTGTAAAGACTTCAGATTTAGTTACTAAGGCAGTTAAAAGTGCTAATTTAAATTACAATCAAAATGAAATAAAAGGTATTTTAAATAATCTTACTGCTAATCCTAGTGCAGATACTCAAATATTAGATTTAAGCTTTAAGGGAGAAAATCCTAAGGAAGTTTTAAAGGTAACAGAGGCTATAACAAATGAATTTATTTCAGAATCCAAGGAGCTTATTCCAAATGGAAATGTACAAGTTATACAAAAACCACAGCTTCCAGAGCATCCAGTAAGTCCAAATAAGAAACTTAACATACTTATTGCTTTTGTTTTAGGTCTTATGGTAGGAGTAGGAGTAGTACTTTTAATAGAATACTTAGATAATACATTTAAATCAAGAGAAGAACTGGAAAAAACTTTAGATTTACCTATAATAGGGACTATTCCAGATTACAATAATATGGAGAAATAAGGGAGGAAAGTAGATGTTAATATTAGAAAATAATCCAAAATCAGTAGCTGCTGAAAGTTATAGAACTTTAAGAACAAACATACAATACTCTTCCTTTGATAATCCAGTAAAATCTATAGTTATTACTAGTTCTGAGCCAGGAGAAGGAAAGTCAACAACAAGTGCTAACTTAGCTCTTTCCTTTGCAAAGGAGGGAAAAAAAGTAATTCTTATAGACTGTGATTTAAGAAAACCTGTTTTACATAAAGAGTTTCAAATTAGTAATTCTAGGGGATTATCAGAATTTCTAATTGGAAATGTTGAATTTTCTAAGGTGGTCTACAAACATGAATCAGGACTTCATGTACTACCTTCAGGTTTAGTTCCGCCAAATCCAGCTGAGATGTTAGCTTCAAGAGCTATGGAGCATCTTTTAACTCAATTAGAGGAAAAATATGATTACATAATATTAGATACTCCTCCGGTTAATGCAGTAACAGATTCAAAAATACTTTCAACAAAGGTTGATGGAACAATACTAGTTGTAAAATATGGATATACAAAGAAGGATGTTGTAATGGAAGCTGTAAAGGGACTAAGAGCAGTTAATGCTAATATAATAGGAACTGTATTTAATGGAGAGGAAAACCAAATAGGAAAATACTACCATTATTATAAGAAAGATTAATATTAAGCAAAACAACTTAACACTCCAAATAAGGAGTGTAAGTTGTCAATTTTGATGTAAAAAAACTGAAAAAAAGTAATAATATTTTAAGGGTTAAGGTGTTTACTTTATATAAATAAAAATAACTAAATTAGTTAGTTAAGAAAATAATTTGATTAAGGGGGAGTTAAGGAACGTGTCCAAAATAAGTAAAGTAAAAGGAATTTTATTAGTACTAATAGATATACTCCTTATCAATATAGCTTATATTTTTAGTATGCTTGTTAGATTTTCCTTTAATGGACCAGTGTTAGGAGATATACCAAGGGAGCAATGGAATTTATATTTAAAATGGATGCCTTTTATAGCAATAATATATGTTGCTTTATTTGCATCATTTAAAATGTATAAGAGCCTTTGGAGTTTTGCAGGTTTAGATGAAGTTATGAAAGGAGTTGCAGCATGTATAGTAGGATGTTTAATAAATGTTATTATTATGCTTTTCTTAAATCATAGAATTCCTATGATGGTAACTTTATCAGCAGGAATATTAACAATGGTACTTACCATTGGATTTAGGCTTTCTTTTAGAATGTATAGAAGACTTGTAATCTATGGAACATTAAAGGGGATTGAATCACAAAAAAATGTTTTAATAGTTGGAGCTGGTTCTTGTGGTAGGTTAGTTATTAATGAAATGAAAAGAGAAACAGGAGCTGGGTTTAAGCCTATAGGAGTTATAGATGATGACAGAAGTAAGCTTGGAACTTATATAAATGGAGTAAAAGTTTTAGGAAATAGAAATGATATAAAAAATATTGTTGAAAATCAAAAAGTTGATTTAATTTTAATAGCTATAGCATCAATAACTTCTGATGAAAAGAAAAAAATAATAGAAGCCTGCCATGAAACTAAGATTAAAGTTAAAATAATGCCTGGAGTTTATGAAATGATAGGTGGCAAGGTTAACCTAACTAAAATGAGAGATGTTGATTTAAGAGATCTTTTAGGGAGAGAAGAGGTTAAGCTTAGCAAGGATGAAATAGCTAATTATATAAACAATAAAAGAGTTTTAGTAACCGGTGGAGGGGGATCTATTGGTTCAGAACTTTGTAGACAAATAGCTAATTTTAATCCAAAGGAATTAATGATTTTAGATATTTATGAAAATAATGCTTATGATTTAGAAATGGAATTAAATAGAACTCATCCAGAACTTAAGAAGCAAGTAATCATAGCTTCAGTGAGAGATAAAGAAAAGTTAGATTCTATTTTTAGAAGTTTTAAACCACAAGTAGTATTCCATGCAGCGGCACACAAACATGTTCCTTTAATGGAGACAAGCCCTGGAGAGGCAATAAAAAACAATGCTGGTGGAACTTTAAACACTGCGGAGTGTGCAGATAAGTATGGAGTAGAAAAATTTGTATTAATTTCAACAGATAAGGCTGTTAACCCAACTAATGTAATGGGAGCAACTAAGAGAATGTGTGAAATGATAATACAAGCTATAAATAAAAAAAGCAAAACAGATTTCGTTGCCGTTAGATTTGGAAATGTTCTTGGAAGCAATGGGTCAGTAATTCCGCTATTTAAAAAACAAATAGCTGAGGGAGGACCAGTTACCTTAACTAATAAGTATATAACAAGATATTTTATGCTTATTCCAGAGGCAGCTCAGTTAGTTCTTCAAGCAGGGGCCTATGCTAATGGAGGAGAAATCTTTGTCTTAGATATGGGTAAACCAGTTAAAATATATGATTTAGCAAAGAATTTAATTAAACTATCTGGATATGAACCCTTTGAAGATATAGATATTAAAATAGTTGGATTAAGACCTGGCGAAAAGCTTTATGAAGAGCTTCTTATGGATGAAGAAGGATTAACAGAAACAAAGCATGAGAAGATTTTTATAGGAAAACCTGGAGATTTTGATTTTGATTACATAAAAGATAGTATAGAAGAACTTATTAATATAAGCAGATTTGGAACAGGTAATGATATAAGAGATAAAATAGAACAATTTGTTCCAACGTATAAGAGATTAGATAATAAAGAAGCGAATAGCGAGTTTGAAGAAGTAAAGTCGAAAGCTGCTATAACAATAGTTTAAAAGGTAGGAATTTAAAATGAAAAGAGTATTTGATTTTTCTATGAGTCTTATTGCAATAATAGTTTTTTCTCCAATAATACTTATAATTTCTTTACTTGTAAAATTAACATCTAAAGGGCCTGTATTCTTTAAGCAAAGAAGAATTGGTAAGAATAATGAAGAATTTAATATACTTAAATTTAGAAGCATGAGGATTGATACACCAAATGTAGCAACACACCTTTTGAAAGATCCATCAGTCTTTATAACTCCTTTGGGAAAGTTTTTAAGAAAAACAAGTTTAGATGAACTTCCTCAACTTATAAACATACTAAAAGGAGAAATGAGTATAGTTGGTCCAAGACCTGCCCTTTATAACCAATATGATTTAAGAGATATGAGGACAGAAGTTGGAGTTCATAAATTAGTACCTGGATTAACAGGATGGGCTCAAATAAATGGAAGAGATGAAATTCCATTAGAAGAAAAAGTTGCTTTAGATAAAGAGTATATGAACATGCAAAACTTTTGGTTGGACATAAAAATAATATTTATGACAGTATTTAAGGTAGCTAAGAGTGAAGGGGTTAGTGAAGGTTCCAGTAAAGGTGGACATTCTAAATCTATACAAAATAGTTAACTGCTAAACAAGGTAAGGTGATTTAATGAAAATATTGGTTACAGGAGCAGGGGGTTGGTTAGGAAGTGAACTAACTGAAAGGTTGCTAGAACAAGGAAATGACGTTAGAGCATTAGTTTTATTTACTAGCAATAAGCTTAAAAAGCTTAAAGATGAGTATTTAAATAATCTTGAAATTATAGAAGGCGATATTTGTGACAATGAAATATTAAGTCAATCTTTAAGCGGTGTAGATATTGTATACCACTTAGCAGCTAAGGTTCATTATATGCCTAAAAATAAAGCTGAAGAAGATGAGTTTTTAAAAATAAATACTATTGCTAGTGAGAAGATATTTAAATTGTCTCTTAAAAATAATATTAAAAGAGTTATATTTTATAGTAGTGTTTCAGTTTATGGTGAATCAGATAATATTGTAACTACATCAACTAAAAAACAACCAGTCACACCATATGCTAAGAGTAAATTTATGGCGGAAGAGATTGGATTAAATTTATTTAAAGAAAAAGGATTACCGATAACTATAATTGAACCAGTAACTGTATATGGTGGAGATGACGTAGGTAATTTTGAAAAGCTAAAATCATTAATAAATAAAGGTATAGTTGCAAGATTTGGTGATGGAAATAACAAAAAAACTATCATTTACTATAAAGATTTAATAAGCATGACAGTTAATATAGCTAATGATAAAAATGCTATAGGAAAAGTAATTATTTGTGGAACTGAAAGTATAAGTTTAAACAAGATAATTGATGTATTAAAAGATAGTTCTGGTAAAAAAGTTATAACATTAAAATTTAATAATTTATTAACAAAGTTAATAGTGAAAACTTTAAACTTTATTAGATTAAGTTTAACTAGAAAAATAGCGAGACAAATTGTAGTATTATCTTCAAATAATGAATATAGTTTAGAGTCAAGTGAAATATATGTAGATAAATATACTAGTTTTAGAGAGTATTATTGTAATTAGGTGGTGAAGTTATGAAAGTTGTTTTAGTTTCAGAGTTTTTTTATCCTTATAAAACTTCAACACAAAAAATATTAACAGAATTAGCTGAAGATTTTGTTGAATATGGGTTAGAAGTAGATGTATTAACTACTAAAAATGCATATAGAGAAGAAAAACAAGATTTGGGGAAATATGAGATATATAGAGGGATAAATATAAAAAGAGTATTTTCCACTGAAGGAAATAGAGATAGTAAAATAGGTAGATTATTAAATTATATAACATTTACTACTAGTGTTTTCTTTAATTTATTATTTAAAAAAAATTATGACAAAATATTATTCGTTTCAAATCCACCTTTAGTACCATTCATTGGATATTTAATAAAAAAGTTAAGAGGAAAGAATTATATATATTTAGTTCATGATATATATCCAGATGTAGCAGAAAAATTAGGAGTAATAAAAAAAGGGAGTATTATTTCTAAAGTAATGAATTATATGAATAAAAAAATATATACTAATGCTGAAAGAATAATTGCTTTAGGAAAAGATATGAAAAGAGTAATAGCAGATAAAGGTGTAGATGAAGAAAAAATAGAAATAGTAACAAATTGGGCTGATTCAAGAGTTAACTATGAAAAAGAAGTTGATAAGAATTTTTATAAGAAATATAGGTTAGAAAATAAGTTTAATATTTTATATACAGGAAATATAAGTAAAGTCCATGCTATAGATACTATAGTTGAGGTAGCGAAAATTCTTAAAAATGAAGAGGACATAATGTTCACTTTTGTTGGAGATGGTAATAGAAAGCAAGATCTCATTAAACTTAAGGAGAAGGAAGATTTAAGAAATATTCAGTTAGAAAATTATATGTTTGGTGAAGAATATAACAATCTTTTAAATTGTGCCAATTTATTTATAACAACTCTTCAACAAGGAATAGAAGGTTTAGGAGTTCCATCTAAAACTTATACATATATGTCTGTTGCTAAACCTTTAATTGCAATAATGTCAGAGAATAGTGAAATTGGAAGTATGGTGAATCAATATAATTTAGGAAAACAGTTTAATAATAAAGAATATCATAAGATTGCTGAATTTATATTGGAGCTTAAAAATAGTAATGAATTATATAATGAAATTTCAAAAAATGTAAGAAATAAATTTTTAAATGAATATGAAAGAAAAAAAGTAACTAATAAATTTTATAAGGCAATTAATAGTTAAAGGGGATAGAGTGAAATGTTTAAAGATAAAGTTTTATTAATAACTGGTGGAACAGGATCATTTGGACATACTGTTCTAAAGAGATTTATAGATACTGATATTAAAGAAATAAGAGTTTTTTCAAGAGATGAGAAAAAACAAGATGAAATGAGAAATAAGCTTAAAAATGATAAAATTAAGTATTACATAGGTGATGTTAGAGATATTGAAAGTTTAAATTATGCAATGAAAGGTGTAGACTATGTTTTCCATGCTGCGGCTTTAAAGCAAGTTCCATCATGTGAATTCTATCCTATGGAAGCCGTTAAAACTAATATTGAAGGTTCTGATAATGTTTTTAAATCTGCAACTGCTAATGGAGTAAAAAAAGTTATTCTTTTAAGTACAGATAAAGCGGTTTATCCAGTAAATGCAATGGGAATTTCAAAAGCAATGGCTGAAAAATGTATGATTGCAAGAGCAAGAGCCGCAAGAGAAGGCGAAACAGTTTTCTGTGGAACTAGATATGGTAATGTTATGGCTTCAAGAGGTTCAGTTATTCCACTATTTGTAGATTTAATGAAACAAGGAAAAGATTTAACAGTAACAGATCCTGAAATGACAAGATATATGATGACTTTAGAAGAATCTGTTGATTTAGTTTTATATGCCTTTGAACATGGAGAGCAAGGAGATATATTTGTTCAAAAAGCACCAGCATGTACTGTTTTAGAATTAGCTACTGCGTTAAAAGAACTTTTTGAATCAAATGTAGGAATAAAAATAATTGGAGCAAGACATGGAGAAAAAGCATACGAAACTTTATTAACTAAAGAAGAGTTTGTTAAGGCAGAAGATAGAGGAAATTATTTTAGAATACCAGCTGATAATAGAGATTTAAATTATGCTAAATACTTTACTGAAGGTGAAGGATCAAGAAGAAATCAAGAAGAGTATAATTCAGACAATACAAATAGAATAAATGTTGAACAAGTTAAAGAATTATTATTAAGAATTCCATATATACAACATGAGTTAGAAAATTTTAAAAATAATTCTAATGAAGTTTTTGAACTTGTTTAATAAAGGAGTATTTTATGAAGGTATTAGTTACAGGAGCTAAAGGATTTATAGGGAAAAATTTAGTTTCAACTCTTGAGAGAGAAGATAAATATAAAATAATTTGTATAGATAGAGAAAATTCAAAAGCGGAATTAGAAAAAGGTGTTTTAAATTCTGATTTTATAGTTCATCTTGCAGGGATAAATAGACCTAAAAATGAAGAAGAATTTTTTGAAGGAAATACTGGATTAACTGAAGATATAATAGAAATTTTAAAGAAAAATAATAAAAACACTTCAATACTAATTACATCTTCTATACAAGCAGATTTAGATAATGCTTATGGACAAAGTAAAAAAGGAGCTGAAGAAGCTTTAATTAAATATATGGCAGATACAAAGGGAAATGTTTTTATATTTAGATTACCAAATGTATTTGGTAAGTGGTGTAGACCTAACTATAATTCAGCAATAGCAACCTTCTGTCATAATATTGCTAGGGGAGAAGAAGTTTGGATTTCTGATGCAACTAAAGAAATGACTTTAGTTTACATAGATGATGTGGTGAGAAATATAAAAAATGTTATAGACAATGAAGAAAACTACATTCCTGGATATCAGAATGTTGATATTGAACATAAAGCAACTTTAGGAGAAATTGTTGATTTAATAAATTCTTTTAAAGAAAGTAGAAAAAGTTTAATGATACCTAATATGGAAAATGAACTTACTAAAAAGCTTTATAGTACTTATTTAAGTTATTTACCAGAAAAAGATTTTAGTTATCCATTAAAAATGAATGTAGATAATAGAGGATCATTTACTGAGTTTATAAAAAGTAAGGATAGAGGACAAGTTTCAGTAAATATATCTAAACCAGGAATAACTAAAGGAAATCACTGGCATGATACTAAAAATGAGAAGTTCTTAGTTGTTAGTGGAGAAGGGGTTATAAGATTTAGAAAAGTAGATTCAGAAGAAATAATAGAGTACAAGGTCAGTGGAGAAAAATTAGAAGTTGTTGATATACCAGTAGGCTATACTCATAGTATTATAAATACTGGAGAAAGAGATATGGTAACAATAATGTGGGTTAATGAAATTTTTAATCCAGAAAAGCCAGATACTATTTATTTGGAGGTAGAAAATGAGAAAGCTTAAAGTAATGACTATTGTTGGGACAAGACCAGAGATAATAAGACTTGCAGAAACAATAAAAAAATGTGATTTATATTTTGAACATATATTAGTTCACACAGGACAAAACTGGGATTATACGTTAAATGATGTGTTTTTTAAAGAGTTAGAGTTAAGAGAACCTAATCATTTCTTAGGGGTTGTGGGTAATAATCTTGGAGAAACAATGGGTAACATAATTGCAAAAAGTTATGAAATATTAGTACAAGAACAACCAGATGCATTACTTATATTAGGTGATACAAATAGTTGCTTAAGTGCAATTGCTGCTAAGAGATTAAAAATTCCAGTATTCCATATGGAAGCAGGAAATAGATGTTTCGATCAAAATGTTCCAGAAGAAATTAATAGAAGAATAGTTGATGTAACAAGTGATGTTAATTTAGCTTATACAGAGCATGCTAGAAGATACTTATTATCAGAAGGAATGAGAAAAGAATATACATTTGTAACAGGTTCACCATTACCAGAAGTATTTGCAAGATATATTCCTAAGATTGATGAAAGTGATGTTTTAGAAAGATTAGGGTTAGAAAAAGGTAAATTTATATTAGTAAGTGCGCATAGAGAAGAAAATATTGATAATGATGAAAACTTTAAAAGTTTAACAGATGCCTTAAATGCAATTGCTGAAACTTATAATATGCCTGTAATATATTCAACTCATCCAAGAAGTTGGAAGAGAATAGAAGAGAAAGGTATTAAGTTCCATGAAAATATTAAACAATTAAAGCCTTTTGGATTCTACGATTACAACAAGCTTCAAAAAGAGTCATTCTGTGTGTTATCAGATTCAGGATCATTAGCAGAAGAATCAAATATAATGGGATTCCCAGCAGTATCAATACGAACAAGTACAGAAAGACCAGAAGCAGTTGATAAGGGATCAGTAATTCTTGGAGGAATAACTTTTGATTCAATAACTCAAGCAATAGAAGTTATAACTAAGGAAAAAGAATTAGGCGAAGAATTAGTTAAAGTACATGACTATACTGATATAAATGTTTCAACTAAGGTTGTTAATATTATTCAAGGATATACTTCAGTAATAAATAAATTTATATGGAGAAAGTAAAATGAAGGTATTACAGATAAACTCTGTTTGTGGAGTTGGAAGTACAGGAAGAATAGCAACTGATTTATATAAAGTTTTAGAAGAACAAGGTCATGAATGTGTAATTGCTTATGGAAGAGGAACTGCTCCAGAAGGAATAAAAACAATAAAAATAGGAACAGACTTTGATAACTATATGCATGTAGCGAAAACAAGACTTTTTGATAAACATGGCTTTGGTTCTACTAAAGCTACAAAAGAATTTATAAAAAAAGTAAAAGAATATGATCCAGATGTAATACATTTACATAACATTCATGGCTATTATATAAATATTGAAATTCTATTTGATTATTTAAAAAAATCTAATAAAAAGGTTATTTGGACATTACATGATTGTTGGGCATTTACTGGGCACTGTGCTTATTTTGATTATGTTGGATGTGAGAAGTGGAAAAATGATTGCAAAAACTGTCCTCAAAAGAAGGAATACCCTAATAGTTTAGTCATTGATAATTCGAATTGGAATTTTAAAAGAAAGAAAGAAATATTTACTGGATTAAAAGACTTAACTATAGTAACCCCATCAAAATGGTTAGCAGGATTATTAAATGAATCATATTTATCAGAATATAAGGTGAAAGTTATTAATAATGGTATTGATTTAGATGTATTTAAACCAACAAAAAGTGACTTTAGAAAAAGATATGGATTAGAAGATAAGTTTATAGTTCTTGGAGTTGCTAGTGTTTGGGATAGACGTAAGGGATTAAATTATTTAGTAGAATTATCTGAAAAGCTTGATAATTCATACAAAATTATTGTTGTTGGAGTTACTGAAAAACAAAAAGATAAGTTACCACAAAATATGATAGGAATAACTAAAACTAATAATATTAAAGAGTTAGTTGAAATATATTCAGTTGCTGATGTATTTGTTAATCCTACATTAGAGGATAATTTTCCAACTACTAATTTAGAGGCTTTAGCATGTGGCGTTCCAGTTATTACCTTTAATACTGGAGGAAGTATTGAATCGATATATTCTAAAGTAGGAATAGTTATACAAAATAATTATATTCAATCAATTTACAATGCTATATATAAAATTAAAAATGAAAATTTTAAAGAAATTAATATAATTAATAGAGCTAAGGATTATGATAAAAATAAAAAGTATAAAGAGTATCTAAATTTTTATTATGAAATAAAAGAGGTGTAATATGAAAATAGTACATATTCATCAGTACTATAATGATGGATTAGGTTATCAAGAAAATATTTTACCAAGGTATCAAGCTAAATTAGGGCATGAAGTTATATTAATTACATCTAATTTGTCAAATGGATTTAATAATGATGAAAGAATAAAAAAAATAGGTGAATATGGCGACAATAACTTTAAGGTTAGACGTATTGAAATAAAAGGAGAATTTAAAGGAAGATTTGTAGTTTTTAAGAATTTATACAAACATCTAGATGAAATTAAACCAGATTATATATTCCATCATTCAGTCACATCACCATCATTAGGAGAAGTATGCAAATATAAAAAAAATAATCCAAAAGTATTTTTAGCTACTGATAATCATGCGGATTTAAATATATCAGCTAGAAATAAGTATTGGAAATTTATTTATTATAACAGTATATGGAAAAGATACATTAAAAAATATGACAAATATATTGATATATATTTTGGAGTAACTCCTAGTAGATGTTTATTTTTAAATGAAGAGTTAGGTGTTAATAGCTCAAAAGTTAAATTGTTACCTATAGGAGCAGATACCGATGGGATTAATGTAAATATAAATAAAGAGAAATTGTTCAATAAGTATAAAATAAATAAGAATAACCTTACAATAGTTCATGGAGGAAAAATAACTACAGAGAAGCAGATAGATAGAGTTTTAAAAGCATTTTCTTATATAGATAATAAAAATATAACATTTATATTATTTGGGAAAATAGAAGATGAAAATGTAAAAAAATTAATAGAGAAGGATAAAAGAGTAATTAATTTAGGATGGCTTAATAGAGCAGAAACATTAGCTATTCTTAAATATAGTGACATAGGTATTTGGAATACACAACATACTACTCTATTAGAAGATTCTATAGCTGTTGGATTACCTATGATTTTGAGATATTATGGTAGTACAAGTCATTTAATAGATAATAGTGGATTATTTTTATATGATGGATCAGTAAGGGAAATTTATGATAAATTAAAGTTTTTAATAGATAATAAAGAAATATTAATAGAATTTAAAACTAATACATTATTACTATCTAATATATTATCTTATAATTCAGTAGCTGAAGAAAGTCTTAATTATAAAAATGATATCAATATGAAAGGTAAATATAATAAATATTTAGAAAAAAAATATTCTTGTACTGAATTTGAATATTTCAGAAAAATTAAAAGAAAATAGCAGGGGAGGGTATATGATACATATTTCGAGATGGAAATCATTTTTTATAATAGAAGGAATTTTATTAATAATTTTATTAGGTCTTATATTATTAAAAAGTTTTAATAGTAATGAATATATTATATTTCTATCTATATTTATATTGTTTAGTATAATTACTATTCCTTATTTTAGGATTAGAAAAAGTGAAGAACTTATGTCACCCATAATAATAGTAACTTCAGTAAATTTATTATATTTTGTAATAGCAACAATATCAATGATACTTGAAGGTAATACTTATGTATATGGCAAATATATAAAAGAATTAATAGTTAAGGGGAATATATATTTATCTATTTCATTTATTTTTTTATATATTGGATATTTTTTTACGGGAAATTGTAAAACAAAGATAAAGATAAAAATGACTAATGATAAAATAAGGAGGTATATATTAGTAAGTAGTGGTGTTTTATTTGGATGTTTTTTACTTTTTATAATTACAAATAATTTAAGTTTAATTTCATTTATAACTTTAAAGAATGTAAATTTAAATTATGATGAAATTTTAGCTAATTCTAGTCCTTTAAATAATTATTTTTGGCTAAGTATAATCTCTTTGATTATTTCTCCTATTCTAATGTATGAATATAGTAAAAAAAATAAAATAAAAAAAATAACAATAATAATAATATATATTTTAATTTTTATGATAAATGTTTCATTTGGATATAGATATAGATTAATGATAATGTTAATTGCCCCTTTTTTCTACTTTAAATTAAAAAATCAAAAAGGTATTAGTTTAAGAGAAATAATTCCTATTATTTTGATTATGTTTATAGTAGTTGGATTTGTAGGAAGTAATAGAAACTCAATAAAAAGTGGAAGTGGTCTTACAGAAACTTCATTAGCAGATGTATCTAAGTCTTTTAGTGATAATTTAGAAGTTAATAAAGCTTTTTATGCTATGATGGATAGTTTTAATTCACTTAACGATTATTATTACGGAGAAACATATGCTTATTTATTAATTCAGCCTATACCAAGAAATATATGGAATAACAAACCATATCCTAAAATTGGAGAAATACTAACAAAAATAACAGGAAATGAATATGCGGCAAAAAGTGGATTTGCATATCCAATGTATGGAGAAATATATGCTAACTTTGGTTTAATAGGAATGTGTATTATAATGTATTTGTTTGGATATATTCTCAAAAAAATTTGGATGTTTGTAATAAATAATCGAAAAAATTATATTATTTTAGCAACTTACTCAATATTTGCCCCTTATTTATTACAAGTAATTAGTAGAGGATATATGGTTCAAACAATTCAAGAAATAATCTTTTTATTAATCATACCTATTATTTTATTAATAGCGAACAAATTTAAATAAAGTATATAATTTAAAAGGTGAAAAATATGAAAATAATTTTATGTGGAAGAGATGATCATGCGAGATATATAGCTAAAAAGTATGAAGAAGAAAATTTATTAAAAAGATATTATAACTTTTATTATTACAAAGAAAATTTTATTGGTAAATTTATAAATAAATATATTTATAAAGAAGTAAAAAAAAGGAATAAAGTAATTCTAGATGAAAAAAAAGTAAGAAATTTTTTACCTCATAGAATACTTAATATTCTAATTAATAAAATATTATTTTTTAAAAAAGATAGAATGTATATATCTAACTGGATTTGTGATTCCATTTATGATTTATACATAGCATTTACAATAGAAGAGGCTGATATATATCATTTATGGTCTCAATATTCATTAAGAACTATAAAAAAAATAAAAAGAAAATATCCAAAATCAAAGATTATATTAGAAGTTTATTGTGCGCATCCTAATTATAGGGATGTTATATATAAAAAAAATAAAATTATAAAAAATGAAGTTGTACCACAACATTATATGTTGAATAGAATAAATGAAGAAATAAAATTAGCAGATGTAGTTAATGTTTCTAGTAATCATGTAAAAGAATCTATAATAAGTCAGAATTTAATAGATAAAAGTAAAATTAAAGTTATTCCTTATGCTACGGATACTGATAACTTTTTTGTAGAAAATAAGAAAAAACAAAGTAAAGAAGATATAAGAATATTATTTGTTGGTGCTATAGCAGGACATAAAGGTATTAATTATTTAATTGATGCAATTAAGTATTTGAGAGAAAAAGAAAAATACAATATATCGTTAACTCTTATTGGAACTATATGGACGAATATGGAACAAAAAATAAATGAAAATTATAAATTTATAAATTATTTAGGTAAAATACCCAATGGAAAATTAAGAGGGTACTATAACTCACATGATATATTTGTATTTCCTTCTTTATCAGAAAGTATGGGATTAGCATTAAGTGAAGCAATGGCATGTGGAATGCCTGTAATAACAACCAGAAATGCAAGTTGGATAGTAAAAGATAGATTTAATGGAATGATAATAAAAGAGAATAGTGAAAAAGAAATAGTTGATGCAATTAAGCTATTAGTAAATGATAAAAATTTATGCAAATTTATTTCTAAGAATGCACAAATTACATCTAAAAATTATACTTGGAATAAATATTTTGAGCAATTTAAAAGTAGATGTATTTTAGAAAGAGAAATTGAAAATGAATAAAATATTTAAAACTACTGTAATTATTATGATTATATCAATGCTATCAAAAGTGATAGGAGTAATACAAGAATCCATTTTAGGAGCTACTTTTGGTGTAGGATATAAAACAGATATATATGTTATGTGTATAAGTATAGTTACAAGTATTTTTTCAATAATTAGTCCAACTATAAATAGTGCATTTATGCCCGTGTTAATGGAAAATAAAGATATTGAGAAAAGAAATAAGCTTATAAATAATTTTATAAGTATATTAATAATAGTTTGTTTTTTTATTACTTTTTTTACAGTATTAAATTCTGATAAAATAATAAAATTGATTTTTCCAAGTTTAAATACTATTAGCTCTTTTAATATAGCTAATAAATGTTTGAAAATTATATTAAGTTCTCTTGTAATTATAGCATTACAAAGTATATTTACTGTTATTTTACAAGCTCATAATAAGTTTGTAATTCCATCATTAATAAGCATAGTATACAATGTTATATTATCTATATACTTAATAACTATGTCAAATAGATTTGGTGTTATGGGTTTAATAATCTGTGTTATTATAGCAAATATAGTGCAGTGGATAATACATATACCAAGTTATAATAAGATGGGATATAAATATAAGTTTTATGTAGATATACATGATAAAGATATGTTTAAAATAATAAAATTATCAATTCCAATAATTATAGGAGTTTCAGTATCACAAGTAAATATTATGGTAGATAAAAGTTTGTCAAGCTATATTGGTGTAGGTTCTATGACTTTAATGAGCTATGCAAATAAATTAAATCTTATAACATTCTCAATTATAGTTACCACAATAGTAACTATAAATTACCCCATATTAATAAAGTTAAAAGCTAATAACAAAATTAAACAATATGAAAAAACATTAATAGACATAATAAATATAATGTGTATTTTATTAATTCCTATAATTTTCGGTATTATTTTAATAAAAGAAGATATAATATCGGTATTGTTTGGATATGGAAATTTTAATAGCAAAGATATTACTGAAACAGCTAAAATTTTGAAATTTTTAGTACCATCAATATTAGCTTACGGAATTAGAGAAATTTTAAATAAAGCCTTTTATTCTATGCATGATATGAAAACACCTATGTTAAATAGTATATTAGGAATAATTTTAAATATATTTTTAAGTATATTATTATCAAAGAAATTTGGGTTAGAAGGAATTGCTTTAGCTACAACAATATCAATATATGTAATTGTAATTCTTATGTTTATAAGCTTTCATAAATATGTAAATTTAAACTATATTTATATAATTCAAATTTTAATCAAATGTTTAACTTCATCTATTCTTATGTATTTTATATTAAAAGTTCTATATTCTAATATGAATAATGGTCATTTTTTGAATATATTACTTATTAGTATATTTGGAGTATTAATTTATTTTACTATTCTTTATATTTTAAAGATAGAGTATTTAGACAAATTTTTAAAAGATTTTAGAGTGAAGCTAAAATTATGAATATGTTAGATTATTATTTGAAAGAGATTCAATATTCGTAAAATTACTTATTCTTTAAAATTTATATAAGTTTTAATAAATTTTTTTATATCAAATAAAACTAAAAGTGGTTTTGTTTTTTAGTTAATTAAAGCTAGGAATAATTTAAGAATCGATAAATAAATTATTTTATTCGAGTATTAAGGTTAAAATTGGCTAATTTTGCAGGTAGATAGCTTTTTTAATAATCCATGATATCTAATTAAATGTAAATATGTATATGAATTTATTATCTATATTAGATTTTTATTTTAAAACAAGGGTTAAGTCTAAGTGTATAACTAGATAATGTGAAATGAGAATTTTAGAAGTTAGATATGGATTAGAAAAATTTAGAGATCACTCTAGTTTAGATGTTCTTTAAAAAATATAAATTAAGATTATAAGTATAATGTTCAGTAGAAGATATATTTTTTACTAGACTACTTACCAAATTAAAGTTTATATAGTTTTTTAGAATTGCAACTTGTTCATCTTATATTAAGTTGTTAATTATTTTTTCTAATTTCTTGAGGAAATAAATTTTTTTTAAAACTCAGTATATTATAAATCATTAAAAAATAAATGTTTATTTAATTTAATAGATTAAATTAAAGTTATGGGGGGATAATATGAATATCGCAATAGCAGGAACAGGATATGTAGGATTATCTAATGCTATATTGTTAGCTCAAAATAATAAGGTTATAGCAGTAGATATTATAAAAGAAAAGGTTGATATGATAAATAATAAAATATCACCGATAGTGGATAAAGAAATTGAAGAATATTTAAAAAATGAAAAACTAAATTTGATAGCAACAACAGATTCTTATAAAGCATATAAAGATGCAGAATTTGTTATTATATCAACACCAACAAATTATGATCCTGAATTAAATTATTTTAACACAAGAAGTGTAGAAGCAGTAATAGCCAATGTATTATCGATTAATCCTAATGCAACTATGATTATCAAATCAACAGTTCCAGTTGGGTATACAGAAAAGGTACGAGCTATGTTTGAAACTGAGAATATAATTTTTTCACCAGAATTTTTAAGAGAAGGAAAAGCATTGTATGATAATTTATATCCTTCAAGAATCATAGTTGGTGAAAAATCAGAAAGAGCTAAAAAATTTGCTGATTTATTAGTTGAAGGTGCTAAAAAAGAAAACATTCCTGTTTTATTTACTAATTCAACGGAAGCAGAAGCAGTAAAGTTATTTTCTAATACATATTTGGCTATGAGAGTAGCTTATTTTAATGAATTAGACACTTATGCAGAGGTTAGAGAATTAAATACTAAACAAATAATAGAAGGTGTTTGTTTAGATCCTAGAATAGGCAGTCACTATAATAATCCTTCATTTGGATATGGGGGATATTGTTTACCTAAAGATACAAAGCAGTTAAGAGCTAATTATGCAGATGTGCCAAATGAGATTATTGGGGCTATAGTTGATGCTAATAGGACAAGAAAAGATTATATAGCTGAACAAATAATAAAGAAAAATCCTAAAATTGTTGGAATATATAGATTAACAATGAAGACTAATTCTGATAATTTTAGAGCATCATCTATTCAAGGAATAATGAAGAGAATTAAGGCAAAAGGTATAGAAGTTGTTGTTTTTGAACCAGTTTTAAAGGAGGAGACTTTCTTTAATTCAAAAGTTATTAGAGATTTAGAGGAATTTAAAAATATGTCAGATATTATTGTATCAAATAGACTATCTAAAGAACTATTTGATGTTGAAGAAAAAGTATATACTAGAGATATATTTAATAGAGACTAAAGAAGAATATAAGTTATGCTATCATGACTCTTGCTTCTGATTAAGAACATAAAGTTATAAAGTTAATTTCTATTATGAGAGATTCTTATGTTGATATTCCGGGAAATGGTGATGATAAGATTACTAATGCCTATGCCTTTGGCGGACCAGAATTTACTATGAAAACTTTAAATGAGAATTTTAAGGTTAATGTAGAAGATTTCATGGCTGTTAATTTTACGTCTCTTCCTGAAATTATTGATAAATTAGGTGGAGTTAAGATTAATATAATTTAAGAAGAAATTCATCATATATCAGGAATAACTTCTCCAGGAGAACAAGTTTTAAATGGAGAACAAGCTTTAGCTTATTCCAGAATAAGATATGCCACTGGTGGAGATTATAAGAGGACAGAAAGACAAAGAGTAGTATTAGAAGCTGTTTTTGAAAAGTTAAAATCAACTCCTACAAAAGAGTATCCTTCATTAATTGATGATTTTTTACCATATATAGAGACAAATATGTCTTCTATGGATATGATAAAACTTGCTACAGACGTTGCACCATTAGTAAAAGGAAATTTAGAAACAGCTAGATTCCCATTAGATGGTTACTGTGATTGAAAAATGATTAATGGGATTTGGTATTTAGTTTATGATAGACAAGCTACTTTAAATCAGATTCAAGAATATATATACGATAATAAAAACTTGGATTCATTTAAAAAGCAATAATAAGAAATTTTAATGAAGTTGTAAAGTAGGTTTTCATTATTTTACAGCTTTATTTTTATTAATTAAATCTAAATGAATAAAATGTAGAAATTTGTTGAAATAATTTTATTTAAGTAAAATTATTATGGTGTTAAAATATTTAAAGTAGGTTATTGTTAATTATTATAAAAATATAAAATCAAGGGGATAAAAAAGTGAATAAGAAAATAAGAAAAGCTATAATACCAGCAGCAGGTCTTGGTACTAGATTTTTACCTGCAACAAAGGCTCAGCCTAAGGAGATGCTTCCAATAGTTGATAAGCCAACTATTCAATACATAATTGAGGAAGCTATAGCTTCAGGTATTGAAGAGATTCTTATTATTACAGGAAGAAGTAAAAAGTGTATTGAGGATCACTTTGATAAGTCTGTTGAGCTTGAAATGGAGCTTGAGAAATCAGGTAAGAATGAACTTTTAGATTTGGTTAGGGATATATCAGATATGGTTGATATTCATTATATAAGACAAAAGGAACCAAGAGGACTTGGACATGCTATACATTGTGCAAAGACTTTTGTAGGGGATGAACCTTTTGCTATACTACTTGGGGATGATGTAGTTTATAATGAAGAAAAACCATGTTTAAAACAGTTAATTGATTGTTATAATGAGTATAAAACTAGTGTATTAGGAGTTCAAACTGTTCCAGAAAGTCATGTTTCTAAGTATGGAATAGTAGATGGAAAATATATTGAAGGAAAAGTTTATAAGGTTAAGGGATTGGTTGAAAAACCATCTGTTGAAGAAGCACCTTCAAATGTTGCTATATTAGGAAGATATATAGTAACTCCAAGAATATTTGATATTTTAGAAAACACTAAGCCTGGAAAGGGTGGAGAAATTCAATTAACAGATGCTCTTCTAGAACTTATGGGACAAGAAGCAATGTATGCTTATGACTTTGAGGGAAGAAGATATGATGTTGGAGATAAACTTGGATTTTTAGAAGCTACTGTTGAATATGCTTTAAGAAGACCAGAGCTTAGAGAAGGATTTATTAAATATCTAAATAATTTATCAGAAAAAGAATCTTTATTCAAAAAAGAAGTTGAAAAAGAGATTATTACTGTATAATTTCCACTAATAGAATCCAGTAGAGAATTTAAATTAATTCTCTATTGGATTTTTTATATCTAATAAAAGTGGAATTTGGAATATTATAGATATATTTAAAGAAACTTAACATAATATTACAGCTTTTTCTCCTACTAAAGCATATTTAAATAGTGAAGAGGTTTTAATATGTATTTATTGTTAAAAAATAGAAAATCATTTGTTATTCTGTTGAAATGTAAATGTTTAAATGATAAGATAAATTTACAATAAATAACATAACTTTATATATTATGAAAAATAAAAACTATTTAATTTAAAATTAAAAACATAACTAGGTATATTAATAGGTATTTTAAAATTCTGCATTTTAAGGGGGATAATTAGGTATGGCAGAAAAGAAGCAAAGATTTATTAATAAGACTGCTAGGGAACTTAGACTTTTAGGGGAAAAGGGAAATAAGGAAGCTTTAAATGAGTTAATTATTAGGGGTAAAAAGGGTGATAAGTGTGCTATGACTGAGATTGTTTCTATTTATGAAGGGTTAATTCATAAATATTCTACTAGGTTTTTTATTAATGGTTATGATGTTGATGATTTAAAGCAAATAGCTAGAAGTGTTATTATTGAATCCATAAGCAAATTTGATGGGGATCATGGTTCTGAGTTTATATTTTTTATTAGTACAAATGTTAAGAATAAACTTGGAACTATGTGTAAGAAGAAGGAGAATAGACTGGATTTTTCAAGTTTAGATAGTCCTATAGGGGAAGGTATTACTATTGGTGAGACCATTAAGGATGATATTTCCATAGAGGATGAATATGTTGAGAGAGAAAAAATGAGAGCTTTCGTAAAAGCTTTAGCTAATATTTCAAAAAGCGATAGGGAATTTATACTTTATGTATACAAAGATAGAGGAAACTTTCAGAAATATTGCCAAGAGCATAAGCATATTACTACTTATTCAAAAGCAAGATGGAGAAAGGAAAGAATACTAAAGAAACTTAGGGAAGAAATGAAAAACTTTGAATAATATGATTTAACTATAAAGATCAAAGGAAAAAATTATAGGAGAAACTTAATATGGATAAGATTTTTATGAATTATTAAAATAGGCAATATCTTTTTTAGAAGAGAATTGTCTATTTTTATTTTTTAATTTTTCCTTTTAAATAAGCAGTGCTTTTTAAGTAGTATTTTTACCTATATATTAAAGAAATAATTTATATTAATAGTTTTTTATAGTTGCATCTAAAAATTTATATTGTTTTAAGCTATTGGAGATTAAAACTATAAGCTTTAAATTTATTATTAATATTACACTGTGAGCATAATATGCCCATATAAATTCATTATAATTTAAATTAGAAATTAGTTTATATTTTAGTATTAATTTTTGTTTATATTCTAGTTAGGAATTAAGATATTAGCTATTTTTATTTGGATTATGGAAGGTGAATTTATGAATAAGTTAAGAGAAAAGGGAGTTTCATTACTAGAGCCAAAGAATAAGGGGGTTCTTACAGTAAACTTTAAGCACCCTATTTTAAAGGATTATAAGGGGAATGGAAGAATTATAACTAAAAGTTTAGGTGCGGATGTAGGGAAGGATTATGAAGCAGCTAACAAGTTTCTTAATGAAATTAAGAGCATTATAAATAATAGTGATTGTTATGAAAATTATTACGGATTTTTAAAAAGCTTAGAAAAGTATAGTGAGAAATCTATGAAAATTGTTTTTGATAATACTCATTTTATGGAAGAGTTTTATTATGATTTTGAAAAAAGTATTTTAGAAAAATTTATTGGAATTTCTCATAATAATATTAATAAGAAATTAGAAGAGGAATTAAAAGATGTTTTTAAATTGCTTGAATTAGAACAATTTGAATTAATCCATAAAGGTGATAAATCCTTTGAAGTTTTTGCGGAAGAGGAGATTAGGTCTAGATTTAACTTTGAATTTAAAAAGAAAATTCAGTTATTAGGTGGGGATTATGAATATAGAAAGAAATTAATTTCTAATTTTATTGGATCAAGTGGAAAGTTTAATGAAATATACAAAAATACTAATAAAGAAAAAGAAGATAAATTGGTAAATAAGTTTTTTAATAATATAGGAACTCCAAATTTTGAAGTGTTTTTTAAACAGGATTCTAATAAGTTTAAATTTATCGGAACTCCATACTCACAATGTATTATTAATAAAAAAATAAATCTTAAGGGGATTTTGAAAGAGTTTTTATTTAGAATAAATAGTTTGCATAATATTTTTCAATATAAAATTGAGTTTAGGGAAAGAAAAAGCGGAAAAAGTTATGTTTTTAATAATAATGAGTTTTTAGTTAAGGGGAATTTGATTCATAATAAGGATTTAGATAAGTATCCTTTAGATAATATTGGAGAGCTAGCTTATATTTATTTTCATATAGGTTATAAAGAGAATTATAAAGAAAAATCTCAAGAAGAATTAAAATTCAAGTTTTTCTATATATTAGAGAGTCTTTTTAATGAGAAGTATAATCCTAATAGTAGCAATTTAATATTTAGTGATATAAGATTAGAAGGAAATTTTAGGGGAGAAGAAATTTTACATAATAAAGAGAAGGATTTTATTTTAGCTGATTATAGTGGAAACATTAATGAATTTAGAAATCAATTATTAAGTTATGAGACTAGGAAAAACTTAGCTAGTAGTGATGAGATAATATGGCTTTTTAACACTGAAGAAGAGGCTTTTGAAAGAAATTTAGAGGTTTTAAAATACTTAATTATAAATGGATATTTAAGTAAAACTAATATATATATTTATGAAAAACCTATTTATAAGAATTATTTTTCTTCTGAATTTGACAATAGTGAAAGTGATTTTATAAGTGTATTAAATGAAAAAGAGGCATATCATATGCCTAATATTTTTAACTCTTTTTTGAAAGATAACTTTCAAAATTTATTGGAGGAATTAGGAGAGGAAGAGGCTTCAATAATAATTAGGGGAAGAGAAGAGTATTATTTAAATTTAATAATGGAGAGAGTAATATTTCCTTGTGATGAAGAGAAAAAGATATTAAGTAATAAGGGCATAACAGAAAAAATAATAAATCAAAGTGAAGAAATTTTAATAAATAAAATAAAAGAAAAAAGTTTTATAATAAATGAGTATAAGCCATCTTATAAATATGGAAAGTTAGCAATCTTATCCTTAGGAATTAACAGGAAAGTTAAGAGAGAATTTATAAGAATAGTAAGAGGAAGCTATGATAAAAATCTTAAAGAATTTTCTTTAAGAATGGCTTATAACTTTGGAGGAAGAGAGTATAAAAGCCTATGTCCAGAGAGACTATTAGAAACTTCAATAAAAAACAGTATAAAGACCTTTTTATTAAGCCCATATAAAATAAGAAAGGATATAAATATTTTAGAATTTGAAAAGTCCATAGAATATATTATGGAAAGTATAAGTGAGGAAATAATAGAAGAAGTTGAGATTTTAATAAGAGAAGATAACTTATTAAAATGGAAGGAAGCAGCAGAGCTTTTAAAAGATAATATTATAGAGGGAAGAAATTTAATAGAAGAGATAATAGAAGAGACATTTGTAGTAAGTAATGATATTTTTAGAGAAGATAGAGTATTAAAAATAATAAAAGATGTATTAAAAAATAATAGTATATTTAAAGCAATAAAGGGAGAGTTTGTCATATAAATAGTATATAATTTGAATTTTTAAATAAATTTATGCTATAATTTAAGCTGTAATTTTTTGGTGAGGGAGAAGTGTTAATGAATATATTATTAACTGGTGGAATTGGCTATATAGGGAGTCATACAGTAATAGAATTATTAAAGGACGATAATAATTCTGTAGTTGTTATTGACAACTTAATAAATAGTAAAAAAGAAGTTAAGGATATAGTTGAAAAAATAACAGGAAAGCATATAAAGTTTTATGAAGGCGATTTAGTAAATTTTGAAGATATAGATAAGGTTTTTAAAAATGAAAAAATAGATGCTGTTATACACTTTGCTTCTCTTAAGGCAGTAGGGGAATCAGTAGAAAAACCTTTAGAATATTATAATAACAATATTATTGGGACTTTAAATCTTTTAACAAGTATGAGAAATCATAATGTTAAGAAATTTATATTTAGTTCTTCAGCTACTGTTTATGGGGAAAGTGAAATAGTACCTGTACATGAAGGTCTTCAAGCAGGGTTTGCAACAAATCCATATGGTAGATGTAAGGCTATGATAGAGGAGATTTTAAGAGATTTATATATTTCAGATAATTCATGGGATATTGTACTTCTTAGATACTTTAATCCAGTTGGAGCTCATGAAAGTGGATTAATTGGAGAATTACCTAATGGAATACCAAATAACCTTATGCCTTATGTTTCAAAGGTGGCTGATGGTGAATTAGACTACGTAAGAGTATTTGGAGATGATTATAACACTCCAGATGGAACTGGTGTAAGGGATTATATACATGTTGTAGACTTAGCAAGAGGACATGTAGCAGCTATGAAAAAGTTAAAGGATGGTTCTGGAATTAGCACATATAATCTAGGAACTGGACAAGGATATTCTGTATTAGATATAATAAAAGCTTTTTCAAAGGCATCAGGTAAGGAAATACCTTATAAAATAGTAGATAGAAGAGCAGGAGATATTGCTATAAGTTTTGCAGATCCATCAAAGGCAGAAAAAGAACTTGGATGGAAGGCTGAGAAAAACTTAGAGGACATGTGCAAAGACTTCTGGAAATGGCAATGCGTTGGAATGAAAAACTTTAAATAAACTTAATATTAAAATTTTGATTTACAAGGGGATAAGAGGATGAACAATAAAATAAGAAAAGCTATAATACCAGCAGCAGGTCTTGGTACTAGATTTTTACCTGCAACAAAGGCTCAGCCTAAGGAGATGCTTCCAATAGTTGATAAGCCAACTATTCAATACATAATTGAGGAAGCTATAGCTTCAGGTATAGAGGAAATACTTGTTATTACAGGAAGAAGTAAAAAATCAATTGAGGATCACTTTGACCGTAATGTTGAACTTGAAATGGAACTTGAAAAGTCAGGAAAAACTGAACTTTTAGATTTAGTTAGAGATATATCAGATATGGTTGATATCCATTATATAAGACAAAAAGAACCAAGAGGACTTGGACATGCTATCTACTGTGCTAAGACTTTTGTAGGGGATGAGCCTTTTGCAATATTACTTGGTGATGATGTAGTTTATAATGAAGAAAAGCCATGCTTAAAGCAATTAATTGATTGTTATAATGAATATAGAACTAGTGTGTTAGGTGTACAAACTGTTCCAGAGGAAAATGTTTCTAAATACGGAATAGTTAATGGAAAACACATTGAAGGTAGAGTTTATAAAGTAAAAGGCTTAGTTGAAAAGCCATCACCAGAAGAGGCACCTTCAAATGTTGCTATATTAGGAAGATATATAGTAACTCCAAGAATATTTGATATATTAGAAAACACAAAACCTGGTAAAGGTGGAGAAATCCAATTAACAGATGCACTTTTAGAGCTTATGAGCGAAGAAGCTATGTATGCTTATGACTTTGAAGGAAGAAGATATGATGTGGGAGATAAATTAGGATTCTTAGAAGCTACTGTTGAGTATGCTTTAAGAAGACCAGATCTTAGAGATGGGTTTATTGATTACTTAAGAGAATTATCTGCTACAGAAAATATCTTTACTGAAGCAAATGGTAAAGAAAAAAAGGATAAAGAAGAAGAGCTTGTAACAGAAGCTTAATTTTAGAAAGCTGTATCAAAATAACTCATAAATAAACTTATAAATCCTAATTAATTTCATTTATTTTTTAGTTAGGTTTGTAAGAGGTTTAAGGAGTTTTGATACAGCTTATTTTTATAATTAATTTGATTAAAATAAAAATAAATAGGCTATACTTAATAAAGTAATATAAAGCTATTTATTTTATGAGATTTTGATTTCTAAAGAATATTTATAAGATTATATTAATGAATAATATAAGTCTTTTTAGTATTAATACTGTGTTCAGAAATCAACATTAACTTAAATAATATATTAATTAAAATTTAGAATTAAAAGGAGAATTTATGATTATTATTTCCCAAAACACATTTTTAGTAGTAGGAATTTTACTCTTTTGTTTATTTAGAGGAGCAATTAAAATTAAAGGAATAATTAAAGAAGAATACACATATAAGCAAATATATTCTAGTGAAGAGTTTATCTTTGATTTGTTTTGTATTTACTTAATTGGAGTTGCCTCTAAAGTTTACTTTCCACTTACCATAGCTTGGGGAAATAAGCTTGTCTATAATCCACCAGAAGTTTGGCTTAGTCCTTTGTGGAGCATAAAGCAAATATACCATGCAGGAGGAGTGGGAGGTGTTATTTATGAGCTAATAGGAAACTCAATTATGTTAAGTCCAATGGCATTTTTCCTTTGCTATTTTTATAGTATAGATGAAGAAAAATTAACTTTAGGAAAAGGGATTATAGATAAAATCAATAAAATTTTAGAAGGCTTTGAATTACATAATAAAAAGAAGCTGAAAGAGGATTCATATGTACCTTCATTAAATACAGTGTTGAAATTCTGCTTTTTTATGTCTTTATTCATAGAGAGTTCCCAGGTTATACTATCCTTAGTTTTTCCTAATACAAAAAGGTTTTTTGAAGTAAATGATCTTATGTGTAATACTTTAAGTGGAGTTTGGGGATATTATATTTATATTAAAATTATTAAATTAGATATAATACCAAGAAAAATATTTAAGTTATAAAATAAAAAGTAAATTTCTTATTGAGGCTATAAGTAGGCTAAGAGTATTTAATGTAGAATTAAAGAATATTTTCTTAAAATAACATTTGACTTATTAGAGAATTAGGAATATACTTAATACAAGTCAGAGAGACAATTTAATGACGCGGGATGGAGCAGCTGGTAGCTCGTCGGGCTCATAACCCGAAGGTCGTAGGTTCAAGTCCTGCTCCCGCAACCACAGAAAGTTCTACTTTTTTAAGTAGAACTTTTTTTATTTAGAATAAATAAAACTAACTGCTATGGGTGTGGCCAATAAATTCTTATAAAATTATTGCAAGCCACCAGTTTTACAGGTATTTATGACTTTGTTTGATTATAAATTAGAAGATTTTTTAGAGAGAATTTTTTATATCTCTACTTTAAATGAATATCATAATATATTTCTTATTGAATTTATATGTAATAATATTACTTATAATAATATTAACGGAAAATATCTATATAATTAACTTTATTTACAATATTTAAATAAAATGTTAAAATAATATTTGGAAATTTTTAATATATTAGTTAAATTGAGTGGATTAATAGAGGTGTTTTATGAAAAAAGTAAGAGAGAAAGTAGCTATTGCCGTAGCTATAGCAAGTATAACTACTATATCTAGCTTTGTAATAAGCAATGGAAAGAAAGTTTATGCTGAAGAAGTAAGGTTTACAGCTACTGCTAATGTAGATAATATTAAGGATAATAGAAAACAATTAAAAAATGAAAGCCCTAAGGCAAATACGCAAGAAGATACAAATGTTAAGAATGAAGATTTAAAAACTGATGAAAAAAAAGATATAAAAGAAGTTGAAAGTAATTTTGTAAAGAATGTTGAAAATAAAACAGAAAAAATCAATGAAGATAAAAGTTTAGAGAATAATAATAACAAGGTGTCTACTAAATTAGAGTCTAGTGATAAAGATGTAAAAGAAATTAAAAATGATAAAGATAGTAAAGACAAAGATTCTAAAGAAGTTAAAGATGAAAATATAGAAAAAGTTCATAATAAAAAGGATACTGTAGAAGAAGTAGAAAATAAATCTAATCAAAATAATGAAGATAAAATAAATAGAGATAATAAAGTAGAAGTAAAAAGTGAAGAAATAAAAAGTAAAGATAATGAAACTTCTAAAAGAGATGAAGAAAGCAAGAAAATAAAAGGCGAAAATAAGGAAGTTGAAAGTAAGTTAGATAAAAATAAAGCTTTAAAAAGTGATTACATAAATATTAATGAATCTGGACAAGCATTGACAGTAGGTACAGAAAGTCAAAATAATAGTGTAACTGATGAAAATAAAAAAGATGGCTGGCAAACAATAGGTGGTAAAACATATTATTTTGAAAATGGAAAGGTATCAACTGGGAAAAAAGAAGTATATGATACTAAGAATGGAGATTATAAAACATATTTTTTTAATGAGGATGGAGCTCTTGTAACTGATACTGGAATTCATGATTATTGTGAATCTTGGGGAGGAAAAAGAAAGGTCTATGTAAACAATAAAGGTGAAGTTGAAAATGGTTGGAAAACAATAGATGGTAAGACATATTATTTTGATCAATATAATGGTATGTTAACTAATGTTCATGAAATAGATAATGGTGATAAAAAAGAGGCATATTTATTTGATAATGATGGAGTTTTAAGAGAAGGCACTGGATTAAAAGAAATAGATGGGAAGTGGTATTACTTTAATAATGATAATAGCTTAGCAAGTGGCTGGAAAGTAATAGATGGTAAAACATATTATTTTGATACGTATAGTGGTAGAGCAAAGGGAAGTATAAGAATATATGATTCTAATCATGAAAAATACAAAGTGTACCTTTTTAATGAAGATGGAGCTCTTATAACTGAACCAGGTATTCACACTTATCATGAAAATTGGGGTGGAGAAAGAAAGATATACGTAAACAATAAAGGTGAAGTTCAAAGTGGATGGCAAATAATAGATGGTAAGACATATTATTTTGATGAAAGTAATGGTATGGTAACTTGGGTACATGAAATAAATGAGAATGATAAAAATAAATCATATTTATTTGATAAAGATGGAGTTTTAGTAAAGGGTTCTGGATGGAAAGAGATAAATGGAAATTGGTATTATCTTAATAATGATAATAGTTTATTAGAAGGTTGGAAAACAATAGATGATAGGACATATTATCTTGATAAATATAATGGAATGGTAAATGGGGTTTATGAAGTAAATAGTGGGGATAAAAAGGAAACTTATTTATTTAATAAAGATGGATCATTGGTAAAAGGCAATGGTTTAAAAGAAGTAAATGGTACATGGTACTACTTTAATAGTGATAATAGCTTAGAAAATGGCTGGAAAATAATAGATGGCAAAACATATTATTTTAATAAGTATGACGGTAGGTCAAGAGGATGTGTAAGAGTATATGATGATTTAAATCATGAAAAATACAAAGTATATTTCTTTAATGAAGATGGAGTCCTTATAACTGAACCAGGTATTCATACTTATCATGAAACTTGGGGTGGTGAAAGAAAAATATGCATAAATAATAAAGGTGAAGTCCAAAGTGGATGGCAAACAATAGATGGTAAAACATATTATTTTGATGAACATAATGGAATGGCAAAGGGAGTAAGTTGTATAAGTACCGGGTATAATTATGAAGTTTACTTATTTAATGAAGATGGAAGTTTAGTAACAGGAAATGGTTGGAAAGAGATAAATGGTAAGTGGTATTATTTCAACAATAATAATAGTTTAGCAAATGGGTGGAAGACTATTAATGGAAAGACATATTATTTTAGTTCTCACATGAGTATAGGACCAACTTTAATACAAGGTAATAGACCAGAAAAATTAGATTTATATTATTTTGGAGAAGATGGAGAATTAATAAATAGAAAAGGATGGGCAAAATTAAATGATGACTGGTTCTATTTCAATGATGATAGTTCATTAAAAACTAAGTGGCAAACAATAGGTGGAAAGACATATTATTTTAATGAAACAACAGGGGCTATGGCAACTGGTCAAAAAACTACTTATGATTACTTTAATCATGAGGAAAAAATATACTGTTTTACTTCTGATGGATCCTTGTTAAAAGGAAAAGGCTGGTTTAGTAAATATGATGAATATAATAATTATAAAAAAGTTTGGTTCTATATAGATGAAGATGGAGTTTTAAAAACAGGTTATCAAACAATTAATGGTAAGGATTATTATTTTTATTGTGATGGAAAAATGGCTACTGGAATAGTTAATGTTGAAGGTGTTACAGGAAACCCTAAGTTCTATTATTTTGACAATAATGGAGAGTTATTTAAAAAAGAGGGATGGAAAAAAATAAATGAAAAATGGTATTATTTAAATGAAGATGGATCTTTAGTTAATGAATGGAAAAAATCAGGAAGTGATTGGTATTATTTAAATCCTAATTATGGAATGGCTATTGGTCCTACAAAAGTTCAAGATGATATGTGTTTAGGTATTAATGTATATTATTTTGAAGAAGATGGAAGATTAACTAATAGAACTGGATGGATTAACCATATAAATGGAGAATTTAGTGATTGGTACTATGTTGAGAATGGTGGAAAGGCAGCATTAGGATGGAATAAAATCAATGGAACTTGGTACTATTTTGATAGTGATGCAAAAATGGTTACAGCTCCAACTAGAATATTTGATAAAGATAGTTCAAAAGATAAGATTTACTTCTTTGACAAGAATGGTGCATATAGAAGATATTCAGGATGGTATGAACTTAAACCTGTAGATGGAGAGCCATGTTGGTATTATTTTGGAGAAGATGGTTTAGCTAAAACAGGTTGGCAAACAATAAATGGAAATAAGTATTGGTTTGCACCTAATGGAATAATGTGTAAAGGAACTAGTACTATTTTTGAAAATGAAGTTGAAGATGGTTGTTATAAAGTAGATTTACCAACATATTTATTTAATGAAAGTGGAGCTTTAGTAACTAGTGAAGGATGGCATAAGGTTACTTTATATGATGAAGATAAATGGTGTTATATAGATAATACTGGAGTATGTAAAAAAGGATTAGCAAAAATAAATAATAAATATTATTATTTTGAACCTCATAAGGCGTTAATGGAAACTGGAGTAATTTCTATATATGGGTTTAATGGAAATAAGGAAGCAAATTATTTCTTTGATGATAGTGGAGCATTAAATACTTCAAAAGGATGGCATAAGTGCAAAGATAGATATAATTCTTATTATATTTGGTGTTATATTGATGATAATGGTGAATTGGTAGAGGGATTTAAAGAAATAAATGGAAACAAATATTATTTTAAGAATGGAGTTATGAGTACAGGAAAGACTGAAATAGAGGGAAACCAATATTACTTTAATGAATCTGGATTGATAGCAAAAGGTTGGAGCCAGAATAAAGATGGAGAATATTACTATACAGATAATAATGGTATTATTCAAAAAGGATGGCAAAAAATCAATGGAATTTGGTATTATTTTAATGACGGTGGAGTAATGGCAACTGGTCCTAAATATATGTTTGATGAAAACACTTATGACACAAAACTATATTATTTTGATAATAGTGGAGCTCTACAATATAAAAAAGGTTGGGTTAATCATATTGGGAAATATAATAATGATTGGTACTATATAAACTCAAATAATGAATTATTAACTAGTTGGCAAAATATAAATGGAACATGGTATTATTTTTATGAAAATGGAAAAATGGCAAAAGGTTCAACTGCAGTTACTTATTCAAATGGTGATAAAAGATATTATTGTTTTGATAATAGTGGAGCATGGGTTACTAATCCAGGATGGCATTCATGGCAAGATGAAGGTAATAAGACATGTTGGGCTTATATAAATAATGATGGAAGCTTGGCTGAAGGGTGGAAAGAGATAAATAATAAATGGTATTATTTCTACAAAGAAAATAAAGTTATGGCTAAAGGTGCTGTTAAGGAATGGGATTATAAAACTGATAAACCATATATTCAACATTTCTTTAATGAAGATGGATCTTGGGATGCTTCAGAAGGATGGAAGTCATTTAAGAATTTAGAATACTCACCAGATTTACAATGGGCTTATGTTGAATCAAATGGAAGATTAGCTTCTGGATGGAAGATGATTGGTGGACAATGGTATTATTTTGATGAAGGTAATGGTTTCATGGTTACAGAAAAGAGAGATATTAATGGTAAGTTTTATGAATTTAATTCTAATGGTACTTTAAAAAATTAATTATAGGGCTGTTTTAAATAATATTTAAATAAAAGAAATTCTGTAAAACATGGGTTTTATACTACTAAGTATTTACTTAGTAGAGTGAGGAGTTATATTTAAAGTAAGTTTATTAACTTTAAATATAACTTCTTTTTAATATTTTAAATGTTATCTAAAATATTGAAAGTTATATATTTAAATTTAATAAAATTACCTATATAATGCTATTAAAGGATAATTTGTATGTAGACTATTTAGATTTTTGCTTTAACTTTTTATAATGAATTTAGTTTAATTAAGACTTTTATTTATAGCCTTTAGTAGCTAATGTTAAGGTTTTCTTTGAAGGTTAAATTTTCTTTAGAAGTTAAAATCAATTTAGAAGAGTTCATACAAAATATTAGTATTAATATAGGGGGAAAGAGTTAATATATAACTTTATGAGAATTATGAGTATAAATTATAATGAGAATTTTAAAACTTTTCATCTAAGGACAAAGAATACAAGTTATGTTTTGAAGGTTATGGAGACAGGACATTTAAGTCATTTGTATTGGGGAAGAAAGTTAAAAGCGGATAACTTAGAGTATTTTTTTAGAAGAAGAGGCTTTGGAAGTTTTGCCGCTGATACTGATAATATAAGTGGATTTCAGTTAGAGTTAATACCTCAAGAGTGTCCAACCTTTGGAGCTACTGATTTAAGAAGTCCAAGTTTAGAGTTTCAATATGAAGATGGTACATCAGCTACTGATTTAAGATATAATTCACATAGAATTTACGAAGGAAAGCAAAGTCTTTCAGGTTTACCAGCTGTGTATGTTGAAAGTGAGGAAGAGGCTACTTCACTAGAAATAACTTTAGTTGATTCTTTAAAAAACTTAGAGGTTATCTTAACATATAATGTTTTTGAAAACTTTGATGCTATTACAAGAAGTTTAAAGATAGTGAATAATAGTGATGAAAAGATAAATATAGAGAGAGTTTTAAGTGCCAATGTAGATTTTACAACTGATGAATTTGATTTTATTCAGCTTTCAGGATCTTGGGGAAGAGAGAGACATATTCTTAGAAATCCTTTAAGAAGTGGAAGCCAAGCTATTGAAAGTAGAAGAGGGGCAAGTAGCCATGCTCAAAATCCATTTATGGCCCTATGTAGTAAGGATGCCAATGAAGAATATGGAGATGTTTATGGCTTTAGCTTAATTTATAGTGGAAACTTCTTGGCTAATGTGGAAGTTGATATGTATAGAAATGCAAGAGCTCAAATAGGAATAAATCCTTTTGATTTTAAATGGTTACTTGAGTCAAAGGAAGAGTTTCAAGCACCAGAGGTTGTTTTAGTTTATTCCTCAAAGGGACTAAATGGCATGTCTCAAATTTATCATAATCTTTATAGAAAGAGATTGTGTAGAGGGAATTATAGAGATAAGGTAAGACCTGTGCTTATAAATAACTGGGAAGCCACATATTTTGACTTTAATGAGGTTAAGATAAAGGAAATAGCTAAGGAAGCTTCAAAGTTAGGAATGGAACTTTTTGTTCTTGATGATGGATGGTTTGGAAATAGAAATGATGATAAAAGTTCCTTAGGAGATTGGTTTGTTAATGAGGGGAAATTAAAGGGTGGACTTAGTAAACTTGCTAAGGATATAAACAATATGGGTTTAGAGTTTGGATTATGGTTTGAGCCAGAGATGATTTCACCTATTAGTAAGCTTTATGAAAAACATCCAAATTGGTGTATTCATATTCCAGGAAGAACTAGATCACAGGCAAGAAGTCAGTTAATATTAGACTTATCAAGGCAAGAAGTATGTGATTATATAATAGAATCTGTTAGCAAAATTCTTGAAAGTGCAAATATATCTTATGTTAAGTGGGATATGAATAGAAATATGACAGAGGTGGGTTCTTTAGGATTGACTTCAGAGAGACAAAGAGAAACTGCACATAGATATATTTTAGGGCTATATAGGGTTATGGAGGAAATAACAAGTAGATTCCCTAATGTATTATTTGAAAGCTGCTCAGGTGGTGGTGGAAGATTTGATCCAGCAATGCTTTATTATATGCCTCAAACTTGGACAAGTGATGATACAGATGCCATAGAAAGATTAAAAATACAGTTTGGAACTTCTATGGTTTATCCTCTAATTTCCATGGGATGCCATGTTTCAGCAGTTCCTAATCATCAAGCTAATAGAATAACTCCACTTGAAACTAGAGGGGTGTCTGCCATGGCTGGAAACTTTGGATATGAGCTTGATATAACTAAGTTAAGTGAGGAAGAAAAGGAAGAATTAAAGGAACAAATAAGTTTATATAAAGAAATTAGAGAAACTGTACAATTTGGAACTTTATATAGATTAAAGAGCCCCTTTAATAGTAATGAAGTCGCATGGATGATGATTTCAGAAGATAAGAATGAGGTTGTTGTAAGCTATGTTAGACAGTGGGCTTTAGTAAATGAAAGCTTTAGCAATTTAAAACTTACAGCCTTAGATAAGGATTCAGAGTATGAAATAATAGGAGAAGATATGGTGCTTAGTGGAGATGAACTTATGTATATAGGTTTAAACATTCCAGAGCTTTATGGAGATTATGTTTCAAAACTTTGGAGATTAAAGAGAAAAACTTTAAAATAACTAATAAGTGGCGTGTATTAAAATAACTTTTTATAAAACTTACAAACAGTATGAAGAGAATATCTAGATCTAGTAATTCTCGGAATATGTTTGTAAGTTTTATTATATTTTGATATATTACCTTAATCTTGTAATATATAGGTCTTTAATCAATTTCTTTTGCTACCACTACTATTCTAGCATTAACAAAATCATATCCACAGGTTATTAGAGTTAAGATTCTATCATTAGAATTTAAATCTATGCCATCTCTTTTAAATAGTGATTTTGATTCTTGTTCTTTTAAATATTTTTTATAATCTTCTTTGTTTGAAAATTTTGTTTTTATTTCAGATTCTAAGTCCTTAGCATTTTCTTGGTAAACTGAAAAAATTTCGAATGTTGATTTTTTTCCTTCTCTATAAAGAGTTACATATTTATTTGCATTGAAGAAATTTTCATTTTTAAAATGTTTAATTTGGGCAAACATAGTATCATTTCTCATGTTATGACCATAAACAACTATATTAGAATCATCATTTAAATTGTTTTCTGAGTCAACAAAAATTGAACCTGAGAAGCTTTTTTCTTTGTTAAAGTTATGATGCAAGTAGAAATCATTATCTTTTCCTTGAACCACTGGAAAATCTATATTAGTTCCTTCAACTTTTATCCAAAATCTATAGTCTGAATTAATATTTTTTAAGTTCTTTTCACTTTCTGCATCCTGCTTATGTTCTTCTGGACTTTTATTAACAGAAGAATCAGATAGAGGAGAAAGACTTCTTAAGTTATCATAATCTCTTGAATCAGTATAATATCCTAAACGTTTTTGATATATTTTCATTGCACAAAAGAAAATTATAATTAATAGAATTAAACTTATTATTTTTTTAATTCTTAATGAATTTTTCATAATACTCACCTCTAAATAACGAATTAAATTTTCCCAATAAAACTACGATAATTTCAATATTACACCAATTTATTAGTTAATACAACAATAGATTTTTATATTTAAAAATTTACATTTACGTAATAAAACATGCAATTCACGCTATATGTATTGAGATGATTTACTTAAGATGTTATAAATAATCTGCAAACAATATTTTACATATCTGTAAAGTTGAAAAGGAAGAAAAGGAATAATTATGAAAAAAGGTATAAAAATTTTTTATAATATTTTATTTTATGGTTTTTTAACTATACTTATAGCATTTTTACTTCTAGGCTTTTTTGCTAAGAAAAGTGATTCTGGAATTAGTATAGGAGGATATAGAGTTTATGATATTTTAACTGGAAGTATGAGTCCTACTATAAAGCCAGGAAATTTGGTAGTTGTAAAGGAGACATTACCAAATGAGGTGAAGAAAAATGATGTTATAACTTTTAGAAGTGACATAACTAATAATGTTACAACTCATAGAGCTATAGACATAGTTAATAGTGATGGAAAAACTGAATTTATAACAAAAGGTGATGCAAATAATACTCAAGATCCTGTACCTTTAGATGAAAAATTACTTGTTGGAAAGGTTGTTTTTCAAGTGCCCTATTTAGGCTCATTTTTAAGTAGCTTACAAAAAAACAAGTTAATATTTATAGGTTTACTTGTAGTTATTATCTTAATTGATTTTATATTCAATAAATCTTTAGGAGCAAGAAAGAAAAGTTAGATTTAAATTATAAGAATAATATAAATAATTTATAAACTGGGAGGTAATTTAAATTGAGTAAGAAGAAAATAATAGGCTTATGTATAGCCGGTGTTTTAGCAGTAGGAAGTATAGGAGGATCTTTAGCTTGGTTTACATCAAGTGATTCTATAACAAACCCATTTTCAACAGCAAGTACAGATAATCCTAGCAATCCAAATTCAGGAATAAAGATAAATGAAAAATTCAATAAGGAAGAAGCTGATAATACATTACCAGGTGATAATGTAACAAAACAAGTTAATGTAAGCAATAAAGCTACATATGATCAATTAATTAGAGTTAAGATAAAAAAAGTATGGAAAGATGCTAAGGGAGAAGAAAAGTCTGATTTAGATACAAAGAATATAATTTTAAACTTTGAAAAGAATTTAACTGATTCTAATAAGCCTGAAGAAGGAAAATGGATAGAAGGTTCTGATGGATATTATTACTATAATGGAATAGTTAATCCAGATGGACAAACTGCAAACTTATTAGAAAGTGTTACATTATCAAAAGATACTACAAATGAATTTAAAGAATTAAAATTTGATGTAGTTGTTGATTCAGAAGGTGTACAAGCTGCTAATGGTGCAGTAAATGATTCTTGGGGAACTGCACCACAAGTTATAAAAACTTTAGGGGCAGGTACTAATGCACATAAATAAGTAATATTTTAAATTAAGTTATAACCATGATGCAAGGAGTGAAAAGGATGAAGAATCTAATAAAATCCTTTTTATTTACTATGGCATTTCTTTTAATAATATGTAAGCCAGGGGTTGCAAGTACATTTGCAACCCCTAATGTTGAATTAGAAGGAAATGCTGATGGTATAGTATTCATTCAGGGAGATGAGCCCTTTTTATGGTCAGATAATATTCTTCCAGGAGATAAGCTTGAAAGAAATATTTTATTAAATAACAAGCATAAGGATTCTTATAAAATATTTATGAGAGCTGAAAGAATCAGTAAAAAGGAAAGTTATGATTTATTAGAGAAGATAGAGCTTAAGGTAATATATGATGGGAATTGTATATATGATGGATTTGTTAGTGGGCAGAATGGATTAGAAAATAACATTTATTTAGGAGAAGTAAAGCCAGGTGAGTCTAAAAAACTTGAGGCTTTTGCAGAGTTTCCTGGAAAAGAAGCAGGAAATGAATACAAAAATAAGAAAGCGCAAGTTGATTGGATTTTTACTGCTGTCAAGGATAGTTATAGTGGAGAAGAAAGTCTTTTAGGTGGTAATAAATTAAATGAAGGTAATATAGATTCTAACCAAGATAATATAAAAAATACAATAGACAATATAATAGTTCCTAAAACTGGAGATAGTGGTTTAGGAATATATTTTGTTATTTTTATAATAGTTTCTATTGCTATTTTAACTTTAAATTTCGATTTTATAAAAAATAAATTAAAGATTTTCAAAAAAGAGGAATGATTATGAAAAGAAGAAAAGGATTAGTTAAAGCTCTTTTATTAATTTTGATAGTTATAAGTATTATATCAGTAACGGTATTAGGAAAAGGTTTCACGTCTATAGATAGTGTAAATAATAAATTTTCTATAGGGAGTGTAGAAACTGAAATTGATGAAAACTTTGATGCGCCAAAGGAATGGGATGGAAGTAATATAAGCAAGTTGGTTTCAATTAAGAATACCGGGAAAAGTGATGAATTTGTTAGGGTCAGTATAATACCTAGATGGATAGATGAAAATGAAAATCCTTGGACTGGAGATTCAAATTTAATTCAATTAAATCTAGATGAAGATAATGTAATAGCTTTAAATAAAGGTGATATTAATAATCTATGGGTTTATGGCGAAGATGGATATTTTTATTACATGGCAAAATTAAAAAGTGGAAAATCAACAAAAGAACTATTGAAAAGTGTAGAAATAAAAAAAGGCGCCATAGAAGATTCTTTAAAAGAAAAATATAATGGAAAAAAGATTAAGATAGATGTAAATGTTGAAGCTATTCAACCTAATGAAGAAGCTTTAATAAAAAAATGGACAGGAATAAATGAAAAGATAAAAGATAAGTATGTAGAAATTTTATCTAAATAGTTAGGTGGGGAGAGATATGAAGAATATAAGAAAAATTTTTTGTGTATTCCTTATAATAAGTTTGTTTATAAGTGTCCCAGTCCTAAATGCTAGTGGTATTGAAAATAAAGGATTTGATGATCAGTTTAAGGATATTGGTAATGAAAGCAAAGGAAGAATTTGTGATTATGATGGAACTGAAATTCTTAAAGAAGTATCACAAGAGCCAGATAAAGATGGAAATTATGAAATAACTTTAACTGTAAAAGGGAAACCTAAAAAGGTTACTAAGCCTGTAGATATATTATTAATTATGGATGCCTCTAATAGTATGTACTATAATATGGATGAGTTAAAAGCATCTATGAATTCTTTAGTGGATAAGGTTATTGATAATATTCCTAATTCTAGAATTGCAGTTGTTGCCTTTGGGACATATTCTGAGGAAGTTTTTTCGTTTAATAATAAAAATAATTTTACTTCAAAGGAAGAGTATAAGAAAGCTATAAAAAAATCTTACAATAATATAGAGGGAATGGGAAATACCAATATAGAGAGTTCATGGAGGCTAGCTGACGAGATATTTAATAATGAACTTAATAATAATTCTAATTCAAAGAAAGATGTAATATTCTTTAGTGATGGTTATCCGAATGTTAGTAGAGATGAAATGTTTGCAAGAGGATATATAGCAAGGGATAGATGGAATGATGATGAATATTATAAGTTTAGATACTATAAAGATTTTTTAGATGGATATTATTATAGAATAAACAAAAAAGATTTGGAGTATGAAAAACTTATTATGAGTGATAAAGCTTATGGTAATTATAAAAGTATAGATGAATGGGCATTGTATGAATATGAAAAATTTTATAAGGATTATCCAGATACTAATATTTTTTCAGTAGCATTAATTGATAATATCCCTTATGAAGATAAAAATAGTGCAAAAGAACTTTTAAGTAAAATGCAAAATTCAGGATATTTCACTATTGATTCAAGATTTGGTCAAGATAATAATGAAAATAATAGTAAAAGTTTAAAAGAAATATATGATAAGATTGCAAATAATATTATATTAGATAAAGAGATGGCTAAAGGATTAAAAATAACAGATGTTGTTTCTAAGGATTTTGAAATTGTGAAAAATGGAGCTTATGATGGAAAAAATTCTAAAATAGTAAACCTTTCAGATAATTCTGTAATTGATTTAAAAGAAAATATTGAAGAGGATAAAATAAGTTGGGATAGAGGCGAAAATATAATTGATAGTACAGATGGAATTCAATTTAAATTTAAAATAAAACCTAAGGATCAATATTGGGGAACTGGAGAAAATAAAGTTTATACTAATGATATTGCTACTATTAGTTATAAAAAACCTAAAGAAAAAAATAAAATTATAACAGGAATTTTTAATAAGCCAAACCTATCTGTTCCTTATAAGCTAGGAAAAATAAAAGTTACTAAAAAATTCTTTGATGAGAATGGAAAAGAAATTAAAGTTGATGATAAAAAAACATATACTGTTTGTATAGATGGTGGAGACTTAGGAAAATATTATTTAAAAGTAGATGGTAACGGAAATGCTAAAGTTCTAGATTTCTATATGAGAGATGAAAATACTGATATATCTAATAATACTGATACTAAAAAAGGATATTTAAAGGTTACAGAAAGTTCAGAAAACAAAAGAATATATAAGGTTAGTGAAATTGATACTATGGATTCAGAAACTAAATCAATTTTTGTAAATGGTTCTAAAAAGGATAGCTTTGAATTAAATATGCAAAATAATAATATTGATATAGTTATAAATAGTTCAATAAAGTATGAAAAATACTTCTATGATAATAAAGAAAAAATCAATGATTTTGGTATATTAAAATTAAATTAAAATGGAAAACTTTTTATTTAAAAACATTTTTTTATTTTTAAATAAAAAGTTTTTTATTTTTGTTTTATGACTTTAAAGATGATTTTTCTATAATCAAAAACTTTATAG
>OAWQ01000121.1_pt1 | contig 40600 bp, 33 predicted proteins | sample 1476961 | NCBI WGS metagenome assembly OAWQ01 (sample SAMEA2580247, study PRJEB22360) | human gut metagenome | biome: human gut; feature: human-associated habitat; material: faeces | place: Denmark | collected 2008/2010
TAGAACTATGATTGTGGATGATATACCGTTAGAGGATTAAATAGAGCCTATCTGATAATATTCAGATGGGCATTTTTGGGTTTTTAATTGCGGAGTTATTTTGTTATAATTTAAATTAATTAATAAATTATAATTTAAAAGGAGTGAGAATATGCTGAAAAATGTTAAATACCCTCATGCTAAGAAATTATTTGATATTGTAGGTATTATTTCAAGTATTAGTATTTTATTATTAATAACCTTTAATTTATATTTAAAGTTCGAAAGTAATGGAAATGTAGAGATAGGAGTTAAGTGGAACGAGAGTAGTTTATATATAGGGCTTACCTTGTTAGTTTTTATCATTTTTTGCGCTATTATCTCTTATGTTCTTAAGTTTATTAAAAGGAATTAAATTAAAAATAAAAGGAGAACTTTGATGATTTTAACGATTCTAATAATCTTTGTATTGATTAATGTTTTGCCTGCTTTATATTTCGGAAAAAAATATTTTAATTTAAAAAAGAATAAGTCAGAGGATAAAGATTTTGAAAGATTGTCTAACTCTATGATGAATGCAGATAAGATAATAATTCCACTTTCTATAATCATAGTTTTAATACTTTATTTTATTCAGAAATAAGGTTTTGACTCTAGGATTTTGAAACGAGTTGAAAACGATTTTCTTGTCTTGATGCTATATAGAAATAATATTGGGATCAATAATAAATGTAAGTGTAACGTATAACCTTTTTATAATCACAAAAGTAAGCGTTTATCATATACATTTAGAGCATTTTTTAAGATAATAGTGCACTACTGAAATTTACTGCTCAAAATTGCGTATTTTTTAAATGACTGTATCAGTTAGATGCAACCATTTTATTAGTCTTTTTACAAAGCATTATATTTAAGTGAAGTTAAAGGAAGTTTAGATGTATATTTTTAATAGATTGAATAAAGAACTTCATATTCAAATTTTAAGTATAAAAAGAGAGTAGGAAATAGCTTATGATTAATTTAAATGATCCTAATTATTTCAAAAGGACAATAAAAATATTTATGATGGCGATTATTATATTTTTAATAGCCTTTATCTTATCTATGATATTTAGCTCATCACTTGAAACTTTTAAAAATACTTCAAATGGAATATCTTCCGAATTGAGTGAAGCGCATGGATTAAATAAAGTATGGCATTACATTTTAAATAATGCTATTAAAGTCCCTTTTCAAATGCTTGTGTTTTCTATAATTCCCATACCTTTTTTATATTTTCTAAATATAATTTCTACTAATGTAATCATGGGAATTGTTTTTGCATTTGCAATACATCTTAATTTTAATAAGGGAATCATAATGGTCATGTCGTCCATTCCTCATTCAATTGTAGAAATAATTGCAATGTGTTTTGTTTTAAGTGGATTATACAAGATAAATCAATCAATTCTTAGAAAAGTAGGTAATATTTTTAGAAAAACTAAAAAGAAAGAAATTTCGTTCAAGATAGCTTTAAGTGATTTATTTAAGGTGTACTTATTTATAGCTTTACCATTATACATACTTGCGGCGTTTCTGGAAACATACTTCACAAGTTTTATATATAATATATTTACTTAAGAATGGTGTTATTGTTGTTAAGTTTTCTAAGGTATTTGAATTTCAATAGGTAATAAGGTAACTATAAAAAGGGTAGTAACACCAGTATTTATTAATAGTAACGGGGAAGATGATGACGAGATTGAGAGTGATTTAGAGAAATTGAGTAAGATATACAAATTCTAATTTCCTTATTGATGATATAGGTGGGTTTGAATAAATATTGATTATTATTATAGTATAATCATCTTATTTTAATTAAATAGCAATTTTATTTATAGGGGGGAGTCATGGAAAATTTAAATTTAAACTCCTACATTAAAAGAGCGAATAAATTTATGATTTTTAATATTATATTAAGTTTTATAATAGGTATGAATTTCTTCATTATAGGTTTAAATATTAATGATTTTAGTGACTACCCGGATTTAAATTTAAATAATAAAGTCAATAATACCTTAAAGGGTTTAATAGATATTTTTAATAATAACGCTTTTATAATGCCACTTACTTCCCTTATCATAGCTCTTATACCTATACCATACTTATATATAACGCCTTCAATATCAACAATATTTTCTTTAAGTATGGCTATTGGCATTCAATTTGCCTATAAGTTTAATGAGGGGGCAATGTTATTATTAGGTATATTACCACATGGATTACTGGAAATTTACGCAATGAGTGTATTATCCTCCTTATTATTTGCACTTAACAAAGTAATGGTTTAGTTAATTTATTTAAGAAGAAGAAAACGTATTTACCAAAGTTTCTTAACTTAATTACATCAATTTGTAAGTATTATTTATTAGTAATGTTACCTTTAGTGTTTATTTGTGCATTAATTGAAGTTTTTATTACTCCTAACTGGTATCAGTTATTAAAAAATATTCTAACATAAGTTAATTGTAAACTTACATGTTAGTTAAACATACTTCTTACAACCGTACCTATAACTCCATTTATAAGTAGCACTTTATAGGTATGTTGGTTAATATTATAATAGAAGGCGCACCAAATTAGGGTGCCTTTTTGTGTATAACCGAACCAAATATGAGCTAGTTATTACAGCCGACATTTCGACCGTAACTCAAATATCGATTTTGGTATTTGATAGTTACTGTATTGTATGGCAACGATAAATCAGAAAACTACAATATCCGTTTTCTAAATTCTGAAAAGCTGAATGTGACTTGCCTAACTTATATATTTGCGCAAAGATAAAACTATGTATAATTCCAAAAGAAAATAGTAAAAACCCCCAAATATTATTTATCGTTTTTATTGATTACTTTATAAATATAAATATGCTTATAGATCTTAAAAGTGACTACACAAATACTTACTATATTCCAGCAATCATGTATCAAATTAATAATTCTAGTGGTTATAATCGTACTAAAAGAACAAGAATTACTAACATAGAATGGGAAGATTATTGAATATTATTGATAAATTTAAACAGTTAGCATATGAACAAGTTAAGTCAAATTATTTAAACGTCACTTGGCACTGAACCCTTAAAACGGGAACTTAATAAAAACACCATGTTCTAGGCTATTAATTCTCTGTATTTTACAGGGGATAAGTAGCCTAGTTTTTGTTGAATTCGATTATTATTATAGTTTTTAATGTACTTTTCGACAATATCTATTATGTTTATTTGGTGAATTTCTCATGCCACGTGTTTACCCTCCCTAAATAAAAAGGGTAGACGTGCTACCCTATATTTCAATTATAGCTGTTGATTATCTATTTCATTATTCATCACATCAGATACGCGATCATTAAATTCGTATTGTGAAATTTGACCGCTATCTTTTTGGTTTGCTAAATCATTCACTTGTTTTTGACCAGATTCAGACATCCAATCTGTTCGAAAATCTGTAGCAGGTAATGAATTTAAGTCAACATGATTATTCTGTTTGTTTTCGTTAGTATTTTCATTGTATTTCTGCTGTTCTTCAGATGATAATTGATCATCATTAGAAACGGAATTGTTTGCTAAATATTCATCACTATATTGTTGCTGATTGTTATTAGTTTGTTGTTGAGATTGAACCTGTTCATTTGTAGCAGATTCTTGCATTGACTTGTTATTCTTTTTTTCTTGAGATTTCTTTTGTTCTCCAGACTTTTTATCCTCATTAGTTTTTTTGTCTTTTTTATCGTCAGATTTCTTTTCAGTAGTATTTTCTGACTTTTTATTTTCATCTTCCTTAGTGTCGTCTTGGCTACAAGCACTTAACACTAGTGTAGCAGCAATTAATGTACCTAATAATCTTTTCATATATATTCTCCTCATAAAAGATTGTATAACTAATAAATTATTTCATATTTCAAACTTTTTAATTTCTCAACCTAGAGAAAGGAAAAAATAGGACAGGTGAATACCTATATTATTCTGGTTTAATATTATAAATATAACGTTTGTTAGAGAATGATGTTAAAGGTTGAAATTCTAATTCGATTTTTTTTGGATTACCATTGATTGCAAAACCTTCAGATTCACTAATTTCTCTGTTTGGTGATAATGAATCTATTAATTGATTATCAATAGGATAAGATTTAGCTTGTTTTCCATCTACGTATACTTTTATATCTCCACCTACTGGAATTTCTTCTTTAGAATTGTTTTTAACAGTCATATCTACCTTTATGACTTTATCGGCTTGAACATCTGCAAATTCGTTTCTTTCTTCAGTATAAGAAGCATTATCTAATGTGAATGACACTCCATCTATTTCAGTAGTCTCACCTATAGATTTGATTTTTGTATCTTTGTCTTTGTCAAGTTTACCTTCTTCATTTATTTCTTTATCAACTTCATTCACAAAAGTTCCAGTACACACAGTTACACCAACAATAATTAATATTAATAAAACTAAACAACCACCACAGCCAAAAAGCCACCCCTTTTTACGTTTTTTCTTTTTCTCTTCTTCTTGACGTTTTTGGTATTCTTGAAATTGTTGAAACTGTCTTTCTTCTTGGCTATTATTAAATTTTTCTTCCATTAGCTTTCTCCTTAATATATATTACCTTTTATATTCATTTTTCTATGGTGTATTAGATATTGTTCGATAGAACCACCACCTTAATTGATAAATTAACTTTCATTAATGAATAGTTATCGTGTGTAAGTGTCTTTTATTTTATCTTATATCTTTAAGAGATTGGATACTGTTATGATTGGCCAATAATTTTAATTGGTTTTCATTTTAGGATAATGTCTTTTCTGAACTCACTTAATTGTTCAATATTATTATTTAAATAAATTTCTTCTTGCTTTAATATACTATTGAAAATTGAAGTGATAATTTCTGTTATCATAATTTTAACTTACCCTTATAATAATACACCATTTAAAATTTTTTGTTTAAATAGTCATAACTAGTATTGAATAATTATATATTTTTTAATTTTTTAATATAGATTTTACTATCTTCAACAGATATAAACTCACTTAGCATGATCTTGATTTTTTTTTATGTCTAGTTCAAATACTTAACTTTGGATTTTTAAAATCTATTGATAATAATAAACTGTTCTAATTGATGGAAAGTTTATAATTTCCGTTTAAGTTTTACTAATATATCCAATAAATACATTTGAACGTAATAAAAAAGTAGAGGTTTACGAAACGAAAATGACAAATGTAATGATATTAAAGAATGTACTCTTTCAGTAATTACTGATTTTTGTATTAAAAATGAGATATCAACAGATGAAATTGATAAGAAATTAGATTTAATTGATTAGTCAAAATTAACTTTGCAATATTTAAATTATTTAACACACATGGTCAAGTTAAATAAATCTTTTATAATGTCACTCTTAGAATAGCGATTTTTATGTGGGATTGGGAATAAGTAAATTTATATAAATTTAATAGTTAAAATCAATCATTTGTCTATTTGATTAATAATAACATTATGATATATGTAATAATAAGTGCGATTTCAATAGAAATAACAAAGATGGTTATCATATGGGGATAAAAGATATGTGGGAGTATTTATTAAATAAAAAATGTCAATCTGATGAATTTTGGACATAGTTACTATACATACTCGTAGCAAGTATATATTTACTACGCCATTATTTGGAATACCAATAGGTATAATAGCTTATTTATACATGGATTACTATAACGAGTAATATAGACTGAAATCAAACATATTATTGTGTGCTGAGAAACGCTCTGTTTTGCAGTGGGGGAATTACTTATCATTGAATTAAGAGTTTAGCATGCATAAAGGAAGAAGATTTATGAAAAAATATATATGGTTTGTAATTGTATTATCTTTAATAAGTGTATTTATTTTTAGTTTCATTAAATATACAAATTAAAATAGCATATAAAAGTGAAGAAACTATTGAGGAAAATTTTGATAAGGTTTTAAAAAGTAAAGAAACCTCTAAAGAAATTAGTCAATTCATTGTTGAAACGAAAACAAATAGTTCTAAAATTAATCGTAGAATGATTGAATTAGAAATTTTCAATTTAAAATATCCAAAAAAAGCGAAAGAAATGGATGAGAATAATACTTACAATATAGCTAATATCGAAAAATATGACCGAAAGCATATGTCTCCGTTAAATGAAAAACAAATTAGTGATTTGAAAAACAGTTTAAAAAATTACGAAAGATTTACCTCCCTTAAAGAAAACGCCAGGAATAGTATTCCAATAATTTTATCGGTAGCAACTTTATTACTAACAGAAATTATGAACCTATTGCATAAAGGTGTTAAAACAAAAAGTGAAATATTGAACCATAGTTATACCATTTTTACTAGAGTATCAGCATTATTTATAATATTAGGGTATTATATAATGATGTTTTATACAACGAAAATTACAGAAGTAAATAATATAATATTATGGCAATTTATAATCTATATTATTTATGTCATTATCCATACGGTGTTGACTATTATTTTACATAAAATAAATGACGAAAGAGATGAGTAATTTTTATAAGTGCACAAATTACTTTGGTTTTTTCAATTTTACCATTTTACTCATGACTAACTAGAGAATATAAATTTATATGGCAATACTTATGTGATTTAAAATGTATTCATAATAAATTGTTACTACATACTTACACGTTAGTTAAAAAATAAATTTGATGGTAAGGGCACATGTATGAACATGAATATAATCAAAATAAAGTTATAAACGTTGATATATAAGTATTTTGATCGTGTGTGAAATATTAAAAAATAGATTTTATGCATGAGTGGGAATAACAAAATAATCATTTTAAAAGCTAGAAACACTAGAACAAAAGTGTTTCTAGCTTTTTTATGTGATATGGGTTTATAATTGCATATTTTAGTTTCGTTTTGACAATTTAATAAGAGAATCAACTTTATTAAGAAATCGATTTGATAATGTTTTGTTCAAGCGCATTAAAGAGAATCAATGTATATAATAGAGATTGATCAATCATCGAACTAAATGACTCACTTGTTACAATGTTTTACTATTTAACTTTATTTAATTTAATAAATATTTTCTATTTTTCAAAAAATTCTCCTCAAAGGTATATTTTTTTGGTACTATGTATTTTATAGTTGTTTTCTAAAAAATCAGAAAATTATAAATGTTGTAGGGAGTGTTTGATATGGATTTGCTTATAGGTACTTTATTTTTAATTTTAGTTTTAGTTGTTTTTACTCTATTTACATACAAAGCACCTAGTGGGATGAAAGCGATGGGTGCTTTAGCGAATGCGGCGATTGCATCGTTTTTAGTTGAAGCTTTCAATAAATATGTGGGTGGTCAAGTATTTGGGATTAAATTCTTAGAAGAACTGGGAGATGCTGCTGGAGGTTTAGGGGGTGTGGCTGCAGCTGGATTAACCGCATTAGCGATTGGCGTATCCCCAGTTTATGCACTAGTTATTGGGGCAGCTTGTGGAGGTATGGATTTGTTACCAGGATTTTTCGCTGGGTATATTGTAGGCTACATGATGAAGTATACCGAGAAATATGTGCCAGACGGTATTGATTTAATTGGTTCAATCATTCTTCTCGCACCTATAGCTAGGTTAATTGCTACTGGATTGACGCCAGTGGTTAATAACACGTTAATTAAAATTGGGGATATTATACAAAGTAGTACTGACACTAACCCGTTGATTATGGGAATTGTATTGGGAGGTATTATTACAGTAGTAGGTACTGCTCCATTAAGTTCAATGGCTCTCACTGCATTGCTTGGTTTAACGGGTGCGCCTATGGCCATAGGTGCCATGGCCGCATTTAGTTCCGCGTTTATGAATAGTGCATTGTTCCATCGTTTGAAATTGGGAGACCGTAAATCAACCATTTCAGTCGGAATCGAACCGCTTTCTCAAGCTGATATTGTTTCCGCTAATCCTATTCCTATTTATGTCACTAATTTCTTTGGTGGGGCAATTGCCGGTATTATAATTGCTTGGTCAGGTATGATTAATAATGCAACTGGCACTGCTACACCTATTGCAGGTTTTTTAGTGATGTTTGGTTTTAATAGTTTAACGAAAGTGATTATCTATGGTGTGGTTATGGCGATTATAGGAACTATTGCTGGTATTGTAGGGTCTATTGTTTTCAAAAAGTACCCCATTATTACTAAAAAGCAAATGTTAGAACGGGACACAACGACATAACTGAGTATACAATGATGAGCGCTAGGACTAGGCGATTTGAAAATTGATCAAAGTCATAGATGATTTCACGGTTATGTGAATACATAAAATGAACAAAATATTTTCTATTCAAAGTTGGAGAAAATATTTTTGTTAATATGTATGCGTGCAACTCTTAAATATTAGGAGAAATGTGGTTGAACAAAATAATATCACACCATTTATTTGACACTTGAGTATGAAAAATATACAGTTAGGCAAATTTAGTATGTTGAAGCATAAACGTTTTATAATAAAAGTGTTAAAAAAGTATTGAGAGGATATGTAGATTATGAACGATTCAATTCAATTCGTAATACAATTTCTCAACTTTTTAAATAGTGTGCTAGTCAACGGTGAACCTAAAATATAGAAAAGTAGCCACTCCATTGAGGAGTGGTTTTATTGTATTAATTTGCAATAATCCCGAAAATGATTAGTTTAAATTAATGAAAGTGTGTCTAAATGTGTTAATAAATAAAAAAAGGAGGAAATTATGAAGAATGTAAGCCCGTTTATTTACGTTAAGGACGTAGATAAATCTTTATGTTATTACAAAGATGTATTTAATGCTCAAACAGAAATACTTATGGGTAAAGATGGTCGAACTTATCATGCCCAACTTATTATTGGTGATGAAACGTTCGTACATTTCTCCGATACGTTTCATAAGCATCCCGTTTCTAAAAATCCTCATCTTATTATTGAATGTGATTCATTAGAAGAGTTGGAGCGTGTCTATAAAAGGTTAATTGATGATGGTGGTCATGCTAAAGTAAAACTCAATAAAACTTTTTTTAATGCCTATCATGCAGAGGTAAAAGACCGTCTCAATGGTATCATTTGGGTATTTAATTACTTTTTAGATGAACATATATAATTGTAATAGTTTAATCTTAGTTAGTTGGAAATTTATAATGATTCCAACTAGCTTTTTTTATTTAATAACGTTTATTCAATTTTTAAAAAATTGAGTATTGATAAAAGAAGGAACTTTCTATAGAATGTAAAACGTAATAATTACTATTTACAAAAGAGAGGGTTCTTGAAATGGCGAAAATACCTGTAACTGTATTAAGTGGATATTTAGGGTCGGGCAAAACGACATTGCTTAATCATATATTAAAAAATAGAGAAGGGCGTCGCATTGCTGTCATAGTCAATGATATGAGTGAAGTTAATATTGATAAGGATTTAGTAGCACAAGGTGGCGGCTTATCTAGAACAGATGAGAAATTAGTAGAACTTTCTAATGGATGCATATGTTGTACTTTAAGAGACGATTTGTTACGAGAAGTCGAGCGCTTAGTTCACAAAGGAGGAATCGATCAAATTGTAATTGAATCAACTGGGATATCTGAGCCTGTGCCGGTAGCTCAAACGTTCTCATACATAGATGAAGAATTAGGTATTGATTTAACCTCTATATGTCGATTAGATACAATGGTGACGGTTGTAGATGCGAATCGCTTTGTTAATGATATACGTAGTGAAGATTTATTGGCAGACCGTGATGAAAGTGTTGATGATGAAGATGAGCGTACTATTGCTGACTTACTCATTGATCAAGTAGAATTTTGTGATGTGATGATTATCAATAAAATCGATTTGATTAGCGACGAAGCTCTAGAAAAATTAGAAAATGTATTACGTGCATTGCAACCCGAAGCTAAAATTATTAAAACAGTAAATGCTAAAGTGGAATTATCAGATGTACTTAATACGCAATTATTTGATTTTGAGAAGGCAAGTGAATCAGCTGGATGGATCAAAGAATTAACAGCTGGAGGACATGCGACACATACGCCGGAAACAGAAGAGTATGGGATTACATCATTTGCTTATACTAGACGATTACCATTTCATGCAAAAAGATTTCATCAATGGCTAGAACAAATGCCAGAAAATATTGTAAGAACAAAAGGGATTGTATGGTTAGCGCAGTATAATGATGTAGCGTGTTTGTTATCACAGGCTGGTTCATCTTGTAATATTCACCCCGTTACATACTGGGTTGCAACAATGAGTGAAAGTCAACAGCAAGCTATTTTGGAGGCACGTCAAGATGTAGTAGAAGATTGGGATATCGAATATGGAGATCGTCAAACGCAATTTGTAATTATTGGTACGGATTTAGATCAAGAAAAAATTTCCCGGGAATTAGATGCATGCTTAATTCATAGTAGTGAGATTGATGAAGATTGGCGATTACTAGATAGTCCGTATCAATGGACTTATGATCGACGAATGTAATTGTTTGATTCAGTACTTTAAATGAAAATGTAATATGAATGAATATACTGTGCTGTTTCACGTGAAAAATAAAATAGGCAAGTGCCTCTGAATTCAGAGACGCTTGCCCGCTTAAATATTGAATCCTAAAATATTAATATCGACGTATTTTCAAAATCAGTTATTAGTTGCAAAAAATTTCTATGGCCGAAGGTGTGATATGAGTCGTGCCTAACTATTTTGCAGTTGAAAATAACATTTAAACGATTGCAAATGGTGTGGTAAAGATAAGTAAGGCAAAAAAGTTAATAAAAAATAGGATGATGTTTAACGTCTTATTACCTTTAAACATTGCTATAATATTAATAATAATTGAGATAACAAAGATAATTGCTCCTGGGAAATACCAAAAGTTAAAGTCAGTGTTGTTATAGATGTTCGTAAACATGGTTGTAAAACATATAAAAATGCTAATGAGTGTGACAATAATTGATGATAAACTGGAAATTGAACACTTCTTCATTTTGTCCTTCCTTTCGATGTCGTTATTTATCAAATGAATCAATAGTCATCGTTTTTTCAACAAACGTGATACTGTGTATACCATTATAAGTAAAAATATATTCATTACAATAGTTTATTTTGAAAAGTTATCCAATAATGAAGAGAAGTAAATGTTGGATGTTTAAAGGAGTTTAAACCAGCTGAAAATAAATAGACATAAAAAAACCACCATCGTAAAAGATGGTGGTTATGTAGAATGTAGACTATTTTTTGAATTTTTTAACGATGTCTACGATAGTTTTAACGACTTCGATGATAGTTGATACGATGCTCATGTTCATGACCTCCTTTCAAAAGGGAAATGTATTTAGAGATGGTTGTTGAATATTCAAAAGCTAACTTATAAAATACGTAACTTTTAAATATTATTTTTGAGTAAATTGATCAATTAAGCCTTTAACAATTTCAACAATTTTAGCGATTACATCTGCCATTTAAATGACCTCCCTTACTAATTTGTTATCTATAGTGTAACTGGAATTTGAATTAAATATGTGCATAGTCCCTAAATTAAAATATCAATGTCTTAAGTGAATGATTCATGTTTTTCACTCAACAGTGAGTTATTCCTAAGTGTTATTTTGTCTTTATACTGTTTACATAAGCTTTACAAAAGGATCTTTGAGTAATTAAGCTTTCAATAATCATTATTATATGATTAATTGAGTCTTATTTTGAGAAGCGTAACCATTGACACTCTTGCTCATTTAAAATATATTAATAGTATTATTCGAAAAGGTAATAACTAAGTCTTGCTTTAGCAATTTTAGGTTGAATAACCTTGATTGATAAAGGGGAAAGAGTTCTTACTTTACTACAAAATGATATAGGCAGCTTATTTAAATAAAGTGTACGATTTATTTATACTCCGTAAGATTTATATACATATTGAGGATAAAAGTGCGAAACACTTGAGTTAAATTGAAGCCTACAATAGTTTAAATTCTTTCATTATGACATATATGAAAGGTTAGCTATTGTAGGCTTTTTATTATTGTTTTAGATATTTTTTGAGATGGAGGATACGCAATGTTAAGTTCAGAGTTAATTTTGTTTATGTTTTTTATTACACTTGTCATTGCTATACTGAGTGGATTAATATTTTTGAATCATCGAGTTCCCATTCAATATATTAAATTTCATATATATTTACTTGTTTTACCTATCATTACGGGATTAAGTGGATTAATATTTTTCGGTGAAAGGGCGAATGTTGGACCTTTTGTAGTTGATCATCTTACTTGGTTAATGATGACATTTATTTTGACTTTAGGCTTTATCATTCAAAAGTTTTCTATGCGTTATTTAATTGGCGACATGCATTACCGTAAATATTTTCCGTTTTTTACATTAATTACTGCATTTGCTTCATTGGCATGGTTAAGTGGAGACTTAAGGTTAATGACCATGTTTTGGGGTGCAACATTATTTGTGTTAACACGGCTCATTAAAGTTAACAAATTATGGAAGGTGCCTAGGGAAGCAGCAAGAATTTCAGCTTGGTCATTTATATTGGCATGGTTGTCGTTATTGATTGCTGTCATTTTATTGTATATCGCTACAGGAGATTGGTATATTTATTCGAATATGTCAGATGATAATGCAATCAATTATGGAATGCGTCTCTGTATCAATTTACTTATTGTTTTAGCTGTGATTATTCCGGCGGCACAATTTCCATTTCAAGGCTGGCTTATTGAATCTGTAGCTGCGCCTACGCCAGTTTCAGCTATTATGCACGCTGGTATTGTTAATGCTGGTGGCGTTATTCTTACACGCTTTTCTCCGGTATTTAATGACGAAATAGCCATTTCACTGTTATTAATTATTGCAAGTATTTCAGTATTGTTGGGTTCTGGAATCAGTCTTGTGCATGTTGATTACAAGAGACAACTTGTAGGTTCTACGATAAGTCAAATGGGTTTTATGTTAGTACAATGTGCGCTTGGGGCATATTCTGCGGCGATAGTACATTTAATATTGCATGGTGTGTTTAAAGCGACATTATTTCTACAATCGGGTTCTGTTGTTAAAAGATTTAACATTCCTACGCCTCCATCTGTTAAAAAATCATATGGCTGGCTTGTATTTGGTCGTCTACTAGCTATTCTTATAGCGATAATATTTTGGTTGAATAGTGATAGACATGCATATGATGTATTAAGCGCTCTTATATTAGCTTGGTCGTTAATGGTGTCATGGAATCAATTAGTTGCTTTTAGTCATGGACTCATCGGAAGAGTCATCGGAGTATGTATGATTATTGTTGTAGCAATTGTTTATATTATTACGCATCATTATTTCTTCACGACATTAAGTAACGTTGATATTCATATTGTTTCACCACCACTCATAAGTATTATTCTATCGATTGCTATTATAGTTTTCGGCAGTATGTTAAGCATATGGGTATCACGGCGAAGAGAATCAAAGGCATTTGCGAAGTTATACTTGTGGCTTATTAAAGTAGGAGAGGCTAAAACCCAATCTATAGAAAGTCATCCATCATATTTAAAACGATTTTAGTAAAGGAGGATAGAATTATGCTTCAATCAGATATCAATGAATTAGTCAATCAGGCTAAACGTGTAATTACACCTTTATCACCGATTTCAACATTTGCTGCCCGTAATCCGTGGGAGGGGCTAGAAGATGCTTCGTTTGATCAAGTGGCACGTTGGTTAAAAAGTGTGAGGGATATTGACATTTATCCTAATGCGTCTACTATTCACAGAGCGATTAGTAATAAAGAAATAGATTTAAAAGTATTTGAAGAACGGTTGGATGAAAATCGTGCGCATTATAATAATAGGTCACTATCTGACAGTGATATCAACACATATATTCAAAGAGCGAAAAATTTAAAAACGATTGAAGAAGGTTACTTTAATACAAAAGATAACGAGAAACTGGAAAAATGGGTACAAACTAATTTTAAGGATTATAAGAAAAAAGAAGATGTGATAGCGCAAAGTGCTAGTGTTTTCACAAAGGAAGGTACACGACTTATTGATATTTTAAATGCTCATATGATTAAGTGGTCTAAATTATATGTTGATGACTTTCAATCAAGTTGGACTATGCCAAAAAGAGAAAAAGGATTCTATCATGCCTGGCAACGTTTAGTTAAACATGATCCATTATTCACAAAAAAACAACGACTTACTTTAACACATTTGCCAAATCAAGCAACCGAAGCAATAGAGTACGCCTTTCAAGAATTAGGAGTAAAAGAAGAACATCGACAATCATATATTGAGAGTCATTTATTATCTTTACCAGGTTGGGCAGGAATCATGTATCATCGGTCACAGACACAAAGTAATGATGCGTACTTATTAACAGACTATGTTGCGATTCGTCTATCAATTGAGATGGTACTTTTAAATGACCACCATACAACATTATTAAAAAAATCTATATATCTTCAAAAAAAGTTAGAGCAAATACGTTATTTGCTATTTAACATACAAATGAATGTTGAGCAGTGGTTAAATCTATCATCTAAAAAGCAACAAGCATACATTGAATTGGGGACACGATTCAGCCCGTTTTATTTTAAAAAGTTATGGTTAGATGCATGGGAAGAAACGCATGAACGTCGATTGGTTGATGAAATTTATCGTGTTCCAACCGAAGATACTGATCAAGCAAAAGCAAAAGTACAACTTGCGTTTTGTATTGATGTACGATCCGAACCGTTTAGAAGACATTTAGAAAGTGAAGGGCCTTTTGAAACAATAGGGATTGCTGGGTTCTTTGGTCTGCCAATTCAAAAAGAAGTACTTGATGAACAATTTGCACATCCATCTTTACCAGTGATGGTAGAACCTGCATATCGTATTAAAGAATATGCTGATCAACATGAAATGAAAATTTATAATCAACAACAACATACACTTACATCTATGTTTTACAACTTTAAATTAATGAAAAACAACGTGTTGCCAAGTTTGCTTTTACCAGAATTAAGTGGTCCTTTTTTAAGTATTGCGACTATAGCTAACACAATTTTCCCTAAAAAAGCAAAACGTATTGTTCATCGATTCTCACAAAAATGGCTACGTAAACCAACAGGTAAATTAACTATTCAGCGTGAGCAAGATGCGTATTCAAAACTACCAATCGGCTTTACTTTAGAAGAACAGATTCAATTTTCCAAAAAAGCATTACAATTAATGGACTTAACAGATGATTTTGCACCACTTATTGTTCTATGCGGACACGGTAGTGAATCACATAATAATCCCTATCATGCTTCATTAGAGTGTGGGGCTTGCGGCGGTGCCTCGAGTGGGTTCAATGCGAAATTATTAGCAGTAATGTGTAATCAAGAAAATGTTAGACGTGGATTATTGATGGAAGGAATCGACATTCCAAGACATACAGTGTTTATAGCTGCTGAACATCAAACGTCAGTTGATGAGTTAGAGTATATTTATGTTCCACCTTTAACTACAGAAGCTCAAAATGCCTTTGACGAACTTAAGCATGTGATGCCAAAAGTATGTTATAAAACCAATTTAGAACGTTTGGCATCGTTGCCAAATATAAATAACACTGACCATAATCCTAATGCTGAAGCGCATCGTCACGCTAGCGATTGGAGTGAAGTTCGTCCAGAATGGGGTCTAGCACGAAATGCTGAATTCATTATTGGGAAACGTCAAATCACCCAAAATAGTAATCTAGAGGGACGGGCATTTCTTCATAATTATGATTGGACAAAGGATGAAGACGGTGAGATTTTAAATACAATTATTTCTGGGCCAGCACTAGTAGCACAATGGATTAATTTACAATACTACGCCTCAACCGTGGCACCTCACTATTATGGAAGCGGTAGTAAAACAACGCAAACTGTAACAAGTGGTGTAGGTGTCATGCAAGGAAATGCTAGTGATTTAATGTATGGCTTACCATGGCAGTCAGTAATGATGAATGACAAAGAGGCGTATCACGCACCTATTAGGCTTTTAATTGTTATTCAAGCGCCAGATGCATATATTCAACGTTTGTTAAAACATCATAATCACTTTAGACAAAAGGTTGATCATCAATGGATAAGACTTGCCAGTATTGATGAAAATAATAGTTGGAAAGACTGGTAGGAAATACTCGGTGAGATTAACAATTAAAGATTCATTAGAAGAAATTAAGTTTTTTGATTATTTCAGTTTAATGTTAAACTATAAGTAATCAAGAAATAGGAGTCGTCCAGTTATGAAAAAGACGAAAGGTATTTATGAATCTGAAATTAGTAAAGCCATTACACAATGGGAGAAAGATTTTTTAGGAAGAGGTTCTTTGTCTGTAAAAACAGATATTCTTCGTGATATGGTTATTGTTAGTTTACAAGGTATTTTGACACCTGCTGAATATCGCGTGTGTAAAACGAATGAAGGGCTTTTAAATATTAAACGTACACGTTCTGAACTTGTAGAGTCTGGTGAAGAGGACTTGAGTCGCATTATTAAAGATTTGACTGGACTTAATGTGAAAAGTTTTCATAGTGATTTAAGTACTATTACCGGTGAACGCGTAATGATTTTTAAGTTGGAAGATCGTTTTGATAAAGCATTACATGAGTAATAAATTATTTAACGGTACTATCTTTAATAGATAGTGCTGTTTTATTTTAAATGCAAAAAGTCATTAAAGAAGATGAATAGACGATAACCTATACCCATTAAATTTGGAATCATAATCATAGTAGCGATGAGTTTATCTGATTTAAAGCCAATGATACATAAAATAATTGGAATTATGTAAAGAATAAACAACCATACTAACAACGTATCAAAGTCTGGATGTAATGGAATAAAAAAACGAATTAAGGTAATAAGGAGCGCAATATAAATCAATATTTTTTTAGTAAACAATGTGTCGCCTCCTCATTAAAATTATATTTTATGTTAAATCACATTATACATTATTGTATATGTAATGAGTATGATATTTTGTAGACATTTAAAGTATTCAAGTAAATGTTCCTTAAGTAAAATTAATGATAAAACACTGATATAGTGTAAAATGAGAAAGAATGAATATGTTTGAAGTGAGAAGACATATTACGTATTCAAAAGAAGACATAATAACTTAAGTGAACCATATTAAAGAAATAGGTGTTGATATGAATTTTAAATATATGAATATAGCAAAAGGGATAATTCCAATTTTAATAAGCATGATTATTCTTTTAAGCTTTATCTCTACTCATGTGCTAGCGCAAAATCAGTGGTTGAGAATGGTTGATCTTAGCGTACAAGAGTGGTTTAGTAATCAATTTGGGGATCCCAATAGAGTGTTTGGACATGGTTTCATCAACAATATAATGACGTTTTGCGCTACCTTTGGTGATGTTAAGATCATTTTAATTGTGGCTACCATTATTGCAGTGCTACTCACGTTTTACAAGAAGGTTCCACAAGCAATATGGCTAATCATAACGATGACTAGTGGCGCATTGATTAATTATTTAATTAAGCAAACGATTGAAAGGTCAAGGCCCGAGAATCATTTAATTGTTGATACAGGATGGTCTTTTCCTAGTGGGCATTCTAATATTAATACATTATTCTTTTTAATGATTATGATCATTATTATCCCGTTAATCCGACAGCGTGCTTTTAAATTTATAATCACAATTTTAAGTATTGTATTTTGGATTAGCGTTTTAATAAGTAGACTGTATTTTCATGCACACTACTTTTCTGACGTTGTAGGAGGCGTAAGTTTAGCTATTATTTGGGTGTCGTTATTTATATTAGTGTCACCTTTATTAAATTTTTGGGGAGAAAAGTAAGTGAAAGTAGCACGAAAAATTTAAAAATATCATTTTTTAGACGGTCTTGAGAGTGCAGGGCGTCTATTTTATATCAACATCTACATAAATAGGAGTGAATGTAAAAATGAAAGTTAAATCACCACAATCAATCTACTTAAAAGGACATCGTCAACAAGCTGTATTGTTATTACATTCTTTTACGGGAACTGTACGTGATGTAAAACATTTAGCACAACAGTTGAATGAAGAGGGATTTACTTGTTACGTGCCTAGTTATCCAGGCCACGGTTTGCCGCTTAAGGAATTTACCCAACACAATATCAATGATTGGTGGGAACAAGTTACCGCAGCATATCAATTTTTAAGAAATGAAGGATACAGTAGAATTAATGTGACAGGCGTATCATTAGGCGGATTATTTACTTTAAGGTTAGCTGAACATTTTGATTTAGAACGTATAGCTGTGATGTCAGCCCCACATAAAAAGCGTGAAAGCGAGATTGCGTGGCGTCTTGAAAGGTATGGGCATCGAATGAATGAAATTTTGAGTTTAAGCGAAGAAGAGCGTCGTCACCAAATGGAAACCATCTTGTCCTATGATAAAGAAATTGAAGTGTTTCAAGGTGTAATTGATGAAATTATGGCTTATCTTGCAAATATTACAGTACCAGTGAATATTATGTATGGCGAAGAAGATGACCCATTATATGCTCAAAGTGCGCAATACATTTATGATAATGTAAATAGTCAAGATAAAGAACTGCTCAAATTTGAAAAAAGCGGCCATCTTATGACGTATGGCGATCATGCATACAGAGTAGAACAATCTATTATTCAATTTTTCAGTAAATAAAGGAGTGTAGAAATATGAAACGTACATTTTTATTAACTTATACAACCGTATCAGGAAAAACATATACGGAATTTAAAACATTTGAAAATGGTCCCGATTACGATACATGTGTATCACGAATTATAGATGAATTTGATGAATTGGCATACTTATATATTAAAAAAGATGTTGTACATTATATTAATGTTGATCACATTGAAAGTCTAGACATTGAAGAAGTGACAGAGGGACAACACATTACTTATGATTTTGAATAAAAATACAGCATCAATCCATAAATATCAAAAAATGTGTATCTCATTATTCTGACAATATATAGGTACATTGCACATAAAATAAACTCATGATAGAGTAGAACTTAAGCATTTTAGCACTTTAGCGCTTTAAAGGGAGTTGGTAATTTGAGTGGTCATTCACAATGGAAGACGTCTACCGGTTTTATATTAGCTAGCGCAGGTTCTGCAATAGGATTGGGTGCAATGTGGAAGTTCCCATATATGGCAGGTATATACGGCGGTGGCGCTTTTCTATTAATGTTTTTAATTTTTACTATATTTGTAGGACTACCACTGTTAATTATGGAATTTACGGTAGGTAAAATGGGTCGTACATATACAACGCAAATATATAAGAAATTAACGGGAAAGAAATGGCTTAATATTATCGGATGGAATGGTAATTTAGCCGTATTTATACTATTTGGTTTTTATAGTGTTATTGGTGGTTGGATTATTATATATATAGGTTATGTCATAGCACAAATCATGGTTTTTAAATCAAGTACGCTGACAAATATTCAATTTGAAACAATCATTAGTAATCCATGGTTGACTGTTTTAGGTCAAGGCATATTTATTTTGATAACAATGGTAATTGTTATGTTAGGTGTTGAAAAAGGTTTAGAAAAAGCTTCTAAAATAATGATGCCTCTATTATTTATCTTTTTAATTATCGTTGTAGCACAATCTTTAACTTTAGAAGGTGCTTTAGAAGGTGTACGTTATATACTGCAACCTCGAGTTGAAGATATGTCTATTCAAGGTGTACTATTTGCGTTAGGGCAATCGTTTTTTACGCTGTCCCTAGGTACAACCGGAATGATTACTTATGCAAGCTATGCACCTAAAAATATGACGATAAAGTCTTCAGCACTTTCAATTGTCGTAATGAATATTTTAATTTCTGTCTTGGCTGGATTAGCTATATTTCCTGCGCTTAAAACATTTGGTTACCAACCCCAAGAAGGCCCTGGCTTATTATTTAAGGTCTTACCACTAGTATTTAGCGAAATGACTTTTGGTACATTCTTTTACTTTATATTTTTACTATTATTCTTATTTGCGGCATTAACGTCTTCTATATCATTATTAGAGTTAAATGTATCTAATTTTACTAAAAATGATAATAGTAAAAGACAAAAAGTGGCAATCATAGGTAGTATACTTGTATTTATCATTAGTATCCCAGCAACATTATCTTTTAGTAGTCTAAGTCATTTGCGTTTTGGCGCTGGTACGATATTTGATAATATGGATTTTATTGTATCTAATATTCTTATGCCATTAGGGGCACTAGGAACAACATTAGTGGTTGGCCAATTACTAGATAAAAAATTATTAAAAGAAAGCTTTGGGAAAGACAAATTCAACCTATTTTTACCGTGGTATTATTTAATTAAGTTCATCATGCCTATTGTTATTATTTTAGTATTTATAGTTCAATTATTTTAAGTCATTGAGACGTTATTGATAAAACTAAAACAAACGGTCAATTCCATTTTTTAGTGGAGTTGACCGTTTTACTATATAAAGAATGTTATGTAGTTGATTCGAAATATCTAACACCATTAAACGAGCGAATGTTTAACTATGATCTTAAATTATTTTCTTAAGCGGAAGATAATGAATGTTAAATAGAAGTGTCTATATTTTCTAAAGTAACATCTTGTTTTTGTAATTCATTCATTAACTTTTGCGACATAGTTGAATTAGTAATAATTACATTTTTGAACTCACAATTTTTGAATTTTACATCTTTAAATGTTGTTCCTTCAATTTCTACATTTTTGAAAGAAACGTTTTTAAAAATGATATCAGTCCATTTTACGCTACGAATGAGATTGCTATCGAACATTGCATTTTGGAATAAAGTGCTATTAAATACGGATTGATCAAATGGTGTATTCACAAATGTTGAATCTTTAAATTGGTTTTTGTAAAAATGAACATCTTCGAAAATACAATTATTAAACCCGCACGTTGTAAATTTACAATTACAAATTGCTTCTATATTCTTAAAAATACCTTCATTAAAATTACAGTTTTTAAAGCGACTTTTATTAACCTCTAATTCATCATACATAGAATTTCTAAAACTAGATGATGTGTAATGAAGATTCTTATAATTTTCATTGGTAAATACAGATAAAGATAAATCTTGTTTCGTCATAATTAAAGCAGCTCCTTATCATTTCTAGTGTATGTAATTCGATAACGTTTATCGATGTGTTAGCTTATTTACCCCTATCATAACACTTTCGTTACGTATTCTCATATAAACGTAATCAATTATAAAAATAAAAATACTTATTTTAAATAATGTTTGAATTTCAAATTGATTGTACGTTTTTCAGAAATTGCAAAAACAATGCCGATAAGTTATAATTCATATCTGATAAGTAAGAATTAGCGCTAACATAAATAAAGAAAGTGGGTTAAGTTCAGTGATACTCATTGTTGTCATCTGAACCAAAAATAATGATTGCATACGATTTGATAGGACAAACTCCATTAGTTTTATTAGAAAGCTTTAGTGACGAGAATGTTAAAATATACGCCAAACTTGAGCAATTTAATCCTGGTGGTAGCATCAAAGACCGTCTAGGGAAGTACTTAATTGAAAAAGCAATAGATGAAGGACGACTTAAAGAAGGGGATACAATAGTTGAAGCGACTGCTGGTAATACAGGCATTGGACTTGCTATTGCTTCTAATCGGCACAAAGTAAAATGTATCATCTTTGCTCCAGAAGGATTTGCAGAAGAAAAAATTTCAATTATGAAAGCATTGGGTGCAGATGTTAGACGTACCCCCAAAGCTGAGGGAATGACTGGCGCACAGCAAGAGGCGTTGGCATACGCAACACGATATGGATATTTATATATGAATCAATTCGAAACTAAAGATAATCCTGGGGCATATACACAAACACTTGCCAAACAACTCACAGATGAACTTTCACATATTGATTATTTTGTGGCAGGTGTTGGGTCCGGTGGTACGTTTACAGGAGTTGCACAACACTTAAAAACGTATGATGTAAAAAATTATATTGTAGAACCAGAAGGCTCTGTCTTAAATGGTGGTGTCAGTCATCCTCATGCAACTGAAGGGATTGGTTCTGAAAAGTGGCCATCATTTTTAGAAAAAGAATTAGTAGATGGTATTTTTACTGTTGCCGATAAAGATGCTTTTAATAATGTTAAACTTGTCGCGAATAAAGAAGGATTGTTAGTTGGTAGTTCTTCGGGAGCGGCATTACAAGGAGCGTTGGAATTAAAAAAAAGCATTCAAAATGGTGTGATTGTTACCATCTTTCCAGATGGAAGCGATCGATACATGTCCAAACAAATATTCAACTATAAGGAGAGTTTTAATAATGAATAAAAAAACGCAAATGATACATGGGGGACATACGACAGACAACTATACTGGAGCAGTGACAACACCTATTTATCAAACAAGTACTTATTTACAAGATGATATTGGTGATTTAAGACAAGGGTACGAATATTCACGTACTGCAAATCCTACACGTGCGTCTCTTGAAAGTGTTATTGCTAATTTAGAACATGGTAAGCATGGTTTTGCTTTTGGTTCAGGAATGGCAGCAATTAGTGCAGTTATCATGTTATTAGATAAAGGAGATCACTTAGTTCTTAATTCTGATGTTTATGGTGGCACATATCGTGCATTAACTAAAGTATTTACTCGCTTTGGTATAGACGTAGATTTTGTTGATACAACTAAAATTGAAAACATTGAACAATATATTAAACCTGAAACTAAAATGTTATATGTAGAAACACCTTCAAATCCATTATTGCGTGTGACTGATATTAAAGCATCAGCAAAAATTGCAAAAAAATATGATTTGATATCTGTAGTCGATAATACATTTATGACACCTTACTACCAAAACCCTTTAGACTTTGGTATTGATATCGTATTGCATTCGGCTACTAAATATATTGGAGGCCATAGTGATGTTGTAGCTGGTCTTGTTGCTACTGCTGATGATGATTTAGCAGAACGTCTAGGCTTTATTTCAAATTCTACAGGTGGTGTACTTGGACCTCAAGATAGCTATTTATTAATCAGAGGTATTAAAACGCTAGGTCTAAGAATGGAGCAAATAAACCGAAACGTTGAAGGTATTGTGCAAATGTTACAAAAGCACCCTAAAGTTCAACAAGTATTCCATCCTAGTATTAAGGAACATATGAACTATACTATCCATCAAAATCAAGCAACTGGGCATACAGGGGTAGTATCTTTTGAAGTTAAAGATACAGAAGCGGCTAAACAAGTGATTCACGCAACAAACTACTTTACACTGGCAGAGAGTTTAGGGGCAGTTGAAAGTCTAATTTCTGTACCGGCACTTATGACGCATGCGTCCATCCCATCAGATGTAAGAGCCAAGGAAGGTATTACGGATGGTCTCATTCGTTTATCTATTGGTATTGAAGACACAGAAGACTTAGTTAATGATTTAGAACAAGCCTTAAATACTTTGAGATAATATCACTTATTTAGAGATTAAGATGATGAAATGAAACGTTTTGCATCTTAATCTCTTGTTTTATATTTACTATTGAGTTGCGTAATTTCCACAATTTTTGAGATAAGTAACCAATTGTAGAACATTATTTTTCAGAATATTAATTAATTTTGGAAAAATCAAAAAAGATTGTTGACGGTACGACATCAATTCAATATAATGCAAATATTCAGATAATTTTAATCGGAAATTGGAGGGAGAGATTAGGTGATTGAATTCAAAAATGTTAACAAAGTTTTTCGCAAAAAAAGAGAAACTATTCAAGCTTTGAAAAATGTATCATTTAAGATTGACCAACATGATATTTTTGGTGTTATTGGTTATAGTGGTGCTGGTAAAAGTACATTAGTTCGGTTAGTCAATCAACTTGAGACAGTATCAGATGGTCAAGTTATTGTTGATGGTCATGAGATTGATACATATAAAGAAAAAGATTTACGTGATATTAAAAAAGATATCGGTATGATCTTTCAACATTTCAATTTGCTTAATTCTAAATCAGTCTATAAAAATGTTGCAATGCCACTTATTTTAAGTAAGACAAATAAGAAAGAAATTAAGGAAAAAGTTGACGAAATGTTAGAATTTGTGGGGCTTGCTGATAAAAAAGATCAATTTCCAGATGAATTATCAGGTGGACAAAAACAACGTGTTGCCATCGCAAGAGCATTAGTAACGCATCCTAAAATATTATTATGTGATGAAGCGACAAGTGCTCTGGATCCAGCTACTACAAGCTCAATTTTAAATTTATTAAGTAATGTGAATCGAACATTTGGTGTGACGATTATGATGATTACACATGAAATGAGCGTAATTCAAAAAATTTGTCATCGTGTAGCTGTCATGGAAAATGGCGAAGTGATAGAAATGGGGACAGTTAAAGATGTCTTTAGTCATCCACAAACGAACACTGCAAAAAATTTCGTTTCGACGGTGATTAACACTGAGCCTTCAAAAGAGTTACGGGCCTCTTTTAACTCGAGAAAAGATTCAAATTTCACAGATTATAAACTGTTTTTAGACTCTGAACAAATTCAATTGCCAATATTGAACGAGCTTATCAACGAGCATCATCTTAACGTTAACGTATTATTTTCTTCTATGTCAGAAATTCAAGATGAAACGGTTTGTTATTTGTGGTTGAGATTTGAGCATGATGAGTCATTTAATGATTTTAAACTTACTGATTACCTTTCAAAACGACATATTCGGTATGAGGAGGTTATATAAATATGTTTGGTTCAAGTTTAGATTCATCTCAATTATTACAAGCTCTATACGAAACATTGTATATGGTGACTGTATCACTTGTAATCGGTGCTTTAATAGGTATACCTCTTGGCATCTTGTTAGTGGTAACTAGAAAAAACGGTATATGGTCGAATACAATATTGCATCAAGTATTAAATCCTATCATTAATATTTTAAGATCAATTCCGTTCATTATTTTATTAATAGCCATAGTGCCTTTTACTAAATTGCTAGTTGGCACATCTATCGGCACAACAGCAGCCATAGTACCACTCACGGTTTATGTAGCACCTTATATCGCACGCTTAGTAGAAAACTCATTACTGGAAGTCGATGACGGGATTATTGAGGCAGCTAAAGCAATGGGTGCATCACCTCTTCAAATTATACGTTATTTTTTATTGCCAGAAGCACTTGGTTCATTAATTCTAGCTATAACTACAGCTATTATTGGTCTCATAGGTAGTACAGCAATGGCTGGTGCTGTTGGTGGTGGCGGTATAGGTGATTTGGCTTTAGTGTATGGTTATCAACGATTCGATACAATTGTAATTGTGATTACAGTCATTGTACTTATTATTATTGTTCAAATTATACAAACGTTAGGTAACTTTATCGCTAGGGTTATCCGTAGAAATTAAAATACTAGTAAGTGTTTTATAAATATTTAGGGGGAATTCATTTATGAAAAAGATTTTAAGTTTTTTAATCGTTGCAATTTTAGTTTTATCAGCATGTGGCGGTAATAATGGTAAAAAGGTAACCATAGGTGTTGCATCCAACGACACGAAGGCTTGGGAAAAAGTTAAAGAATTAGCTAAAAAAGATGATATTGATTTAGAAATCAAGCACTTTTCAGATTACAATGTTCCAAACAAAGCACTTAGTGACGGGGATATTGATTTAAATGCCTTCCAACACTTTGCTTTTTTAGATCAATATAAAAAAGCTCATAAAGATACCAATATTGAAGCACTTAGCACTACAGTATTAGCTCCATTAGGTATTTATTCAGATAAAGTTAAGAACATTAAAGATGTTAAAAAAGGTGCGCAAGTTGCTATTCCGAATGATGTATCTAACCAAGCTCGAGCACTTAAGTTATTAGAATCTGCAGGTTTAATTAAGCTTAAGAAGAACTTTGGATTAAACGGAACAACAAAAGATATTGAAAGTAATCCTAAAGATTTAAAAATTAAAGCTGTTGATGCACAACAAACAGCGCGTGCACTTTCTGATGTGGATATATCAGTTATCAATAACGGTGTTGCAACAAAAGCAGGAAAAGACGCTAAAAAGGATCCTATTTATTTAGAAAAAGCAAGTTCAGATGCAGTAAAACCATATATTAATGTTGTAGCTGTCAACTCTAAAGACAAAGATAATAAAACCTACAAAAAAATTATAGAACTTTATCATTCAAAAGAAGCTCAAAAAGCATTAAAAGAAGACACTAAAGACGGTGAAAAACCAGTAGATCTTTCTAAAAAGGAAATCGAAGAAATCGAAAATGAGTTGGCAAAAAAATAATATAAAGTTTTAGCGCAACATTCACCATATAGAAATTTTTAGTCTAGAATTCCAGTTATATGTGATGGTTGCAAAACAATTTTATAGTCAATGACTAAGTTGAAGATATATTTCTATATCTTTCATGGCATTTTACCTTTTTGAAGTGGGATAAAGAATTCATAGCGAATTCTATTCCTACTTCTTTTTTTATTCGAAATGTTGCATTTAGAATCTAGAAATAAGCGTCTGTCCATTTAATATTAATTTGAAAATAGAAAAAACATTACATTCGAAATTGTAAATATAAGGTGCGAAACCATATTAATAATAATTGTGATAAAAAAGACATTGTAATTGACTGCAAAATGTATTAAATTGGATAAATGCAAATATGTTTGAGCGTAGCCCTATTTTTTATTTAAAATAATATTTGTAATCAGAATGTCATCTAAAGCAAACATGCTATACATAATTAAAGAGTATAATATCTTTGTATTGTTAAAACGCGAATAAACAAAACCTAAAGTAGAGGAGGATTTCAAGTGCAAAAAAAATATATTACTGCCATTATTGGAACAACTGCCCTTAGCGCATTGGCATCAACTCATGCACAAGCTGCAACAACGCATACAGTAAAAAGTGGAGAATCTGTATGGTCAATTTCTCACAAATATGGGATTAGTATTGCTAAATTAAAATCACTTAATGGATTGACTTCCAATTTAATATTCCCTAATCAAGTATTGAAAGTATCAGGCTCATCTTCAAGAGCAACGTCAACAAATAGTGGCACAGTTTATACAGTTAAAGCTGGAGATTCATTATCTTCTATTGCTGCAAAATACGGTACAACTTATCAAAAAATCATGCAACTTAATGGGTTAAATAACTATCTTATTTTCCCTGGACAAAAGTTGAAAGTTTCTGGTAAAGCGACGAGTTCCAGTCGTGCAAAAGCTAGTGGGTCTAGTGGTCGTACTGCAATATATACTGTTAAGTATGGAGACTCACTATCTGCAATTGCTAGTAAATATGGGACAACGTATCAAAAAATTATGCAATTAAATGGATTAACTAATTTCTTTATCTATCCTGGACAGAAGTTAAAAGTGCCTGGAGGTAGTTCTAGTAGCTCATCTTCTAATAATACTAGATCAAACGGTGGCTATTATTCACCAACTTTTAACCATCAAAACTTGTATACTTGGGGACAATGCACATGGCACGTATTTAATAGACGTGCTGAAATAGGAAAAGGTATCAGTACATACTGGTGGAATGCAAATAATTGGGACAATGCATCAGCTGCTGATGGATATACTATTGATTATCGTCCTACAGTAGGCTCAATTGCACAAACTGACGCTGGTTACTATGGTCACGTAGCGTTTGTAGAGCGCGTGAATAGCGATGGAAGTATTTTAGTTTCAGAAATGAACTGGAGTGCAGCTCCTGGAAATATGACATATAGAACAATTCCAGCTTATCAAGTGAGAAATTACAAATTTATTCATTAAGAAAATTGTTTAACAATATATAACTATCAAATTAAGCCCATTGATGATTGGATTAAGAATCATCAATGGGCTTAATTATAGTTTTATAAAGATGCTACCAAATCTTTATAATATCGGAAAACTTGACTATTTTAATAAGTCTAAGCTTTGCATAAGTTGTTTGTAATTATTCACTGCGGCGTTATATTTTAAAGTGTCTTTATTTTTCACTTTTTGTAGTGGGTGCTCAATGATGTTAATCATATGTTTTGATAAACTATCAATATCATTTTTTTCAATGAGATAGCCATTTATCCCGTTTTGAATAATTTCACTTGGACCGTAACGAACGTTATAAGATAGGACTGGACACCCCATTTCTATACTTTCCATAAGTGTTAAGCCAAATCCCTCATATTGACTTGTAAGTAGAGAGGCTTTAGAATTCTTAAATTCTTGTAAAGGTTGATTGGTATATTTAAATATTTTAACTTTATCCGATAATTTTAATTCTGAAATCAAAGTATTCATCAATGGAATTTGATTATCTTCATCTCTACCAAATAAATGTAATTCTGTTTGGTAACCACTTTGCAAAAACTTGTGATAAGCTCTAATAATATGATCAATCTGTTTCTCTGTGCTAAAACGGCCTATATATATAAAGCGATTTTGATTGTTTGAGGAATCTTGTTCTACCTCCGTATCTAATTCGATAAAATGTGGTACTAGTTGGAATTGGTCGTCACTTATATGGAAATGTTGCTGTATATCGTGCTTTTGTTGGTGAGTGAGAACAATATACTTATAAACATTTTTTGATTGATTTAAAGCAAATCGATATGATTTTTTTATTTGGTCCCCTGATAAATGCGAGCTATGTAAAACAAGAATATTTTTTGTTTGGTGCGTTTGTTTAAGTAATGGTTTATCTAAAAATCGAGCATCATTAAAGACGATATCTTGATTTTTGAATCTATTCTGAAAATAAAACTGAGCTAATAATTTATCATTTTTAAAGGTCTTATAAAGTTTTTTATTTCTATATATTTCTACGCCATTAATTTTGCTGTTTGGTTTAGTTTTGAAATATCTCTTGCAGTACATAGAGCCCTCAGTATCAAATAATTCGTCGCTATGTTTTAAAGAAGAGTCATCATAATAATATTCTTTTCTATGAAGTTGGCCGTATAAGTTATATTGATGGCGCTCATATTTCAATCCTGATGTGGGAGAAATGAAGTCCTCATATTCAAGAACATTAGACTGTCCATAATACTTTCGAGATCTCACATGACATTCATTATTATAATAATGAATAAGACCACTCTTTTTTCCTTGCTTATCAATAAGTCCTTTAATCTTTCTAGGTGTTTTAATGTATTTTGGATTCCTAGTAATCAATGTTTTTGGGACTTTAAAAAGTTTGAAATTTGATAACCATTCATACATATTCTCGAATTGTATATTTTCTGTAACTTTGTTTTCTTGTCTGTATTTTTTATAAATACTAGGATAATTACCATGATAATTAGTGGTGAGAATTTTACTTGGAATTTTAAATTCTTCATCTAACAGTTTAATTCGTCTGAGTAAAGCTTGAGTTCTACCACCATGGGATAATGGAAGGGTGGTTGTTACTGTGTATATCATAATTAATTCTCCTTTATTTCAAACTTAAATTATTAGATAAGTTGTATAAATTGTTAATTACTTATGATAAACATTTTTATGAAAATTACAAGAATTTTAATAACTATTCAGAATTTGTACTATATAACCGTGTTTGTGTTTAGTATTAAATGCAATGCTTTGTCACACTATTTTATAATTGTTTAATTTGTTTAAAATAAAAAAGAGGTGAGGAAGAATTTTTAATCTATTCATCTCCCCACCTCTTACTTTAAGATAAAAAGTTTAAAAATGATTAGAACAATATTTTTAAAACTAGTCATCTCATAAGAATATATTTTAATGTTTGGCAACTTATTTTTTTCTGAAAAAATTTAATTATCAGTTTTAATTTGTTTAGTGATAGTCATATTCATCTCTAACTTTTTTAAAACTTGTGAATAAGCGTACCCCATTGATTGCAAATGATCCAAGTGCACTTAACTTACGAAGTTTAGATGCAGATTTAATAGAAATGTAAAAATCAATGATTGTTCCAAGTGCGCTTAGACCTAATGATAAATAGACAAGTTGTTTATTCTTAGCATTATAGCGAATTCCGTTATAACCATCTACAATGAATCCTGCTACATTGAATAATCTTGATAAACGTGAAGCGTTTGCTTGTTTAGTCATAAATTATGATTCCCTCCGTATACCATACTTATTTTGAAGATTAAAATAAGTATGGTTAATTGTCATATTTTCAATTAAATGTAGTTTAGTTAAATCATGTAGTAACTTATTTATGATAACATAATACTAAATATAAGTATGAAATTGAAGATATTTATTATGAATAAGGGTGAATTGATGAATGATTAAATGTGTTTGCTTGGTTGAAGAAAAGAATCATCAGTTACTACTTGTACAAGTTCGACATAGAGATAAGTATTATTTCCCGGGTGGTAAAATTGATGAGGGTGAGAGCCTTGTGGAAGCTTTACAGAGAGAATTGAAGGAAGAATTGCGCTTAGAATTAGCTAAAGATGAATTAGAATTTATTGGAACTATTGTCGGAGAAGCCTATCCACAACCTAATATGTTGACTGAACTTAATGGATTTAAAGTTAATCGAGCTATAGATTGGTCAAAAGTTGAAACCGATCATGAAATTACTGACATGAAATGGTTCGATATCAATGACAGTGAAAATATAGCGCCTGCAGTGAATACGTGGATTAAGGAATTTATCAATGATTAATAGATAGGGTTTAAATATTAACATCATATTACGCAACTCAATTTCTATTGATGTGAAGTTTTGATAATATCAAGTTTATGAAAGCGCGCTAATTGAATATTTAAACTGTGCTCATCATAGAAGCCATTAACCTAACCTAGTTGTGCAGGTACATAGATGACTGAATCTTTCTGAGTGAAAAGATTAATGGTTAGACAGTATATGAAAACACCTATTTGCTATATTATTTTGGCGATGCATTATAGAAAGTTAATGTTGAGCAAAAGTTGTCGGTGAAAAGTGAGTAAGTTGTTACACAGATGTGAGAAAGATATATTTTCATGGGTTAAAGAATTTACGTACACTATCAAATATAAAAAAGAATATGACGAATATTTATTAAAAATGCAATTACTTTAAATTAGGTTTATACATTAAGAATAATATTAAACATCCCATCGCCATATAATAATTAAGTTAAATTGTTTGATTATCAACGCTCGCTTTAATTATTTAAAGGCGATGGGAATATTTTATTTATTTTGTTGATTCGTAAGAGTCTTCTTCTGACTGACATGTTTAATCATAAATGCTGTAATCCATGCAGTAATGGGAATGCTAATTGCAACGGCGATACCACCAAGTAAAATAGCTATAAATTCCTGTGTGAATATCTTCGAATTAATGATGTGTCCAAATGAATATTTTAATTTAAAGAACCAGAAGAATAAAGTTAATTGTCCTCCGAAAAATGCTAAATAAATGGTGTTGGCAGAAGTTGCTAATATCTCTCTACCCACACGCATACCAGACTGAAATAATTGATGCTGATTTAAATTTGGATTAGTCTCATTTAGTTCATACATAGGGGAACTAATTGTTATTGCTAAATCAATGACTGCAGCTATCACTGCAAGAACAATTGTAAATACCATAAATTGTACCATATTAATACCAATATTCATTGAATACACATATGTTTCATCCTGCTGTTCGGTGGCAAAACCTTGTAAGTGACCCATCTCAACTGAAAAGTATATCATGAGTATTAATATAAGTATTGTTACTAAAGTACCTAGAAAAGCCGCTTGTGTTTTTACATTGTAACTATTTAATACAAATAAATTAATTGCGGCTATGATAAAGCAAAATATAAATGTGACAAGATAGATTGACACACCATATATAATTAAAAGAATACTTATTACAAGAATGATAAAATTTAAAAACAAAGTGAAAAAAGAAATGAGTCCTTTTTTACCTCCGAAAATAACCATTATCAACAATAATAAGAAACCTAAAATAGTAATTGCACTCATTGATTAACACCTCGCAGTTTAAACCATAGTTCCATTAAAGCAATTGTTATAGGAATAGTTAAAACGATACCTATCCCACCAGTTAATGCTCGAGCAACTTCTAATGACCAATTCATCGAAATAGTATAAGTAATAGTGTTAGCATTTTTTAAATAAATTAGAAACATAGGTAAGCTACCAGATAGATATGAAAAGAGAAGTATATTAGTCATTGTTCCCATTATATCCTGACCGATATGTCTTCCGGCAAGAGCCCAACGTTTCATGGAAATTTGAGGGCTACGTTTTAAAATTTCGTACATCCCACTTGCAATAGTAATAGAAACATCCATCACTGCTCCAAGTGTACCTATTAGTACGGAAGCTAGAAAGACATCCTTAGGAGGGAGAGTAAGGAAAGTGATTGTTTCGTATTTTATTCCATTTCCCCCGGTAAATTTGATGATGACTTCGGTAATTCCAACACATAAGAACGTACCAATCAGCGTACTTACAATAGTAATTAAGGTTCGGCTATGCCAACCTGTTACAAGTAGTAAAGTGAAAGAAGTGGAAATGATAATAGCACAAGTCATCAAAAAGAATAAACTTATAGCCCCATATTGATCATGTATTAAAATAGCTCCCATAACGGCAATGGTATTAACGATAAGAGATAATATAGATTGAAGTCCTACTTTTTTTCCTACAACTAAAACAGTAAGTAAAAATAAGCCGGTTATTATGACAACAATAGTATCTCGTTTTTTCTCTATAATAGTTGCGTCTTTAGGATTTTTAGAAATATGTAAAAGAACCTTGTCATTTTTGGAAAATGATTCTGAATCAGCTTGAGATTTCACATATTGGTGGGGAATCGTCGTTGTTTGCCCCTTGAATTCACCATTTAGAATCTTGAATGTTATCTTCTCTTTGTACTTAATATCTTTATTTTTGTGCTCGTCTGTTACCTTTTGTGATTGGATATCAGTAATTTGAGTGATTTGTCCTATAGGCATATTATAAAATCTATCGTTAAAAAACGTGAATATTAACGTACCTAAAAACAGGCAACTAAAGATTATCATCATCCAAGTAAAAGGTGTTTTAAAAAAATTCTTGGATTGCATCTTAAAACCTCAATTCTCAACTTGATAATCATATTGATATAGTGATTATACGACCTTTTATGATTGAACTCAAAAAGTTATCAATGAAATGTTTATGTTGAAGAGTGATAAAGTTTTGCAAAGATAAGATGAATGGTTAATATATAGTCGATTTATTTAATAATGTGCAAATTAAATTCCATGCTATATTAATGTCGTTTTTCTTGTTATCTTTTCGCATAACTACACATAGCATTCGTTTTAATTCTGTATGATTTAAAGGGATTTTAGTCCAATTTACGTGATCATATAGTAAAGAATTTTGACTAGAAATAATAAATCCCTTATTATGACTCAAAATATGTTGAGCGAGTTTCATATCTGAAATCATTCGTACTTGTGCCTTAGTCTTTTCAATCAATTTACTTTTTATTGAGCTTGTCATTGGTTCGAGACAGTATAGTGATTGATTTGTAAATTGAGATAGCGGGGGATGTACAGTCATAGCTAGTGGATGTGATTTGGGCACATACATATAATAATTTTCTTCAAATAAAGGCATGACGCGTAAATGTGTTTCCCGTTCTAACACAGGAGTAAATTCAGTGATTGCAAGATCCAATTGATTGGAAAGGATTTGATCTAATAATTTATCATGTTTTGTAAGTTGCGGAATCATGGTACTGTTACTTTGTTGTTCAAATGTTTGAATTAGGGGAAGAATCATTTGAGAGGCATCACTTTCTTCATATCCAATATAAATTGTCTGTTGGTTATGTGATACGTGTTGTTGAAATGAGTGAATGGTTTTATCCATTAATTCTAGTATTTGAGTTGCCTGTGAGAGTAACTGTCTACCTTCAACAGTTAATATGATATTTCTCCCACTTCTTTTAAATAATGTCACCCCCAATTCTTTTTCGAGTTGAGTGATTTGACGACTAATCGCAGACTGTGCAATGTTTAGTTCTAATGCCGCATCTGAAATATGCTCTCGACGTGCAACCTCTACAAAGTATCTAAGTTGTTTTATATCCATAGTTGATTTCCCTCCATTCAATAAAATAAATACTGTCTTATTCTAAACCTAGTATATCAGTATTTTTTACAATCGTTCTAATAATTAGATGAATTTAATCTAATTTATATATTGAACAGATAAATAAATTACATTATAGTAATTACTATCAAACAAAATTGTCAGAAAATTCTAATAAGGGAGTGTGCATCATGTACAATGAGAAATTAAAAAAGGGACTATACGATTATCGTGAAGAGCATGATGCGTGTGGTATTGGATTTTATGCCAATATGGATAATAAAAGATCTCACGATATTATAGAAAAATCTTTAGAAATGTTAAGACGGTTAGATCATCGTGGTGGAGTAGGTGCCGATGGTATTACTGGTGATGGTGCAGGAATTATGACGGAGATACCATACCAATTGTTCGAACAATTAACAGAATTCAAAGTTCCCGGCGAAGGATATTATGCCGTGGGATTATTTTTTTCTAAAGAGAAAGTTAGAGATTCAATTCACGAAGAGATGTTTAATCAATATTTTGAAAGTGAAGGTTTTAAAGTCATTGGATATAGAGATGTGCCAGTAGATACTCGCGCTATTGCTCAACATGTTGCAGATACTATGCCTTATATTCAACAAGTATTTGTTGACATCACAGGTGTAAAAGAAGTTGAAAAACGATTGTTTTTAGCAAGAAAGCAAATTGAAAAATATAGTGAAACACAATCCATAGATTTATATTTTACAAGTCTCTCTCATAGAACGATTGTTTATAAAGGTTGGTTACGTTCGGATCAAATTAAAGGCTTATATTTAGACCTACAAAATGAGGCATATCAATCAAAATTAGGACTTGTACACTCCCGCTTTAGTACTAATACATTTCCAAGTTGGAAACGTGCACATCCCAATCGCATGCTTATGCACAATGGTGAAATTAATACCATTAAGGGTAACGTAAACTGGATGCGAGCACGCCAAAATAAACTAGTTGAAACATTATTTGAAGATGAGAAAGATAAGGTGCATTTTATTGTTGATGAAGATGGTAGTGACTCATCAATAGTTGATAATGCGTTAGAGTTCTTATCATTAGCAATGGAGCCTGAAAAAGCAGCGATGTTATTAATTCCAGAGCCATGGTTATACAATGAATCTAACGATAAAAAAGTTCGCTCTTTCTATGAATTTTATAGTTATTTAATGGAGCCATGGGATGGACCAACTATGATTTCCTTTTGCAATGGAGATAAGATAGGTGCATTGACTGATAGAAATGGATTAAGACCTGGGCGTTATACAATAACTAAAGACAATTTTATTGTTTTTTCTTCCGAAGTAGGTGTCATTGATGTTCCAGAAGAAAATGTAGCATTTAAAGGACAACTTAATCCTGGAAAGTTATTACTTGTAGACTTTTTGCAAAATAAGGTTGTAGAAAATAATGAGCTAAAAACTAATATTGCTAATGAGTTGCCCTACGAACAATGGCTAAAAGATTATAAAAATAAAAATGATTTAGATAATATTTATTACCAATCTTCCGACTGGGATGATCAAACACTCTTCCGCTTACAGAAACAATTTGCTTACACTAAAGAAGATATCAATAAATATATGACAGATTTAGTCATCAATAAAAAAGATCCCATCGGAGCGATGGGATATGATGCACCTATTGCAGTTCTTAATGATAAGCCTGAGTCACTATTTAATTATTTTAAACAATTATTTGCACAAGTTACCAATCCACCCATCGATGCTTATCGAGAAAAGATTGTAACTAGTGAACTTTCATATTTAGGTTCAGAAGGGAACCTCTTATGTCCTGATGAATCAGTTTTAGAAAGAATTCAATTAAAAAAACCAGTTTTAAATGAAGCGCAATTATCATCAATCGATCATTCGTATTTTAATGTAACGTATTTATCTACACTTTATACAGGTGATTTGGAAAGTAGCTTAAATGAACTAGGGAACCGAGCAATACAGGCTGTACATGAAGGTGCGAAAATTTTGGTGTTAGACGATACGTCTTTAACTCACGAAAATAGTTATGCAATGCCAATTTTATTAGCGTTAAGTCACGTGCATCAATTATTAATTCGAGAAGGATTAAGAATGGAGACCAGCCTCATTGCGCAGTCCGGTGAAACACGAGAAGTTCATCACGTTGCATGTTTACTTGGTTATGGTGCAAACGCTGTAGTTCCATATTTAGCGCAACGAACGATTGAACAATTAACGCGTCAAGGTCAACTTTCAGGAACTGTCGCTGAAAATGTTGCTACGTATACCAATGTATTGTCAGAAGGCGTTATTAAAGTGATGGCTAAAATGGGCATTTCTACTGTACAAAGTTATCAAGGAGCACAGATATTTGAAGCGGTAGGTTTATCGAATAGCGTCATTGAAAAATATTTTACAGGTACACAGTCAAAATTATCTGGTATAAGTATTGAACAAATAGACAAAGAGAATAAAGCGAGACAAAGTGATGATTCTGATTATCTTGAATCCGGAAGTGTATTCCAATGGAGACAGCAAGGTCAGCATCATGCATTTAATCCTCGTACGATTTTTTTATTGCAGCATGCATGTAGAGAAAATGATTACGAGTTATTTAAAAAATTCTCCAAAACTGTAAATTTAAAACGTACGGATCATATTAGACATTTATTAGAATTCAAGACACGCCAATCTATTGATATTAGTCGTGTTGAACCAGCAAGTGAAATCGTAAAACGTTTTAATACAGGAGCAATGAGTTACGGCTCTATCTCAGCAGAGGCACATGAGACGTTGGCTCAAGCTATGAATCAAATTGGAGGTAAAAGTAATAGTGGAGAAGGTGGTGAAGATTCTTCACGTTACGAAATTCAAAAGGATGGAAGTAATAAGATAAGTGCGATTAAGCAAGTTGCATCAGGTCGTTTTGGGGTGACGAGTGATTACTTGCAACATGCAAAAGAAATTCAAATTAAAGTCGCACAAGGCGCTAAACCAGGGGAAGGTGGACAACTACCAGGTTCAAAAGTATATCCATGGATTGCTGAGACTAGAGGTTCGACACCAGGTATAGGATTAATTTCACCACCACCACACCATGATATTTATTCAATTGAGGACTTAGCACAGCTCATTCATGATTTAAAAAATGCAAATAGAAGAGCTGATATTGCAGTTAAGCTTGTATCAAAAACTGGCGTTGGAACTATAGCTTCAGGGGTAGCTAAAGCTTTCGCCGATAAAATTGTTATAAGTGGTTATGATGGAGGTACAGGTGCATCGCCTAAAACAAGTATTCAACATGCAGGTTTGCCATGGGAGATAGGCCTTGCCGAAACACATCAAACACTTAAATTAAATGATTTGCGTAGTCGCGTAAAATTAGAAACGGATGGTAAGTTACTGACGGGTAAAGATGTAGCTTATGCTTGTGCGCTTGGTGCAGAAGAATTTGGTTTCGCAACAGCACCACTTGTTGTTTTGGGGTGTATTATGATGAGGGTTTGTCATAACGATACGTGTCCAGTAGGGGTTGCAACACAAAACAAAGATTTAAGAGCTTTGTTTAGAGGTAAGGCACAGCATGTAGTTAACTTTATGTATTTTATAGCTGAAGAATTACGTGAAATTTTGGCTTCACTTGGTTTAGAAACAGTAGAAGAGTTAGTAGGAAGAACAGATCTTCTTCAACGTTCGACGCAATTGAAACCAAATAGTAAAGCAGCTTCGCTTCAAATAGAACGTTTAATAGAACAATTTGACGGGGTTAATACGAAAGAGATATCACAAAACCATCATCTTGATGAAGGATTCGATTTGAATTATCTGTACCCAGACGCACGCTATAGTATTGAAAACGGGCACTCTTTTACCGGAAATTATGTTGTTAATAATGAACAGCGAGATGTAGGTGTAATTACAGGTAGTGCGATAGCTAAACAATATGGAGAAGAAGGATTACCTGAAGATACGATACTTGCTTACACTGAAGGTCATGCAGGTCAAAGCTTAGCTGCATATGCACCACGCGGATTAACAATCCATCATACCGGTGATGCTAATGACTACGTAGGTAAAGGATTGTCCGGTGGAACTGTCATCGTAAATGCTCCAAATAGTCAACGTGAAAATGAAATTATAGCAGGAAATGTAAACTTTTACGGGGCTTCTAGAGGTAAAGCGTTTATCAATGGTAAAGCTGGTGAGCGTTTCTGTATCAGAAATAGTGGTGCAGATGTTGTAGTAGAAGGTATTGGTGATCATGGACTTGAATATATGACAGGGGGACATGTCATTATCTTAGGAGATGTTGGAAAGAACTTTGGCCAAGGCATGAGCGGGGGCGTAAGTTATATTTTCCCTTCTGACGTGGAGAAATTTAAAAAGGTTAATGCGCTTGAAACTTTAGAATTCAGTAGCATACGTTTTGATGAGGAAAAATCTCTTATCAAAGACATGCTTGAAGCACATTTTAAGCATACACGTAGTAACAAAGCACGCCAATTACTTGACCAATTTGACAATATTGAAAAGTTAGCAATTAAAGTTATTCCGAAAGATTACAAATTAATGATGCAAAAAATTGATTTGAAAAAACGTCAAATGGAACGTGAAGATGAAGCAACACTGGCAGCGTTTTATGATGACAGAGAAACAATTGAACAAGAGCTACAGCCAGCAGTCATTTATTAAAGAAGTGAGGGATTATCATGGGCGAATTTAAAGGATTTATGAAATATGATAAACAGTCGCTATCAGAATTGTCTTTGGTAGACCGTCTTTCGAATCATGAAGCGTTTCAACAACGCTTCACTAAAGAAGATGCTTCGATTCAGGGTGCGCGCTGTATGGATTGTGGAACACCTTTTTGTCAAACTGGGCAATCTTATGGAAGAGAAACAATAGGATGCCCTATTGGTAATTATATACCTGAGTGGAACGACTTAGTCTATCATCAAGATTTTAAAGCTGCTTACGAAAGATTGAGAGAGACGAATAATTTTCCTGAATTTACAGGAAGAGTTTGTCCTGCACCATGTGAGCAATCATGTGTTATGAAAATTAATAGAGAATCCGTGGCGATTAAAGGTATTGAACGTACAATTATTGATGAAGCATATGAGAATGAGTGGGTTCATCCCGCATATCCTGAAGATCATAAAGACCAACGAGTTGCTATCGTAGGTAGTGGTCCAGCGGGACTTACAGCAGCTGAAGAATTAAACTTTAAAGGCTATAAAGTTACTGTTTATGAAAAGGCGCATGAACCAGGCGGCTTGCTAATGTATGGTATACCAAATATGAAACTAGATAAAGACGTAATACGTCGACGTGTATCACTTATGAAAGATGCTGGGGTTTTATTTAAAACAGGTGTTGAAATTGGCGTCGATGTGAGCCGTGAAACACTTGAAGAAAATTATGATGCTATTATTTTATGCACAGGTGCTCAAAATGCGAGAGATTTACCATTGGAAGGACGAATGGGCTCTGGTATTCATTTTGCAATGGACTATCTTACTGAACAAACACAGTATCTAAATGGTGAGATTGAAAGTTTGAGCATTACTGCTAAAGATAAGAATGTAATTATTATAGGTGCTGGTGATACTGGTGCAGACTGTGTAGCGACAGCATTACGTGAAAACTGTAAATCTATTGTTCAATTTAATAAATATACGAAACAGCCTGAAGAGATTACTTTTGAAAGTAATACTTCCTGGCCATTAGCAATGCCTGTTTTCAAAATGGATTATGCGCATAAGGAATATGAAGCTAAATTTGGTCAAGAACCAAGAGCCTATGGTGTACAAACAATGCGCTATGATGTTGACGAGTTAGGAAATGTTAAAGGCTTATATACACAAATATTAAAAGAAACGCCTGATGGCATGGTGATGGAAGATGGACCAGAACGATTTTGGCCGGCTGATTTAGTCTTATTATCTATAGGGTTTGTTGGTACTGAAACCACTGTTCCGCATGCGTTTGATATACACACCGAGCGTAATAAAATTGTAGCTAATGATACAAATTATCAAACTAATCACGCTAAAATATTTGCTGCAGGAGATGCAAGACGAGGTCAGAGTTTGGTTGTTTGGGCAATAAAAGAAGGTCGTGAAGTAGCACATTCTGTTGATCAATACTTAAGTAAAGAAGTTCTAGTGTAAACTCAAGAATAATTATATTGACTTTTAATTAAAGTCATTATATTATTGTTATTGTGTTAATTGGAGGAATACCCAAGTCCGGCTGAAGGGATCGGTCTTGAAAACCGACAGGGCCTTAACGGGCCGCGGGGGTTCGAATCCCTCTTCCTCCGCCATTAGAATTTAAATTCCAAGACTAATAGATACCGAAGAGGCTGGGACATAATTCCTAGCCTCAGATTTTTTATATACTCTACTTCATAATCATTTCAATGACAGCTCTAATATTTTCACCTATATATTTATCAACATGTTGAGCAAGGTAATAGTGACGTTTCACATTTAAAGTTG
>OAWQ01000124.1_pt1 | contig 39961 bp, 33 predicted proteins | sample 1476961 | NCBI WGS metagenome assembly OAWQ01 (sample SAMEA2580247, study PRJEB22360) | human gut metagenome | biome: human gut; feature: human-associated habitat; material: faeces | place: Denmark | collected 2008/2010
GTACTAATGAACCGTGAGGCTTAACCTTACAACGCCGAAGATGTTTTGGCGGATTGAGAGATTTTCAATACAGCTTGATACAGATTAAACAGAATTTGCCTGGCGGCGACAGCGCGGTGGTCCCACCTGACCCCATGCCGAACTCAGAAGTGAAACGCCGTAGCGCCGATGGTAGTGTGGGGTCTCCCCATGTGAGAGTAGGGAACTGCCAGACATCAAACAAGTGAAGAGCCCATCCTGACGGATGGGCTTTTTGCGTTTTTGTCGTTTAAAATTCCCAGATTTTAGTCACGCCATAGTACCTGCTCCCCCTGACAATCAGGAAGCCTTCCCTCGCTATATACGGTAAACTAATGCAGATTTTGCATCTGGAAGCCATTATGAGCCACTCACTTAAGCCCTGGAACACCTTCGGTATTGACCGTTCTGCCAAAGCGATTGTACGCGCCGAAACTGAAAAACAGCTACTGGATACCTGGCAAAATGCCACCGCAGAGCGCCAGCCAACCCTGATCCTTGGTGAAGGAAGCAATGTTCTGTTCCTGAAGGATTATTCCGGTACGGTCATTATCAACCGTATTATGGGGATAGAAGTGAGTGAAACACCTGACGCGTGGCATTTGCATGTTGGTGCAGGAGAAAACTGGCATCAGCTGGTCCAGTTTGCGCTAAATAATGGAATGCCGGGCCTGGAAAATCTTGCTTTGATTCCTGGCTGCGCCGGATCCTCGCCGATTCAAAATATTGGTGCTTACGGCGTTGAATTACAGAAGGTTTGCCGGTACGTCGACTGCATTGAGTTGGCCACGGGTGTGAAACAGCGTCTTTCCGCTGCTGAATGTTGCTTTGGCTACCGGGACAGTATTTTTAAACATGAATATCAGGACCGCTACGCCATTGTGGCGGTTGGTTTGACGTTGCCAAAAGCCTGGCAACCGGTTTTGACCTACGGTGATTTAACCCGGCTTGATCCGCAAACCGTTACCCCGCAGCAGGTATTTGACGCCGTCTGTCATATGCGCATGGCCAAACTCCCCGATCCAAAAGTGAATGGAAATGCGGGGAGCTTCTTTAAGAACCCGGTCGTTAGCGCGGACAAGGCGCAAGCGCTGCTGGCGACCTATCCGGGCATCCCTCACTATCCACAGCCGGATGGCAGTATAAAACTTGCCGCCGGCTGGCTTATCGATCAATGCCAGCTTAAAGGTAAAGTGATGGGTGGCGCAGCGGTGCATAGCCAGCAGGCGCTGGTATTGATCAATCAGCATCAGGCAACTAGTGAAGACGTGGTTGAGCTGGCTCATTACGTACGCCAGCAGGTTGGTGAGAAGTTTAATATCTGGTTACAGCCGGAGGTGCGCTTTATCGGCGAAACGGGTGAAGTTAATGCCGAGGAGACCATCGCATGAAAGACTACACCGTTCCTTTGACGCTAATATCCATCCTGGCCGACGCTGAATTTCACTCAGGTGAACAGCTTGGCGAGCGTTTAGGGATGAGTCGGGCAGCAATCAACAAGCATATTCAAACGTTACGCGATTGGGGAGTCGACGTATTTACCGTTCCGGGTAAAGGTTACAGTCTCCCTGAGCCTATCCAGCTGCTGGATGAAGAGCAGATCGCCAGGCAGATTGAGCATGGCCGGGTAACCGTACTACCGGTGATTGATTCCACGAACCAGTATCTTCTGGACAGACTTAGCGAACTGCAATCGGGTGATGCCTGCGTGGCTGAGTATCAGCAGGCCGGTCGCGGCCGCCGCGGGCGCAAGTGGTTCTCGCCGTTTGGTTCTAACCTTTACCTTTCAATGTACTGGCGACTGGAGCAGGGCCCTGCTGCGGCTATAGGTTTGAGTCTGGTCATTGGGATCGTCATTGCCGAGGTGCTGCAAAGCCTGGGGGCGGATAAAGTTCGGGTGAAATGGCCAAACGATCTCTATTTACAGGATCGGAAGCTGTCCGGGATCCTGGTGGAACTCACGGGGAAAACCGGCGATGCTGCGCAGATAGTCAGCGGCGCGGGGATCAACCTCATGATGCGCCGGGTGGAGTCTGATGTTGTCAATCAGGGTTGGATCAGCCTCCAGGAGGCAGGGATCTCTATCGATCGTAATACGTTAGCGGCTTGTCTGATTAAAGAGCTGCGGGCGGGGTTTAAACTTTTTGAGAATGAAGGTCTGGCACCCTATCTCACTCGCTGGGAAAAGCTCGATAACTTTATTAATCGACCGGTTAAACTTATTATTGGCGATAAAGAGATCTTTGGTATTTCGCGAGGTATTGATGCTCAAGGCGCATTATTACTGGAGCAGGACGGGGTGGTAAAACCCTGGATTGGCGGTGAGATATCATTGCGCAGCGCTGAATAAAAAAAGGGGAGCTAACGCTCCCTTTTTTATTTTCTTAAACGCACCTGATTCACAGAGTGGTTTGCGCTTTTGGTCATTATAAGGCTGGCTCGCTCACGGGTTGGTAGAATGTTCTCTTTTAAATTCAAAAGATTAATCTCATTCCACAGCGATGTGGCAATATCAATTGCTTCATCTTTAGACAGCTGTGCATAGCTATGAAAATAGGAGTCCGGGTCGGTAAACGCACCTTCGCGGAATTTCAGAAAACGATTGATATACCAGTTTTTTAGCAGTTCTTCAGGCGCATCGACGTAAATTGAAAAATCAACGAAGTCCGAAACAAATACATGATGCGGATCGTGTGGATAATCCATGCCGCTCTGCAGAACATTTAATCCCTCAAGAATTAATATATCAGGCTGCGTGACGGTTTTATCCCCATCAGGAATGACGTCGTAAATCAGATGTGAATAGACCGGCGCTGTAGCGTCAGGAACGCCTGATTTCAGGTCTGAGACGAATTTAACCAGGCGATGCATGTCATAAGACTGCGGGAAGCCCTTCTTCTTCATCAGGCCGCGTTCTTTCAATACCGCGTTAGGGTGCAGAAAACCATCTGTCGTAATTAATTCTACATGTCGATGTTCAGGCCAGCGGCTCAGCAATGCTTGCAGCACGCGCGCGGTAGTGCTCTTCCCGACCGCCACGCTACCCGCAATGCTAATGATGTAAGGAATACGTTGGCCGTTGGTGCCAAGGAATTGTTCCAGTACAGCCTGGCGGCGCAGATTAGAGCTGATATAGAAATTGAGTAAACGCGACAGCGGCAAATAAATTTCCGCTACTTCTTCCAGGGAAAGATCTTCGTTGATGCCTTTTAACCGCGTGATTTCTTCTTCTGTTAGCGTCATCGGAACGGAATCACGAAGCGCAGCCCATTGGTCGCGGTTAAATTGTAGATACGGTGTCATTAACGTTTGCTCTTTTAGGCTCATAAGCATGCTCTTGCAACCGCCGAATTACATGAAGGCGGGGTGCTTCACACTAGTTAATCAGGACAATGGGCAGGAGGGTAACACCAGATTGCGAGGAATAATAAGAAAAAAACTCATTGAATGATGCTTTCTAAAGGTAGCATCACAGAGATGAATGGTTTGGTAAGGGGATATAAAGTTCTTAGCAGAGACCCGTGGGTTATTCATTGAATCGGGTGGTCAGGTGATGGTGTATCGATGCTGCTTTAGCGACATCACTCTACTTTTTGTCCTCCTCGGCAACCCTGTCCGTGAGGATGATTGGCGTATTTTTGTCCTGCTCTGTTTGAAATTACACCATTTTTTCTCGTTTGAGCACAAAATGTGAGCAATAGAACATTTTCTGCAATTTTTTAGTTGCATGAACTCGCAGGTCTCCCTAGAATGCGCGCTACTTGATGCCGACTTAGCTCAGTAGGTAGAGCAACTGACTTGTAATCAGTAGGTCACCAGTTCGATTCCGGTAGTCGGCACCATCAAGTGCCTGGTGGGGTTCCCGAGCGGCCAAAGGGAGCAGACTGTAAATCTGCCGTCATCGACTTCGAAGGTTCGAATCCTTCCCCCACCACCATCTTTCGGCAACGCTTTGCGGAGCCAGAGTTGATTGGTTAAACTGGTCAGCTCAAACAAAAAAAGAGACGCTTCTCTTTTTTTTGTTATAGAAAGAACTGGGTAGCCGAGTTTCAGGATGCGGGCATCGTATAATGGCTATTACCTCAGCCTTCCAAGCTGATGATGCGGGTTCGATTCCCGCTGCCCGCTCCAAACGTGCTGATATGGCTCAGTTGGTAGAGCGCACCCTTGGTAAGGGTGAGGTCCCCAGTTCGACTCTGGGTATCAGCACCACTTCTTTATCTCTCCTCCCCTGTTTCTCTCTAGTTTATTGCATTCAACAAGTCGGGCATGTTGCCCGGTTGATGTGGTGATATCACCGATTTATCCGTGTCTTAGAGGGACAATCGATGTCTAAAGAAAAGTTTGAACGTACAAAACCGCACGTTAACGTCGGTACTATCGGCCACGTTGACCATGGTAAAACAACGCTGACCGCTGCAATCACTACCGTTCTGGCTAAAACCTACGGTGGTTCTGCTCGCGCATTCGACCAGATCGATAACGCGCCGGAAGAAAAAGCTCGTGGTATCACCATCAACACTTCTCACGTTGAATATGACACCCCGACTCGCCACTACGCGCACGTAGACTGCCCGGGCCACGCCGACTATGTTAAAAACATGATCACCGGTGCTGCGCAGATGGACGGCGCGATCCTGGTTGTTGCTGCGACTGACGGCCCGATGCCGCAGACTCGTGAGCACATCCTGCTGGGTCGTCAGGTAGGCGTTCCTTACATCATCGTGTTCCTGAACAAATGCGACATGGTTGATGACGAAGAGCTGCTGGAACTGGTTGAAATGGAAGTTCGTGAACTTCTGTCTCAGTACGATTTCCCGGGCGACGACACTCCGATCGTTCGTGGTTCCGCTCTGAAAGCGCTGGAAGGCGACGCAGACTGGGAAGCGAAAATCATCGAACTGGCTGGCTACCTGGATTCTTACATCCCGGAACCAGAGCGTGCGATTGACAAGCCGTTCCTGCTGCCGATCGAAGACGTATTCTCCATCTCCGGTCGTGGTACCGTTGTTACCGGTCGTGTAGAGCGCGGTATCATCAAAGTTGGTGAAGAAGTTGAAATCGTTGGTATCAAAGAGACTGCGAAGTCTACCTGTACTGGCGTTGAAATGTTCCGCAAACTGCTGGACGAAGGCCGTGCTGGTGAGAACGTTGGTGTTCTGCTGCGTGGTATCAAACGTGAAGAAATCGAACGTGGTCAGGTACTGGCTAAGCCGGGTTCTATCAAGCCGCACACCAAGTTCGAATCTGAAGTGTACATTCTGTCCAAAGACGAAGGCGGCCGTCATACTCCGTTCTTCAAAGGCTACCGTCCGCAGTTCTACTTCCGTACAACTGACGTGACTGGCACCATCGAACTGCCGGAAGGCGTAGAGATGGTAATGCCGGGCGACAACATCAAAATGGTTGTTACCCTGATCCACCCGATCGCGATGGACGACGGTCTGCGTTTCGCAATCCGTGAAGGTGGCCGTACCGTTGGCGCGGGCGTGGTTGCTAAAGTTCTCGGCTAATTGCTGATAACATTTGACGCAATGCGCAATAAAAGGGCATCATTTGATGCCCTTTTTGCACGCTTTCACACCAGAACCTGGCTCATCAGTGATTTTTTGGGTCATAATCATTGCTGAGACAGGCTCTGAAGAGGGCGTTAAGTCCGAAACGCAACAGAGCATTTCGGTTTGGTCGCCTCGCATTTCATGCGGGGTGAAGTTATTTGTCTGAATTCTTGTGACAGGTTGGTTTATGAGTGCGAATACCGAAGCTCAAGGGAGCGGGCGCGGCCTCGAAGCGATGAAGTGGACAATCGTAGTCGTGCTGCTGGTCGTGGCCATCGTCGGCAACTTCCTTTATCGTGACATTATGCTGGCAGTGCGTGCGCTGGCTGTAGTGATTCTGATCGCTGCAGCGGGCGGTGTCGCGCTGTTAACGACAAAAGGTAAGGCGACAGTCGCCTTCGCTCGTGAAGCGAGAACCGAAGTCCGCAAGGTGATCTGGCCGACTCGCCAGGAAACGTTGCATACCACGCTGATTGTTGCCGCAGTGACTGCCGTAATGTCACTGATCCTGTGGGGACTGGATGGTATTCTGGTTCGCCTGGTATCCTTTATCACTGGCCTGAGGTTCTGAGATGTCTGAAGCTCCTAAAAAACGCTGGTACGTCGTTCAGGCGTTTTCCGGTTTTGAAGGTCGCGTAGCTACCTCGTTGCGTGAACATATCAAATTACACAATATGGAAGAGTTGTTTGGCGAAGTCATGGTGCCGACCGAAGAAGTGGTCGAAATCCGCGGCGGCCAGCGTCGTAAAAGCGAACGCAAATTCTTCCCGGGCTACGTGCTGGTCCAGATGGTGATGAACGACGCGAGCTGGCACCTGGTGCGCAGTGTACCGCGTGTGATGGGTTTCATCGGCGGTACATCTGACCGTCCGGCACCGATCAGCGACAAAGAAGTCGACGCGATCATGAACCGCCTGCAGCAGGTTGGCGACAAGCCGCGGCCGAAAACGCTGTTTGAGCCGGGTGAAATGGTTCGCGTTAGCGACGGTCCATTTGCCGACTTTAACGGTGTGGTTGAAGAAGTGGACTACGAGAAGTCTCGTCTGAAAGTGTCCGTTTCTATCTTCGGTCGTGCGACGCCGGTTGAGCTGGACTTCGCTCAGGTAGAAAAAGCCTAACAGCCGATCAAAAAAGCAACGTTTTAAACGTTGCATGAGGCGCGGAATTGACATACAATTTGGCGCCTTTTGTTTTTATGGGTCTGATTCCCATAAAGCGACATTTATCACGGGGAGCCTTTTCAGGCGCTACACCCAAACGAGGAAATTTACATGGCTAAGAAAGTACAAGCCTATGTCAAGCTGCAGGTTGCAGCTGGTATGGCAAACCCGAGTCCGCCGGTTGGTCCAGCACTGGGTCAGCAGGGTGTGAACATCATGGAATTCTGCAAAGCGTTCAACGCAAAAACTGAATCCCTGGAAAAAGGTCTGCCGATCCCGGTTGTTATTACCGTTTACGCTGACCGTTCTTTCACCTTCGTTACCAAAACTCCGCCGGCAGCAGTTCTGCTGAAAAAAGCGGCTGGTATCAAGTCTGGTTCCGGTAAACCGAACAAAGACAAAGTAGGTAAAATTTCCCGCGCTCAGCTGCAGGAAATCGCGCAGACCAAAGCTGCCGACATGACTGGTTCCGACATTGAAGCGATGACTCGCTCCATTGAAGGTACTGCACGTTCCATGGGCCTGGTAGTGGAGGACTAAGAAATGGCTAAACTGACCAAGCGCATGTCCGTGATTCGTGACAAAGTTGATGCGACCAAACAGTACGACATCAACGAAGCCATCTCTCTGCTGAAAGAACTGGCTACTGCTAAGTTCGTTGAAAGCGTTGATGTTGCCGTTAACCTCGGCATCGACGCTCGTAAATCTGACCAGAACGTCCGCGGCGCGACTGTACTGCCGCACGGTACTGGCCGTTCAGTTCGCGTAGCCGTATTTGCCCAGGGCCCGAACGCTGAAGCAGCTAAAGCTGCTGGCGCAGAGCTGGTAGGTATGGAAGATCTGGCTGACCAGATCAAAAAAGGCGAAATGAACTTTGACGTTGTTATTGCTTCCCCGGATGCAATGCGCGTTGTTGGCCAACTGGGCCAGGTTCTGGGTCCGCGCGGCCTGATGCCAAACCCGAAAGTGGGTACCGTAACGCCGAACGTTGCTGAAGCGGTTAAGAACGCTAAAGCAGGTCAGGTTCGTTACCGTAACGACAAAAACGGCATCATCCACACCACCATCGGTAAAGTGGATTTTGACGCTGATAAACTGAAAGAAAACCTGGAAGCTCTGCTGGTTGCGCTGAAAAAAGCAAAACCGACTCAGGCTAAAGGCGTGTACATCAAGAAAATCAGCATCTCCACCACCATGGGTGCTGGCGTTGCCGTTGATCAGGCTGGTCTGAGCGCTTCTGCGAACTAAGATTAGCTTTACGTGGGCGGTGAGTTTGTCTACAATTTTACCCCCACGTATTCTGCTTATAGCAGACGTATAGCCGAGATATTCAGGCTGTGGCAAGGCGACAAATGAGTGAATCGCCTGGAGCATAGTTAACTATGTGACTGGTGTGACCGAATGTAGTCAATGCCGCCACAGATTGAATAGCGACGGATAGACAAGATTTGTTCGTTGGAGCCTGGCCTATCCAGGCCTCCGTCGAAGACCGCAGGTGTTTCGCAAGAGACTTAATGCCCTGCGTAGACGGTGACAGAACGCTAAGATTATTTTTGGATACTCTGGCTTGTTTCTGCTCACCGTATTAAGACGCTCTTCTCTTTGAGTCGAGTGAAGTGAGTTCCGGAGCATGAGCTCTGGCAAACATCCAGGAGCAAAGCTAATGGCTTTAAATCTTCAAGACAAACAAGCGATTGTTGCTGAAGTCAGCGAAGTAGCCAAAGGCGCGCTGTCTGCAGTAGTTGCGGATTCCCGTGGCGTGACTGTAGACAAAATGACTGAACTGCGTAAAGCAGGTCGTGAAGCTGGCGTATACATGCGTGTTGTTCGTAACACCCTGCTGCGCCGCGTCGTTGAAGGTACTCCTTTCGAGTGCCTGAAAGACACGTTTGTTGGTCCGACCCTGATTGCATACTCTATGGAACACCCGGGCGCTGCTGCTCGTCTGTTCAAAGAGTTCGCGAAAGCGAATGCAAAATTTGAGGTCAAAGCCGCAGCCTTTGAAGGTGAGCTGATCCCGGCGTCGCAAATCGACCGCCTGGCAACTCTGCCGACCTACGAAGAAGCAATTGCACGCCTGATGGCAACCATGAAAGAAGCTTCGGCTGGCAAACTGGTTCGCACTCTGGCTGCTGTACGCGATGCGAAAGAAGCTGCTTAATCGCAGTTGTCTTTGTAAAGCATTCGCTTACGTATAAACTTATTCTGATATTCAGGAACAATTTAAATGTCTATCACTAAAGATCAAATCATTGAAGCAGTATCCGCTATGTCCGTAATGGACGTTGTTGAGCTGATCTCTGCAATGGAAGAAAAATTCGGTGTTTCCGCTGCTGCTGCTGTAGCTGTAGCTGCTGGCCCGGTTGAAGCTGCTGAAGAAAAAACTGAATTCGACGTAATTCTGAAAGGTATCGGCGCTAACAAAGTTGCCGTTATCAAAGCAGTACGTGGCGCAACTGGCCTGGGTCTGAAAGAAGCTAAAGACCTGGTAGAATCTGCTCCGGCCGCTCTGAAAGAAGGCGTGAGCAAAGATGACGCTGAAGCACTGAAAAAATCTCTGGAAGAAGCTGGCGCTGAAGTTGAAGTTAAATAAGCCAACCTTTCCGGTTGCAGCCTGAGAAATCAGGCTGATGGCTGGTGACTTTTTAGTCACCAGCCTTTTTGCGCTGTAAGGCGCCAGTAGAATTTCACACTGTTTGACTACTGGTTGTCCTGACAATGCTTGTTTCTATAGACGACTTAATATACTGCGACAGGTTAGGGCTCCTGAGCTGTGTAAATCGCAATGAAATGGTTTAAGCGTGATAGAAACAGGTATTGCGGAAAGTGTTCCATTTTCCGGTCAACAAAATAGTGTTGCATAAAAAACTGCCTTATGTGGGCAGATGGGTCGACTTGTCAGCGAGCTGAGGAACCCTATGGTTTACTCCTATACCGAGAAAAAACGTATTCGTAAGGATTTTGGTAAACGTCCGCAGGTTCTGGACATACCTTATCTCCTTTCTATCCAGCTTGACTCGTTTCAGAAGTTCATCGAGCAAGATCCTGAAGGGCAGTATGGTCTGGAAGCAGCTTTCCGTTCCGTATTCCCGATTAAAAGCTACAGCGGTAACTCTGAGCTGCAGTACGTCAGCTACCGTCTGGGCGAACCGGTTTTTGACGTTAAAGAATGTCAGATCCGTGGCGTGACCTACTCGGCACCGCTGCGCGTCAAACTGCGTCTGGTGATCTACGAGCGCGAAGCGCCGGAAGGCACCGTTAAAGACATTAAAGAACAAGAAGTCTACATGGGCGAAATTCCGCTCATGACCGACAACGGTACCTTCGTTATCAACGGTACCGAGCGCGTTATCGTTTCTCAGCTGCACCGTAGCCCGGGCGTCTTCTTTGACAGTGACAAAGGTAAGACCCACTCTTCCGGTAAGGTCCTGTATAACGCACGTATCATTCCTTACCGTGGCTCCTGGCTGGACTTCGAGTTCGACCCGAAAGACAACCTGTTTGTCCGTATCGACCGTCGTCGTAAGCTGCCGGCTACCATCATCCTACGCGCGCTGAATTACACCACTGAGCAGATCCTTGACCTGTTCTTCGAGAAAGTGGTTTTTGAAATTCGCGATAACAAGCTGCAGATGGAACTGGTACCGGAGCGTCTGCGCGGCGAAACGGCCTCCTTCGACATCGAAGCGAACGGTAAAGTGTACGTTGAGAAAGGGCGTCGCATCACCGCACGTCACATTCGCCAGCTGGAAAAAGACGATATCAAACATATCGAAGTTCCGGTTGAGTACATCGCTGGCAAAGTTGCCTCTAAAGACTATGTTGACGAATCTACTGGCGAGCTGATCTGCCCGGCGAACATGGAGCTGAGCCTGGATCTGCTGGCCAAGCTGAGCCAGTCTGGCCATAAGCGTATCGAAACGCTGTTCACCAACGATCTGGATCACGGTCCGTACATCTCTGAGACTGTACGCGTTGACCCGACCAACGACCGTCTGAGCGCGCTGGTAGAAATCTACCGCATGATGCGCCCGGGTGAGCCGCCGACTCGTGAAGCGGCTGAAAGCCTGTTCGAGAACCTGTTCTTCTCCGAAGACCGCTACGATCTGTCCGCGGTAGGTCGTATGAAGTTCAACCGTTCTCTGCTGCGCGACGAAATCGAAGGTTCCGGTATCCTGAGCAAAGAAGACATCATCGAAGTGATGAAGAAGCTCATCGATATCCGTAACGGTAAAGGCGAAGTCGATGATATCGACCACCTCGGCAACCGTCGTATCCGTTCCGTTGGCGAAATGGCGGAAAACCAGTTCCGCGTTGGCCTGGTCCGCGTAGAGCGTGCGGTGAAAGAGCGTCTGTCTCTGGGCGATCTGGATACCCTGATGCCTCAGGATATGATCAACGCCAAGCCGATTTCTGCGGCAGTGAAAGAGTTCTTTGGCTCCAGCCAGCTGTCTCAGTTTATGGACCAGAACAACCCGCTGTCTGAGATTACGCACAAACGTCGTATCTCCGCACTCGGCCCGGGCGGTCTGACCCGTGAACGCGCAGGCTTTGAAGTTCGAGACGTACACCCGACCCACTACGGTCGCGTATGTCCAATCGAAACGCCTGAAGGTCCGAACATCGGTCTGATCAACTCCCTGTCCGTGTACGCACAGACGAACGAATACGGTTTCCTCGAGACCCCGTACCGTAAAGTGACTGACGGTGTTGTAACCGACGAAATTCATTACCTGTCTGCTATCGAAGAAGGCAACTACGTTATTGCTCAGGCGAACTCTAACCTGGATGACGAAGGCCACTTTGTAGAAGATCTGGTTACCTGCCGTAGTAAAGGCGAATCCAGCTTGTTCAGCCGCGACCAGGTTGACTACATGGACGTATCCACCCAGCAGGTGGTATCCGTCGGTGCGTCCCTGATCCCGTTCCTGGAACACGATGACGCCAACCGTGCATTGATGGGTGCGAACATGCAACGTCAGGCCGTTCCGACTCTGCGCGCTGATAAGCCGCTGGTTGGTACCGGTATGGAACGTGCTGTTGCCGTTGACTCCGGTGTAACTGCGGTTGCTAAGCGTGGCGGTACCGTTCAGTACGTGGATGCATCCCGTATCGTTATCAAAGTTAACGAAGACGAGATGTACCCGGGCGAAGCCGGTATCGACATCTATAACCTGACCAAGTACACCCGTTCTAACCAGAACACCTGCATCAACCAGATGCCGTGTGTCTCTCTGGGTGAGCCGATTGAGCGCGGTGACGTGCTGGCTGACGGCCCGTCTACCGACCTCGGCGAGCTGGCGCTCGGTCAGAACATGCGCGTCGCGTTCATGCCGTGGAACGGTTACAACTTCGAAGACTCCATCCTCGTTTCCGAGCGTGTTGTCCAGGAAGACCGTTTTACCACCATCCACATTCAGGAACTGGCGTGCGTGTCTCGTGACACCAAGCTGGGGCCGGAAGAGATCACCGCCGACATCCCGAACGTGGGTGAAGCTGCGCTCTCCAAACTGGATGAATCCGGTATCGTTTATATCGGTGCGGAAGTGACCGGTGGCGATATTCTGGTTGGTAAGGTGACGCCGAAAGGTGAAACCCAGCTGACGCCGGAAGAGAAACTGCTGCGTGCAATCTTCGGTGAGAAAGCGTCTGACGTTAAAGACTCTTCCCTGCGCGTACCAAACGGTGTCTCCGGCACCATTATCGACGTTCAGGTCTTTACCCGTGACGGCGTAGAAAAAGACAAGCGTGCGCTGGAAATCGAAGAGATGCAGCTCAAACAGGCTAAAAAAGACCTGTCTGAAGAACTGCAGATCCTCGAAGCTGGCCTGTTTGGTCGTATCTACGCGGTGCTGGTCTCCGGCGGTATCGAAGCTGAGAAGCTCGACAAGCTGCCGCGCGATCGCTGGCTGGAACTGGGCCTGACCGACGAAGAGAAACAAAATCAGCTGGAACAGCTGGCTGAGCAGTACGACGAACTGAAACACGAGTTCGAGAAAAAACTCGAAGCGAAACGCCGCAAAATCACTCAGGGCGACGATCTGGCACCGGGCGTGCTGAAGATTGTTAAAGTGTATCTGGCCGTTAAACGTCAGATTCAGCCTGGTGACAAAATGGCAGGTCGTCACGGTAACAAGGGTGTTATCTCTAAGATCAACCCGATCGAAGATATGCCTTACGATGAAAACGGCACGCCGGTAGACATCGTACTGAACCCGCTGGGCGTACCGTCTCGTATGAACATCGGTCAGATCCTGGAAACTCACCTGGGTATGGCTGCGAAAGGTATTGGCGAGAAAATCAACGCCATGCTGAAACAGCAGCAGGAAGTCGCCAAACTGCGCGAGTTCATCCAGCGTGCCTACGATCTGGGTACCGACGTGCGTCAGAAGGTGGATCTGAATACCTTCACTGACGAAGAAGTTATGCGTCTCGCTGAAAACCTGAAAAAAGGTATGCCGATCGCAACGCCGGTCTTCGACGGTGCGAAAGAGTCTGAAATCAAGGAACTGTTACAGCTTGGTGGCCTGCCGACTTCCGGCCAGATCACCCTGTTCGACGGTCGTACCGGTGAGCAATTCGAGCGCCAGGTTACCGTTGGCTATATGTATATGCTGAAACTGAACCACCTGGTTGATGACAAAATGCATGCGCGTTCTACCGGTTCTTACAGCCTGGTTACTCAGCAGCCGCTGGGTGGTAAGGCGCAGTTCGGTGGTCAGCGCTTCGGGGAGATGGAAGTGTGGGCGCTGGAAGCTTATGGCGCAGCATACACCCTGCAGGAAATGCTCACCGTTAAGTCTGATGACGTGAACGGCCGTACTAAGATGTATAAGAACATCGTGGACGGCAACCATCAGATGGAACCGGGCATGCCGGAATCCTTCAACGTACTGTTGAAAGAGATTCGCTCGCTGGGCATCAACATCGAACTGGAAGACGAGTAACTCTCGCTCAAACAGGTCACTGGTGCCGGGGTAAGACCCGGCGCCAGATTGTGCTAACTCCGACGGGAGCAAATCCGTGAAAGACTTATTAAAGTTTCTGAAAGCGCAAACTAAAACCGAAGAGTTTGATGCGATCAAAATTGCTCTGGCATCGCCAGACATGATCCGTTCATGGTCTTTTGGTGAAGTTAAAAAGCCGGAAACCATTAACTACCGTACGTTCAAACCTGAGCGTGACGGCCTTTTCTGTGCGCGTATTTTCGGGCCAGTAAAAGACTACGAGTGCCTGTGCGGTAAGTACAAGCGCCTGAAACACCGCGGTGTGATCTGTGAGAAGTGCGGCGTTGAAGTGACCCAGACTAAAGTGCGCCGTGAGCGTATGGGCCACATCGAGCTGGCGTCTCCGACTGCCCACATCTGGTTCCTGAAGTCTCTGCCGTCCCGTATCGGCCTGCTGCTCGATATGCCGCTGCGCGATATCGAACGCGTGCTGTACTTCGAATCTTATGTGGTTATCGAAGGCGGTATGACCAACCTGGAACGCCAGCAGATCCTGACTGAAGAACAGTATCTGGATGCGCTGGAAGAGTTCGGTGACGAATTTGACGCGAAGATGGGTGCGGAAGCTATCCAGGCCCTGCTGAAGAGCATGGATCTGGAGCAAGAGTGCGAAACTCTGCGCGAAGAGCTGAACGAAACCAACTCCGAAACCAAGCGTAAGAAGCTGACCAAGCGTATCAAACTGCTGGAAGCTTTCGTACAGTCTGGCAACAAGCCGGAGTGGATGATCCTGACCGTTCTGCCGGTTCTGCCGCCAGATCTGCGTCCGCTGGTTCCGCTGGATGGCGGTCGTTTCGCGACTTCTGACCTGAACGATCTGTATCGTCGCGTCATTAACCGTAACAACCGTCTGAAACGTCTGCTTGATCTGGCTGCGCCGGACATCATCGTACGCAACGAAAAACGTATGCTGCAGGAAGCGGTCGACGCCCTGCTGGATAACGGTCGTCGCGGTCGTGCGATCACCGGTTCTAACAAACGTCCTCTGAAATCTTTGGCCGATATGATCAAAGGTAAGCAGGGTCGTTTCCGTCAGAACCTGCTCGGTAAGCGCGTTGACTACTCCGGTCGTTCTGTAATCACCGTAGGTCCATACCTGCGTCTGCATCAGTGCGGTCTGCCGAAGAAAATGGCGCTGGAGCTGTTCAAACCGTTCATCTACGGCAAGCTGGAACTGCGTGGCCTCGCCACCACCATTAAAGCCGCTAAGAAAATGGTTGAGCGTGAAGAAGCTGTCGTTTGGGATATCCTGGACGAAGTGATCCGCGAACACCCGGTACTGCTGAACCGTGCACCAACCCTGCACCGTCTGGGTATCCAGGCATTTGAGCCGGTACTGATCGAAGGTAAAGCTATTCAGCTGCACCCGCTGGTTTGTGCGGCATACAACGCCGACTTCGATGGTGACCAGATGGCTGTTCACGTACCGCTGACGCTGGAAGCCCAGCTCGAAGCGCGTGCGCTGATGATGTCTACCAACAACATCCTGTCTCCGGCAAACGGCGAACCAATCATCGTTCCGTCTCAGGACGTTGTACTGGGTCTGTACTACATGACCCGTGACTGTGTTAACGCCAAAGGCGAAGGCATGGTGCTGACTGGCCCGAAAGAAGCTGAGCGTATTTATCGCGCTGGCCTGGCCTCTCTGCATGCGCGCGTTAAAGTGCGTATCACCGAATACGAAAAAGATGAAAACGGCGAGTTCGTTGCGAAAACCAGCCTGAAAGATACGACCGTTGGTCGTGCCATTCTGTGGATGATCGTACCGAAAGGTCTGCCTTTCTCCATCGTCAATCAGGCGCTGGGTAAGAAAGCCATCTCTAAGATGCTGAATACCTGCTACCGTATTCTGGGCCTGAAACCGACCGTTATTTTTGCGGACCAGACGATGTACACCGGCTTTGCTTATGCAGCGCGCTCAGGTGCATCCGTTGGTATCGATGACATGGTCATCCCGGAGAAAAAATACGAAATCATCAGCGAAGCGGAAGCGGAAGTTGCTGAGATTCAGGAGCAGTTCCAGTCGGGTCTGGTTACCGCTGGCGAACGCTACAACAAAGTTATCGATATCTGGGCCGCGGCGAACGATCGTGTATCCAAAGCGATGATGGACAACCTGCAAACTGAAACCGTTATTAACCGTAACGGCGAAGAAGAGCAGCAGGTCTCCTTCAACAGCATTTACATGATGGCCGACTCCGGTGCGCGTGGTTCTGCTGCACAGATTCGTCAGCTTGCCGGTATGCGTGGTCTGATGGCGAAGCCGGATGGCTCCATCATCGAAACGCCAATTACCGCGAACTTCCGTGAAGGTCTGAACGTACTCCAGTACTTCATCTCCACGCACGGTGCGCGTAAAGGTCTGGCGGATACCGCACTGAAAACGGCGAACTCCGGTTACCTGACTCGTCGTCTGGTTGACGTTGCGCAGGACCTGGTCGTGACTGAAGACGACTGTGGCACCCTGGAAGGCATCACCATGACCCCGGTTATCGAGGGTGGCGATGTTAAAGAGCCGCTGCGCGATCGCGTACTGGGTCGTGTGACCGCTGAAGACGTTCTGAAGCCGGGTACGGCGGACATTCTGGTTCCACGCAACACGCTGCTGCACGAGCACTGGTGCGATCTGCTGGAAGAGAACTCCGTTGACTCCGTCAAAGTGCGTTCCGTTGTATCCTGTGACACCGACTTTGGTGTATGTGCGCACTGCTACGGTCGTGACCTGGCGCGTGGCCACATCATCAACAAAGGTGAGGCTATCGGCGTTATCGCGGCACAGTCCATCGGTGAGCCGGGTACACAGCTGACGATGCGTACGTTCCACATCGGTGGTGCGGCATCTCGTGCGGCTGCTGAGTCCAGCATCCAGGTGAAAAACAAAGGTAGCATCCGTCTGAGCAATGCGAAGTCGGTTGTGAACTCCAGCGGTAAGCTGGTTATTACTTCCCGTAATACCGAGCTGAAGCTGATCGACGAATTCGGTCGTACCAAAGAGAGCTATAAAGTGCCTTACGGCTCCGTTATGGCGAAAGGTGATGGCGAGCAGGTTGCCGGCGGTGAAACCGTAGCAAACTGGGATCCGCACACCATGCCGGTTATCACCGAAGTGAGTGGTTTTGTCCGCTTCACTGACATGATTGACGGCCAGACCATTACTCGTCAGACCGACGAGCTGACCGGTCTGTCTTCTCTGGTGGTTCTGGATTCTGCAGAGCGTACCACTGGCGGTAAAGATCTGCGTCCGGCGCTGAAAATCGTTGATGCTCAGGGTAATGACGTTCTGATCCCGGGTACCGACATGCCTGCGCAGTACTTCCTGCCGGGTAAAGCGATTGTTCAGCTGGAAGATGGCGTCCAGATCAGCTCTGGTGACACCCTGGCGCGTGTACCGCAGGAATCCGGCGGTACCAAGGACATCACCGGTGGTCTGCCGCGCGTTGCCGACCTGTTCGAAGCGCGTCGTCCGAAAGAGCCGGCAATCCTGGCTGAAATCAGCGGTATCATCTCCTTCGGTAAAGAAACCAAAGGGAAACGTCGTCTGGTTATCACCCCGGTAGACGGTAGCGATCCGTACGAAGAGATGATTCCTAAGTGGCGTCAGCTCAACGTGTTCGAAGGTGAACGCGTAGAACGTGGTGACGTGGTTTCCGACGGTCCGGAAGCGCCGCACGACATTCTGCGTCTGCGTGGCGTGCATGCTGTGACTCGTTACATCGTTAACGAAGTTCAGGACGTTTACCGTCTGCAGGGCGTTAAGATTAACGATAAGCACATCGAAGTTATCGTTCGTCAGATGCTGCGTAAAGCGACCATCGAAAGCGCCGGTAGTTCCGACTTCCTGGAAGGCGAACAGGTTGAATACTCCCGCGTTAAGATTGCTAACCGCGATCTGGAAGCGAACGGCAAAGTGGGTGCAACATTCTCCCGCGATCTGCTGGGTATCACCAAAGCGTCCCTGGCAACCGAATCGTTCATCTCTGCCGCATCGTTCCAGGAGACCACCCGTGTCCTGACCGAAGCAGCCGTTGCGGGTAAACGCGACGAACTGCGTGGCCTGAAAGAGAACGTTATCGTGGGTCGTCTGATCCCGGCCGGTACCGGTTATGCGTACCACCAGGATCGTATGCGCCGTCGCGCAGCGGGCGAACTGCCTGCAGCGCCGCAGGTCAGCGTGGAAGAAGCTTCTGCTAACCTGGCAGAACTGCTGAACGCGGGTCTGGGCGGTTCTGACAACGATTAATCGTTGATTCGCTAAACGCTCAAAAAGCCAGTCAGGTCACCTGACTGGCTTTTTTATTGCCTGCCAGTTTATTGTTGCCGTTTATCCCGTCTACTTTTTTATTACATTTTATTGATGTGATTGCTGCAATTAATTAGCAAATATAAACCACTCCTATAATGATTTATTTCCATGACTGTTTTTCATCTTCAATGAAAGGGTGAAAATTCTACGCGTGTCAAAAAATAAGCACCGCAAACGCTATATAGTCAAAAAACTAAAATAATCATGTGATTACTTTCCCGGTTCTTTTCGGTTTACCGCAGCCGAGGGGATTGTTACGCCTGTTAAAAGGCGATGGAGGAGGTGAACTAATAAAAACAAAGCGGAGAGTATTGTCGTTATTTAATGGATAGCTTCTGGGGGATGTATGGAATTTGCTATACAACTTATCATTATCTTAATTTGTTTGTTCTATGGTGCGAGAAAGGGCGGCATTGCGCTCGGTCTTTTAGGCGGCATTGGGCTAGTTATCCTGGTCTTTGTTTTTCACCTGAAGCCTGGAAAACCGCCCATTGATGTCATGCTGGTCATTATTGCCGTCGTGGCGGCATCGGCGACGCTGCAGGCTTCCGGTGGTTTAGACGTGATGCTGCAGATTGCCGAGAAACTCCTGCGGCGAAACCCGAAATATGTCTCGATCGTCGCGCCATTCGTCACCTGTACGCTGACGATTCTTTGCGGCACGGGGCACGTGGTATATACCATTCTGCCGATTATTTATGATGTCGCCATCAAAAATAACATCCGTCCGGAGCGACCCATGGCCGCCAGCTCGATCGGCGCACAGATGGGGATTATCGCCAGCCCGGTTTCCGTGGCGGTCGTCTCGCTGGTGGCAATGCTTGGCAACTTTACCTTTAACGGCAAGCACCTTGAATTTCTCGACCTGCTGGCGATAACCATTCCGTCCACGCTGCTGGGGATTCTGGCCATTGGTATCTTTAGCTGGTTTCGCGGCAAAGACCTCGATAAAGACGAAACCTTCCAGGCCTTTATTGCGGTACCGGAAAACCGTCACTACGTGTACGGGGATACGGCCACGCTGCTGGATAGAAAGCTTCCGACCAGCAACTGGATTGCGATGTGGATTTTTCTGGCCTCAATCGCGGTTGTCGCCCTGCTCGGCGCCTTCTCCGAACTGCGTCCGGCATTCGACGGTAAGCCGCTGTCGATGGTGCTGGTGATCCAGATGTTTATGCTGCTCTCCGGGGCGCTCATCATCATCATTACGAAAACGAATCCGGCTTCGATCTCCAAAAATGAGGTGTTCCGGTCCGGGATGATCGCTATCGTTGCCGTGTACGGCATCGCGTGGATGGCGGAAACGATGTTCGGCGCGCACATGACCGAGATTAAAGGCGTGCTCGGGGAGATGGTGAAGGAGTACCCGTGGGCCTACGCTATCGTTCTGCTGCTGGTATCGAAGTTTGTTAACTCCCAGGCGGCTGCGCTGGCGGCGATCGTTCCGGTGGCGTTGGCGATTGGCGTCGATCCGGCCTACATCGTCGCTTCCGCGCCCGCCTGCTACGGCTATTACATTCTGCCGACCTATCCAAGCGATCTGGCGGCGATTCAGTTCGACCGCTCAGGTACTACGCATATCGGCCGCTTTGTGATTAACCATAGCTTTATTCTGCCAGGGCTCATTGGCGTCAGCGTCTCTTGCGTCTTTGGCTGGGTATTTGCAGCGATGTACGGATTTCTTTAAGAGGATACGGGCGCCGGTAGCGGCGCCTGTTAAGTCGTTGACGTTATTGTGCGAGCGGAATTCGGCGATAGAGCTCAATCATGTCGGTAGCCAGATCCTGAATGACCATCGCGTTCATCAGGTGGTCCTGAGAGTGTACGGTAATCAGGTTAACCGGAAGCTTGCCGCTGCCTTCATCCATGCCAATCAGCTGGGTCTGGATTTTATGCGCATGCTTGACGAATTCATGGGATTCCGCCATTGCCTGTTCGGCCGCAGCAAAATCGCCTTTACGCGCCAGCTGCAGAGCGGTTAAAGCCGAGCTGCGCGCTGAACCGGCATTAACCAGCAGCTCCATGATGATCGTTTCTAAATCTTCCATCTCTTACTCCATCAACTTCAGGGCTTTATCAAGCACGGCGTCGCCTTTCATCATGCCGTAATCCATCATATCGATGACGGCGACTTTTTTACCAAACGGGTCGGCCATTGCCTGTAGCTTGGCTTGCTCATACTTCACCTGAGGACCGAGCAGGATAATATCGGCAGCGGCAAGATTATCTTTAAACTCGGCAACCGGTACGGCTTTGATCGAGACTTCCACGCCTTTTTGTTGCGCAGCGGCCTGCATTCGTTGAACCAGCATGCTGGTGGACATACCTGCGGCACAGCATAAAACGATATTCTTCATAGTTGATGGCCCTTATGTTGCTTGATGTACCATCTTTATCGCGGGCTGGCGGGTGGGACAACCGCTTTACGGTGATTGTGTGTAAGTCATCACAAAATAATGAAACCGGTTTCGGATTTAGGGTTGAAAACGGTAAAAGCCCGCTCCGCCGGGCCTATAGCAGCGTGCTCTCTTAGGTGCGGACGATACGATTCTTGCCCTGCTGCTTGGCTTTATAAAGCGCTTCATCAACGCGCACGACAAGCTGCTCCAGGGGCTCCATATTCCATTCGCCCAGGCCCGCACTGAAGGTGACCGTCAATCCTTCTTCACGCCAGGAGCGCTGCGCGACGCTGGCTCGCCAGCTTTCCAGCAACATCAGAGCGTTATCAATATGTCCGCCGGAAAATATCACCGCAAACTCTTCGCCGCCGTAGCGGTAAAGCGAAATTTGCAGGGGCTGGAGGATTTGCAGCCCTTCCCGGGCGACATTGCGCAGCACGATATCGCCGTTGAGGTGACCCCAGGTGTCGTTTATCGTTTTGAAGTTATCAATATCAACCAGCGCAAGAGAGAAGGGCTGATGATCGTTCATCAGCGCGGCGATATCGCTGTCGAAGGCGCGGCGGTTCTTGCAGCCGGTTAGCGCGTCGATGGTCGCCTGGCGAACGTAGGTTAACTCGCGCTGCTTATTGCTCTCGATGGCTTTGCTGAGCATCGCTTCCAGCCGCGGGGCGCGCTGAACATCCCCGGTTTTAATCGCATTGATGATGTTCATCAACACCGTACGTGAAGCATGGCGCAGATACAGGCCAAACAGCACGATAACGATCGCGGCCAGGGCAAAGCTCCAGGCGACGATATCCGTTTCATGGCGCGTTAAGTTGACCAGCGTCGAGTTATCGACCCGATAAATAACAAACCAGTCGGGGTTGGTAAAGGAGTAGTAATAGTACCAGGTGTCCGTATTGGTGTCGTACAGCTGGCCTTCGCCGCTGGTCATTCTGTCCATCAAGGCTTCACTGACGTAGGGTTTAAACAAAGCGCCGGGATCGGGATGGAGAACGACTTTACCATCGCGTTGCACCACAAAAAATTCCCCCTGGACGGGTGCAACCATCTGCCGTAACGCGTAGCCCATTGAGGTGAGATCGAGATGAAACGCGAGACTGCCCTTTAGCCGTCCCTCTGGAGAAATTATGGGTTTGTAGACGGTAATCGTCGGATGATGCGTGAAGTAGTCGTTGTACGGGCTGGTATACAGACTGAAGGTACTGGCTTCCGCTTGCTTAATAAACCACGGCCTTGTTTTGGCATCGAAGGACTGGCTGTCTTCGGTTTCCAGAACCTCGGGCGCGCGCAGATAGTGCCCATTGGCATCCGCCAGCGAGATGGACGAAACGGTCTGCATCATATTTTGCAACTGCATAAGCTGCATCAACCCTTTTTCCGGATTGACGTTAACCGCCTCATTCAGCGCATCGTTGCGGGCAAAGAAAGTGGCGGCACGGGTGAGGATAAAGTCGTTGCCCTGCAGCAGCGTCTCCGTGTAGTTGGTCGCCATATTGTGGGTAAAATTGCGATTAATATGATGATAATCTTCGAGAAAATCATTCCTCTGCGTCGTCGTGGCAAACACCGCTATCAGCAAGAAGCTGAATAAAATACCCGCAAATCCGATGATAATCGGCGTGGTGAAAGAGAGCTTTCTATTATGACGAGCCATGAGTCGTAAATCGTTCCAGAAGCGTTAAACCGTGGGTGGAGACGCAGGTTTAGCCAGCATGCCTGCTGAGCGAATCAGATAAAACTCCGGTAATTATAACGCTGACGTTGTGATATGGACTGATTAATATTCGTTATTGATGGAATTACCGTTACCGCAAAGAGGCGGGAGCAGGGCGAAAAGGAGGAAGAGTGAATATTCGCCCTGGCCAGCGTCCGCTGCTGACAGGGGCAGAATAGAGAAACGGGAACAGGGCCACAATCGCCCGTTTCTCTTATTACGATCGTGCATGAAGAACGTTTAAGAAATTACATTTGTTATCATGACGATTGGGAAGCGCGTCCCAGCCAGCTGTCCCAATCCTTCCATACCGGCTGTAGACCGCTGGCCACCAGCGCGCCGGCGACCTCTTCCGGGCGGCGGTCATCGTGAGGCGCGAACTGCTCCAGCTCCGGATGGTTATCGGCATACCCGCCGGGCTGGGTTTTCGAAAAGGCGCTGACGTTGTTGATGGCCAGCGGGATCACCCGATCGCGGAACCAGGGGGATTCGCGGGTGGAGAGCGAGAGTTCCACTTCCGGAGCCAGCAGGCGGAAGGCGCAAATGGTTTGCACCAGCTGCCGTTCATCCATTAATGAGGCGGGCTCGATCCCCCCCGCGCAAGGCCGCAGTCGTGGGAAGGAGATGGAGTAGCGGCTGCGCCAGTAATGCTGCTGGAGCCACAGCAAATGCTCCGCCACCATAAAGCAGTCCACCCGCCAGCTGTCGGAAAGGCCAATAAGTGCGCCAAGTCCAATTTTATCAATCCCCGCCTGCCCAAGCCTGTCCGGCGTATCCAGCCGCCAGAAGAAGTCCTGCTTTTTCCCTTTCAGATGGTGTTTCGCATACATGCTTTCATGATAGGTCTCCTGATAGACCATCACCCCGTCCAGACCGAGGGTTTTCAGCTCGGCGTACTCTTCCATCGCCAGCGGCTGGACTTCCATATGCAGCGAGGCGAACTGGTGGCGAATCGCGGGCAGATGTTGACGAAAGTAGTCCATGCCGACTTTGCCCTGATGTTCGCCGGTCACCAGCAGCAGATGCTCAAAGCCCATTTCGCGGATCGCCGCGCATTCGCGGGCTATTTCCGCCTCATCCAGAGTCTTGCGCTTGATGCGGTTACTCATGGAGAAACCGCAGTAGGTACAGTCGTTGGCGCAGAGATTAGAGAGATACAGCGGGACATAAAAGCTGACGGTATTACCAAAACGCTGGCGAGTCAGGCGCTGGGCGCGCTGGGCCAGAGGCTCCAGATAGTCCGCGGCGGCGGGGGAGAGCAGGGCCATCATATCGTCGCGGCTGAGCTGTTTGGCCGCCAGGGCGCGTTCAACGTCGGCGGGGGTTTTCCCGTTGATTCGCAGGCGAATGTCGTCCCAGTCCAGCTGCCGCCAACGGTCAGTGAAGGTGTTCATACCCGCGCCTCCAGAAAGCCCGTCAGAGGGCTGGTGGCCTGCGCCTGCGCGCTGCGCGCGCCCGGGCCTGCCTGTCGGGCCAGCAAGCCGGCATCGATCGCTAAACGGAAGGCCCGCGCCATGGTTACCGGATCGTCGGCAACGGCGATGGCGGTATTCACCAGTACCGCGTCAGCGCCCATTTCCAGCGCCTGCGCCGCGTGGCTCGGCACGCCAATACCCGCGTCAACGACTACCGGCACCGTGGCCTGCGCGATAATAATCTCCAGCATCGCTTTAGTTTCCAGCCCCTGATTGGAGCCGATGGGCGCGCCGAGCGGCATCACCGCCGCGCAGCCCGCTTCTTCGAGGCGCTTGCACAGCACCGGGTCGGCGCCGCAGTAGGGCAGCACCACGAAGCCTTCTCGTACCAGAATCTCCGCCGCTTTCAGCGTTTCGATCGGATCGGGGAGCAGCCAGCGGGCGTCCGGATGAATTTCCAGCTTCAGCCAGTGGGTGCCCAGCGCTTCCCGCGCCAGGCGAGCGGCAAATACCGCCTCTTCCGCCGTTTTGGCGCCGGAGGTGTTGGGCAGCAGGCTAACGCCGGCCGCCAGCAGCGGCGCGAGGATCGCGTCATTATGCTGACGGAGATCGACGCGCTTCATCGCCAGCGTCACCAGCTGGCTGCCGGAGGCGCGAATGGCCTCCACCATGACGTCGGGGGCGGCGAATTTACCGGTGCCGGTGAAAAGATGTGACTCAAACGTTTTATCCGCAATACGTAACATGTCAGCCTCCAGCGATAACCTGAAAAAGCAGGATTTGATCGCCTTCCTGTAAGAGATGATCTTGCCACCGTTCACGCGGCAGGATGCGTTGATTGAGCGCCAGCGCGACGCCCGGCTGCTGCTGTTCCAGCTGCGTGAGCAGATCGGCGACGGAGGTCGCTTCGGCGCACTGCAACGGTTCATCGTTAAACCATACCCGCATGCCGCCCTCCGCATACCGGACAGCCCTGAGCCCGCTGGAGCGCGAGAGTGCGCCAGCTGCTGGTGCGGGCATCGAACAGGCGCAGCGCGTTCCGCGGGGCCATCATGCCGGCGAGCAGCTTGATGGCCTCCAGCGCCTGTAGGGAACCCATCATGCCAACCACCGGACCGATAATGCCCGCCGTACGGCAGTTGCGCTCAGGTTCGTTAGCGTCCGGCCACAGACAGCGATAGCAGCCCTGCTCCCACGGCGGCGTCAGTACCATCAGCTGCCCCCCAAGCCCGACGGCGCTGGCGGTAATCAGCGGCGTTTTAAGCGCGACGCAGGCGGCGTTGATCGCCTGACGAGTCGCCATGTTATCGGTGCAATCCAGTACCACATCGGCCTTCGCCACTTCATCCAGCAGGGCCTTTCCGCCTAACCGCTGCTTCAGCGCAATCAGTTCAATCTGCGGATTTAACTGAGCCAGCCGGGCCCTGGCGGCAGCGGCTTTGGACCGCGAGATATCCTCGCTGGTGAACAAAATTTGTCGCTGCAGGTTACTGACGTGCACGTCGTCGTCGTCGACCAGCACCAGCGTGCCGACGCCAGCTCCGGCAAGATAGAGCGCAGCGGGAGAGCCCAGCCCGCCAAGACCCACGATCAACACCCGGCTGGCCAGCAGCTTTTGCTGGCCTTCAATGGCGATATCCTCCAGCAGCAGCTGGCGGCTATAGCGCATAAAATCGCTGTCATTCATCACCGGCTCCCGCTATCTCGAGCAGCCGGGCCGTTGCCTGTCGCCAGTCGGCAGCCTGAGTAATGGCGCTGACCACCGCAACGCTGCCGACGCCGGTCGCCAGTACCGCCGGGGCGCGCTCAAGGCTGATGCCGCCAATCGCCACGGTTGGATAATCCCCGAGTCGCTGAATATGCTGCGCCAGCTGATCCAGCCCCTGAGGGGCGGAAGGCATCTGCTTGGTTTGCGTTGGAAAAACGTGCCCAAGCGCGATGTAAGAGGGACGCGCCGCCAGCGCGATATCAATTTCCATATCGTCATGCGTCGAAACGCCAAGGCGCAGCCCGGCGTTGCGGATGGCGCTGAGGTCAGTCGTTTCCAGATCCTCCTGGCCTAAATGCACGCCGTAAGCCTGATGTTTGATGGCCAGGCGCCAGTAATCGTTAATAAACAGCCGCGCATGGTATTTGCGTCCCAGGGCGATAGCGGCAACGACATGCTCTTCAACTTCACTATCGCGTTTATCCTTGATGCGCAGCTGGAGAGTGCGAACGCCCGCGGCCAGCAGGCGTTCGATCCACGTGACGCTATCGACGACCGGATAGAGCCCTAAACGGAAAGGGACGGATGGAAAATCGGGTTGATACATCAGGCTTCCTCCTTACGTAGATAGATTTCACTGCCGCGGGCGCGGAAGTTATCCGACATATCGGCCATCCCCACTTCGATGGTCTGCGCGGCGGCGTAGTCGCGAACTTCCTGGCTTATCTTCATTGAGCAGAATTTAGGGCCGCACATGGAGCAGAAGTGGGCCACTTTGCCTGACTCCTGCGGCAGGGTTTCGTCGTGGTAAGCGCGCGCGGTGAACGGGTCGAGCGCCAGATTAAACTGATCTTCCCAGCGGAACTCGAAGCGCGCTTTCGACATGGCGTTATCGCGGATCTGCGCGCCCGGGTGGCCTTTGGCGAGATCGGCGGCGTGGGCGGCAATTTTGTAGGTAATCAGGCCCTGCTTAACGTCTTCTTTATTCGGCAGGCCGAGGTGCTCTTTTGGCGTCACGTAGCAGAGCATCGCGCAGCCGAACCAGCCGATCATGGCGGCGCCAATTCCCGAGGTGAAATGGTCGTAGCCCGGCGCGATATCGGTGGTTAGTGGTCCTAAGGTGTAGAACGGCGCTTCGTGGCAGTGCTCCAGCTCTTCGGTCATATTGCGCTGAATCATCTGCATCGGCACGTGGCCCGGGCCTTCGATCATCACCTGTACGTCATACTCCCAGGCGATTTTGGTCAGTTCGCCCAGAGTGTGCAGTTCGGCGAACTGCGCTTCGTCGTTGGCATCCTGAATCGAGCCGGGACGCAGGCCGTCGCCCAATGACAGCGAGACGTCATAGGCGGCGCAGATTTCGCAGATTTCGCGGAAATGCTGGTAGAGGAAATTCTCTTGGTGATGGGACAGGCACCATTTCGCCATGATTGAGCCGCCGCGGGAGACGATGCCGGTCAGGCGCCTGGCGGTCATCGGCACGTAGCGCAGCAGCACGCCCGCATGGATGGTGAAGTAGTCCACCCCCTGTTCCGCCTGCTCGAGAAGCGTATCGCGGAAGGCTTCCCAGGTGAGATCTTCGGCGATCCCGTTGACCTTCTCCAGCGCCTGGTAGATCGGCACCGTACCGATCGGTACCGGACTATTGCGCAGGATCCACTCGCGGGTTTCGTGAATATAGCGGCCGGTGGAGAGGTCCATAACCGTATCCGCTCCCCAGCGCGTCGCCCACACCAGCTTCTCGACCTCTTCTTCAATCGACGAGGTGACCGCCGAGTTGCCGATATTGGCGTTAACCTTCACGAGGAAGTTGCGGCCAATAATCATCGGTTCGGATTCTGGATGATTTATATTGGCCGGGATAATCGCGCGCCCGGCGGCGACTTCAGCGCGCACAAACTCCGGGGTGATATTCTCCGGCAGCCGCGCGCCAAACCCAACGCCCGGATGCTGCTGGCGCAGCACTTCGCCACGAATACGCTCGCGGCCCATATTCTCGCGAATGGCGATGAACTCCATCTCCGGGGTGACAATCCCCTGACGGGCGTAGTGCAGCTGCGTCACGCATTTCCCGACCATGGCACGCCTGGGCGTGAGCAGGCCGGTAAAGCGCAGTTCGTTGAGGCCATCATCTGCCAGCCGTTGCTTGGTATACGCCGAGCTGCGGTCGCTGAGTTCTTCGCAGTCGCGACGCGCATCAATCCACGGCTGACGCAGTTTTTTCAGACCCTGCTGAACGTTAATCGCGATGTGCGGATCGCCGTAGGGGCCGGAGGTGTCATAGACCGGAATAGCTTCGTTCGCTTCGTACTGAGGATTATCTTTGCTGCCGCCGATAAGCGTCGGGCTCAGCTGAATTTCGCGCATCGGTACGCGAATATCTTCCTGCGAACCGGGGATATAGATGCGCTGCGAATTGGGAAATGCGGTACCTTCCAGGGTGTCGATAAAGCGCTGGGCGCGTTCGCGTTGCTCTCGACGCGTGAGTTTTGTTGTAGACATAGCTCATTCCAGTTAAACAGGATATGGCTTGCCAGACGACGGATGGAGTAACAGATGCGATCGGCCCTGAAGAGGCTGATGCTAAACGCAGTTTACTCTTGTTCCCTTCGCAGGTATTAGCCTGATCAGGTTCCGCGGATCCCGAATTAACGGTCTCAGCCTTTTCCAGTGTGGAAAATGGGCACTCCGACAAGATGACATCCCCCCTCCGTGAGGGGGAATGTATGTAAACTACGCGTTAATGGCTCACAACTCAAGCGGTCGGCGCGATATTGTCGCTGACGTTGTCTTTGCGGCTGTGGGCGACGGCGAGGGCGATCAGGTGATCTTCCAGCGCAAAGCGCGCTTCCAGCGCTTCGCCGATATCCGATAGCGCCTGCTGGAACTCAAGGTAGTTATCGTGATCGATGGCGTTTTCGAGGCAGGAGTCGTAATAATCCATGATCTGCTGGGTATTGGCCTGCAGCTGTGGATAAATCTTAGTGGCGGCTAAAAGTGGCGTATCGCCTTCCAATTCGCCGATAAAGCGTTCATAAATATTAAAATGGCCGGAGGATAGGTAGTCCACCAGGCTTTGACAAAAATCATCCAGCGCTTTCTCATTAAGCCGCATAAATGATTCTTTGCCGGGCTTCAGGCCAACCAGGTTGTAGTAAGCCACAAGCAAATGCTTACGTACTTGTAGCCAGCGATCGACCAGTTTATTGCTGCCTCCAACACGTTCCGTCAGGTTTTCCAGCTGGTTTAACATGGTTGACTCCGCAAGGATTTAAGAGAAATACGTTGCTCACCAAAATGTAAATTTAATGTTAAAAGTGCCAGTAAAATAAAGGTAGTGCAATAGATATGGATCGTATTATTGAAAAATTAGATCGCGGCTGGTGGATCGTCAGCCACGAACAGAAATTATGGTTGCCCGACGGGGAATTACCCTATGGCGAAGCGGTAAATTTTAATCTTGCGGGGCAGCCCGCGCTGCGAATCGGAGAATGGCAGGGCGATCCGGTGTGGCTGGTCCGCCAGGATCGCCGGCATGAGATGGGATCGCTGCGTCAGGTGCTCGATCAGGATGCTGGCCTTTTTCAACTGGCGGGACGCGGGATCCAGCTGGCGGAGTTCTACCGCTCGCACAAATTCTGCGGCTACTGCGGCCATCCGATGCACCCCAGCAAAACCGAATGGGCAATGCTGTGCAGCCACTGCCGTGAACGCTACTACCCGCAAATCGCCCCGTGCATTATCGTCGCCATCCGTCGGGATGATTCTATCCTGCTGGCGCAGCATACTCGCCATCGTAACGGCGTGCATACGGTGCTGGCCGGGTTTGTCGAAGTCGGCGAAACCCTGGAGCAGACCGTTGCCCGCGAGGTGATGGAGGAGAGCGGCATTAAGGTGAAAAACCTGCGCTACGTGACCTCTCAGCCCTGGCCGTTCCCACAATCGCTGATGACCGCGTTTATGGCCGAGTACGATAGCGGCGAGATTGTCATCGACAAGAAAGAGCTGCTGGAGGCGGGATGGTATCGCTATGACAATCTGCCGCTTTTGCCGCCGCCGGGCACCGTGGCGCGCCGTCTGATTGAAGATACCGTGGCGATGTGTCGGGCAGAGTATGAGTGACATGTTACATACACTTTATCCTTCAAATTGCCTCTTTGTTGGCTGCTTTCACTTACCACAGTCACTTACTTGAGTAAGCTCCTGGGGTTCATTCAATTGCCGCCTCGATCCACTTTGAATGATTTTGTGTATAAACTTGGCGCATCAACGCTAAAGGAATGTAAAAATGACCGAACTGAAGAACGACCGTTACCTGCGCGCGCTGCTACGCCAGCCGGTTGATATCACCCCGGTATGGATGATGCGTCAGGCGGGCCGCTATTTACCGGAATATAAGGCCACCCGCGCCGAGGCGGGCGATTTTATGTCGCTGTGTAAAAATGCCGAGCTTGCCTGTGAAGTGACGCTGCAGCCGCTGCGCCGCTATAAGCTGGATGCAGCTATCCTCTTCTCGGACATTCTCACCATCCCGGATGCGATGGGGCTGGGGCTCTATTTCGAAGCCGGGGAGGGCCCGCGTTTTACCTCACCCATTACCGGCAAAGCGGATGTCGATAAATTACCCGTCCCCGACCCGGAAGATGAGCTTGGCTACGTGATGAACGCCGTGCGCACCATTCGCCGTGAGCTGAAGGGAGAAGTGCCGCTGATTGGCTTTTCCGGCAGCCCGTGGACGCTGGCGACCTACATGGTGGAAGGCGGCAGCAGCAAAGCGTTTACGGTGATCAAAAAGATGATGTACGCCGAGCCGCAGGCCCTGCACGCACTGCTCGATAAGCTGGCGAAAAGCGTCACGCTGTATCTGAATGCGCAAATCAAAGCGGGCGCGCAGTCGGTGATGATTTTTGATACCTGGGGCGGGGTGCTGACCGGCCGGGATTATCAGCAGTTCTCGCTCTATTACATGCATAAAATCGTTGATGGGCTGCTGCGTGAGAACGATGGCCGCCGCGTGCCGGTGACGCTGTTTACCAAAGGCGGCGGGCAGTGGCTGGAAGCGATGGCGGAAACCGGCTGCGATGCGCTGGGGCTCGACTGGACGACCGATATCGCCGATGCGCGGCGTCGTGTCGGCCATAAAGTCGCCCTGCAGGGCAATATGGATCCCTCGATGCTCTATGCCCCTCCGGCGCGCATCGAAGAAGAGGTGGCGACCATTCTCGCCGGGTTTGGCCAGGGCGAAGGCCATGTCTTTAACCTCGGGCACGGCATTCATCAGGACGTCGACCCGGAACATGCGGGCGTATTTGTGGAGGCAGTGCATCGGTTGTCGGCGCCATACCACCGTTAAGGAGTGAATATGGATTTATCATCGCTACGCACCCAGCAGTTCAGCCTGGCGGCATCGGTTGAACGAGGCGATCGGCTGGACCAGGATCCGCCGACGCTGATCGGCGGAGCGGATGTTGGATTTGAGCAAGAGGGAGAGGTGACCCGGGCGGCGATGGTGCTGCTGAGCTATCCGTCCCTGGAGCTGGTGGAGTATCAGGTCGCGCGCGTCGCGACCACGATGCCCTATATCCCCGGCTTCCTCTCCTTTCGCGAAACCCCCGCGCTGCTGGCGGCCTGGGAGCAGCTTTCGCAGAAGCCAAATCTCTTATTTGTTGATGGCCACGGTATTTCCCACCCGCGCCGCCTCGGCGTCGCCAGCCATTTTGGTCTGCTGGTGGATGTGCCGACCATCGGCGTGGCGAAAAAACGGCTGTGCGGTAAGTTCGAGCCGCTGGGCGATGAGCCCGGCGCGCTGGCGCCGTTGTTAGATAAAGGCGAGCAGCTGGCGTGGGTTTTGCGCAGTAAAACGCGCTGTAATCCCCTGTTTGTGAGTACCGGGCACCGCGTGGGCCTGGATAGCGCGCTGATGTGGGTGGAGCGCTGCCTGAAAGGCTACCGTCTGCCTGAGCCGACGCGCTGGGCTGATGCCGTGGCGTCCCGGCGTCCGGCGTTTGTGCGTTGGCAAGCAAATCACGACTGATTCAGGTACACTGCGGCTAATTTCTGACTTCGAGATTTCATCATGTTACAAAACCCGATTCATCTGCGTCTGGAGAAGCTGGAAAGCTGGCAGCACGTGACCTTTATGGCCTGCCTGTGCGAGCGGATGTACCCCAACTACGCCATGTTCTGTCAGCAAACTGAGTTCGCCGATGGCCAGCTTTATCGCCGTATTCTCGATCTGATCTGGGAAACGCTGACGGTAAAAGATGCGAAGGTGAATTTCGACAGCCAGCTGGAAAAGCTGGAAGAGGCGATTCCGGCCGCTGATGATTACGACCTGTACGGCGTCTATCCGGCCATTGATGCCTGCGTGGCCTTGAGTGAGCTGATTCATTCGCGGCTGAGCGGCGAAACGCTTGAACATGCTATTGAAGTCAGCAAGAGCTCGATCACCACCGTTGCGATGCTGGAAATGACCCAGGCTGGTCGCGAAATGACCGACGAAGAGCTCAAGGAAAACCCGGCTGTCGAACAAGAATGGGATATTCAGTGGGAGATTTTCCGTCTTCTGGCCGACTGCGAAGAACGCGATATTGAACTGATCAAAGGGCTGCGTGCAGACCTTCGCGAGGCCGGTGAGAGCAATATTGGTATAAATTTTCAGCAATGAGACCAGAAAACGTGATTTACCGCCTGAATTGTAGCGTCTGAAGGCTTCCATTCCGCCCCCCGTCTGGTCTACATTTGGGGGGCGAAAAAACGTGGCTATCGGTGCGTGTATGCAGGAGAGTGCTTTTCAGGCATTTCCGTCGCACTCGATGCTTAGCAAGCGATAAACACATTGTAAGGATAACTTATGAACAAGACTCAACTGATTGATGTAATTGCGGACAAAGCTGACCTGTCCAAAGCACAGGCGAAAGCTGCCCTGGAATCTACCCTGGCTGCAATTACCGAGTCTCTGAAAGAAGGTGATGCTGTTCAACTGGTTGGTTTCGGTACCTTCAAAGTGAACCACCGCGCTGAGCGTACTGGCCGCAACCCGCAGACCGGTAATGAAATCAAAATTGCCGCAGCAAACGTACCGGCATTTGTTTCTGGTAAAGCTCTGAAAGACGCAGTTAAGTAAGACCGCGTGGCAGTGTACAGTTTTATCGAAGGGGCTTGTCGGCCCCTTTTGTCTACCTGGCGCCGCACGCTGGCGCTGGTAGGCGTATTGCTGCTCACTGCCTGCAGCCATGATTCCTCTCTCCCGCCGTTTACCGCCAGCGGATATGCGGATAACCAGGGGGCGATGCGTATCTGGCGCAAAGATTCTAACGGCGAGGTCCATCTCCTTGCCGCCTTCAGTCCATGGCGTCATGGTAATACTTCGACCAGCGAGTACCGCTGGCAGGATGGCCAGCTCGCGCTGATTGAACTCAACGTCTACGGTAAACCGCCGGAACATATTCGCGCCCGGTTTGATGCGCAGGGCGAACTCAGCTTTATGCAGCGTGAAATCGATGGGCAGAAGCAGCAGCTTTCCAGCGATCAGGTCGCGCTATACCGCTATCGCGCTGAGCAAATACGCCAGACCAGCGACGCTCTGCGTCAGGGACGCGTTATGCTGCGCCAGGGGCGCTGGCATGCCAACAGGACGGTGACCACCTGTGAAGGTCAGACCGTGAAGCCTGACCTCGATACGCAGGCGCTGGCGCATATTGAGCGACGCCAGAATCACTCATCCATTGAGGTCAGCGTGGCGTGGCTGGAAGCGCCTGAAGGCTCTCAGCTGCTGCTGGTGGCAAACGAAGATTTCTGCACCTGGCAGCCGACCGAAAAAAGCTTCTGAGCCTTACCAGTGGCTCATCTCCATATGACCGCGGCCTCCGCCGCAGCTCCCTGGTCCCATACCCACACCGCGAGAAATACCCGCCTGCGCTAACGCGAGATCGAACTTCACCCGCTGCTGGGCCAGCTGTTGACCGAGAACCTCCATCTCCTGGGCAATGGATTCGACTTTCGCGCTGTCCGGCTTATCCGCGGTTAACAGCGCATGGTATTCGTAGCGTTTTGATTGGAGCTGCTGACGCAAAACGCGGGTTTGTTCATAGAAATCGTTATGCAGCTTCTGGGCAGTGGCCTGCTGATCGGTGGTGAGCTGGCTGTAGCCCTGGGGGCCCATTCCGCTGCCGTTATTCCAGTGGTGCCTTGCCCAGGCTGAACTGCTGCCGAAAGTCAGCGCGGCGAGGGCAATCAGTATCAGCGTCATTTTTTTGTTCCGTTTCATAGTTTATTCTCCTGGCTTATGGTTACTCAATGATTTGCATCTTCTGTGCCAGAATGGAAAGGCCGCAGGATATCGGGCATTGAGCGCTTTCCAGCCAGGCGAGAGCGAGTAAAAATGACTCGCGGTCAAGGAGGCTGCGGGTCATTTTTACTCGATCGCCTTCCCGGTTTGCGCCTGATAAGCGGTTAGACGGGACGGAAAAATGGCATGATTTCTGCTGAGCGATACGGTGTCTGAGAAAAGGGAGTTGTCATGAACGCGATGCGGTTGTCTAAGGATTCCGTCGCCGTCTGGCTGAGCTGGTTGTTAACCGGCCTTATCTTGCTGCTGGTGTGCCTGTTCTCTGCGTTAATCGTGCGTGATTATGGCCGTGAAAATGAAGCCGCGCGCCAGACTATCCAGGAAAAGGGCAGCGTGCTGATTCGCGCCCTTGAGTCCGGCGCCCGGGTGGGTATGGGAATGCGTATGCATCATTCCCAACTGCAGGCGTTGCTGGAGGAGATGGCCTGGCAGCCAGGCGTGCTGTGGTTCGCTGTGACGGATGAGGGCGGTAAAATCATTGCCCATAGCGACCCGCGGCGGGTTGGTGAGTCGCTCTATCCTGCCAGCACTCTGCGTGAGCTGAATATTGGGAGCGAGGAGCGCTGGCGTCGGCTCGAAAAACCGGAACCGGCGCTGGAGATTTATCGTCAATTTCGCCCGCTTAACGGTGGCGGGCATCATATGCGCATGATGATGCGTCGCGAAGCTGCCGGGCTGCGTACCCAGGATCCCCAGGTTATTTTTATTGCTTTTGATACCCGCGAGCTGGATGCCGACCATGCCCGTAGCCTGCGTAATGTGGTTATCATGCTCTGCGCGGCGGGCGTAGTGATGGCGGCAACGTTGCTGGCGCAGTTCTGGTTCCGCCGTTATCAACGTTCGCGCAAGCAGCTGCATGAGGCGACGGCGCGTAAAGAAAAGCTGGTGGCGCTTGGTCATCTGGCCGCGGGCGTCGCCCATGAGATCCGCAACCCGCTGTCATCTATAAAAGGGCTGGCAAAGTATTTTGCCGAGCGAACCCCAGCCGATGGCGAAGCGCATCAGCTGGCCCAGGTGATGGCGAAGGAAGCCGATCGCCTGAACAGGGTCGTCAGCGAGCTGCTGGAACTGGTGCGTCCGGCGCATTTAACGTATCAATCGGTTGATTTGAATGACGTGATTACGCACTCGCTTCAGCTGATTAGCCAGGATGCCGCCAGCCGGGCAATAACGCTCGCGTTCACCGCGCAGCCCGCGCTATGCCGCATTCAGGCCGATCCGGATCGTTTGAAACAGGTGCTGCTGAACCTTTATCTCAATGCCGTCCATGCTATTGGCCGCGATGGCGTGATTACGGTGGCGGTGAGGGAATGCGGCGACGGGCGAGTAAAGGTGAGCGTTGCGGACAGCGGCAAGGGGATGACGGCGGAACAGCTACAGGCCATTTTTACCCCGTACTTCACGACCAAGGCCGACGGCACCGGGCTGGGCCTGGCGGTGGTGCAGAACATTGTCGAGCAGCACGGCGGAACGATTCACGCCGAGAGCGCCCCCGGCGAAGGCGCGCTATTTACTCTCTATTTGCCGGTCAACGGGCAACAAAAGGATGAACAAGGATGAGTGGCGAGCAGATCGATATTCTGGTGGTGGACGATGATATCAGCCACTGCACTATCTTACAGGCGCTGTTGCGGGGCTGGGGATACCGGGTTGCGCTGGCCTACAACGGTGTACAGGCGCTGGAACAGGTGCGCCAGACGGTGTTTGATCTGGTGCTTTGCGATATCCGCATGGCCGAGATGGACGGCATCGAAACGCTGAAAGAGATCAAAACCTGGAATCCGTCGATTCCGGTATTGATCATGACCGCATACTCCAGCGTCGATACCGCAGTGGAGGCGCTGAAATCCGGTGCGCTGGACTACCTTATCAAGCCGCTGGACTTTGACAAGCTGCAGCAGACGCTGTCTGAGGCGTTGGCCCATACGCGGCTGAGCGAGTCACCCGTCGCGGGTAGTCCCCCCGCGGCCCAGTTTGGCATGGTGGGCGATAGCCCGGCGATGCGGGCACTGCTGAATAATATTGCCCTGGTTGCCCCCTCCGATGCGACGGTATTAATTCACGGCGAGTCGGGCACCGGGAAAGAGCTGGTCGCGCGGGCGCTGCACGCCAGCAGCGCCCGTAGCCGCAGGCCGCTGGTGATCCTTAACTGTGCCGCGCTCAACGAGTCGTTGCTGGAGTCGGAGCTGTTTGGTCACGAGAAAGGCGCCTTTACCGGCGCGGACAAACGGCGAGAAGGGCGTTTTGTTGAAGCGGACGGCGGTACGCTCTTTCTTGATGAGATTGGCGATATTTCACCGCTGATGCAGGTGCGCCTGCTGCGGGCGATTCAGGAGCGTGAAGTGCAGCGCGTGGGCAGCAATCAGACCCTTTCGGTCGATGTACGGCTAATTGCCGCCACCCACCGGGATTTAGCTGAAGAGGTCAGCGCCGGACGTTTTCGTCAGGATCTCTACTATCGCCTGAACGTCGTGACAATCGATATGCCGCCGCTGCGTCAGCGCAAGGAGGATATCCCTCAGCTGGCGCGCTATTTCCTGCAGCGTTATGCCGAGCGTAACCGCAAAGCGGTGCAGGGGTTTACGCCGCAGGCGATGGACTTACTGATTCGCTACGCCTGGCCGGGGAATATTCGCGAACTGGAAAATGCGGTAGAGCGGGCGGTGGTCCTGCTGACCGGAGAGTATATCTCGGAACGCGAGCTGCCGCTGGCGATTGCCGGTACGTCGGTTGCGGACGCGCCGCACGGCGAGGATAGTATTCAGCCGCTGGTGGAAGTCGAGAAAGAAGCGATCCTGGTGGCGCTCGAAAAAACGGGCGGCAACAAAACTGAAGCCGCCCGTCAGCTGGGCATTACGCGTAAAACGCTGCTGGCAAAGCTCAGCCGTTAGCTGTTTTGCTCACGTTCAATAGCGCGCCAGCCGATGTCGTTACGGCTAAAGCTGCCGTCCCAGCGGATATCGCTCATCAGGGCGTAAGCGCGCTTTTGCGCTTCAGCGACGGTGTGACCCAGCGCGGTAGCGCAGAGCACCCGGCCGCCGCTGGTCAGCACGCGATCGTCATCAGCGAGTCTGGTACCGGCGTGGAAGACCTTGCCGTCAGCCGCTTCTTCCAGCGGCAGGCCGTGGATCTCATCACCGGTGCTGTAGTTGCCCGGATAGCCACCGGCGGCGATCACGACGCCCAGCGAGGCGCGTTCGTCCCACTCGGAGGTTCTCTCATTCAGCTTGCCGTCGCAGGCGGCGAGGCACAGATCTACCAGATCCGATTTCATGCGCAGCATGATCGGCTGGGTTTCCGGATCGCCAAAGCGGCAGTTGAACTCGATAACCTTCGGGTTTCCCTGTTTATCGATCATCAGGCCCGCATAGAGGAAACCGGTGTAGGTGTTCCCTTCCGCTGCCATACCTTTTACGGTTGGCCAGATAATGCGTTCCATGGTGCGCTGGTGAACCTCATCGGTTACCACCGGCGCCGGTGAGTAAGCGCCCATACCGCCCGTGTTTGGGCCGGTATCGCCATTGCCCACGCGTTTATGATCCTGGCTGGTGGCCATCGGCAGGACGTGCTCGCCGTCGACCATCACGATAAAGCTCGCCTCTTCGCCGTCGAGGAACTCTTCAATGACGATGCGGTGTCCGGCGTCGCCAAAGGCGTTACCTGCCAGCATGTCGTGAACGGCGGCTTCCGCTTCTTCCAGCGTCATGGCGACAATCACGCCCTTGCCGGCGGCCAGGCCGTCGGCCTTGATGACGATCGGCGCGCCTTTCTCACGCAGGTACGCCAGCGCGGGCTCGACTTCGGTGAAGTTCTGGTATTCCGCCGTCGGGATGTTATGACGCGCGAGGAAATCTTTGGTGAAGGCTTTGGAGCCTTCAAGCTGCGCCGCGCCTTCCGTTGGGCCGAAGATTTTCAGCCCTGCGGCACGGAACGCATCGACAACGCCAATTACCAGCGGTGCTTCCGGGCCAACGATGGTCAGGTCAATCTTCTCGCTCTGCGCAAAGCTCAGCAGTGCCGGAATATCGGTGACGCCGATAGCCACGTTCTGCAGCGCCGGTTCCAGCGCGGTGCCCGCGTTACCCGGGGCGACAAAAACGGTATCAACCTGCGGTGACTGTGCGGCCTTCCAGGCCAGCGCGTGTTCGCGTCCGCCGTTGCCAATAACTAATATTTTCATCGTCTGCTCCGTGAATTAATGGCGGAAGTGGCGCATGTCGGTAAAGATCATCGCGATGCCGTGCTCATCGGCGGCGGCAATCACCTCTTCGTCGCGAATAGAACCACCGGGCTGAATGACGCAGCTCACGCCAACGGCAGCAGCGGCATCAATACCGTCGCGGAACGGGAAGAAGGCGTCGGACGCCATAGCCGAACCTTTCACTTCCAGACCTTCATCACCGGCTTTAATCCCGGCGATTTTGGCGGAGTAAACGCGGCTCATCTGGCCTGCGCCTATCCCGATGGTCATATTCTCTTTGGCGTACACAATGGCGTTGGATTTAACGAATTTCGCCACTTTCCAGCAGAACAGCGCATCGCGGAGCTCCTGCTCGGTCGGCTGGCGTTTGGAAACCACGCGCAGTTCGCCTTCCGTAACCATACCCAGATCGCGATCCTGAACCAGCAGGCCGCCGTTAACGCGTTTGAAGTCCAGACCCGGTACGCGCTGCGTCCACTGACCGCAGGTCAGGACGCGGACATTCTGTTTCGCGGCAGTGATCTTCAGGGCGTCTTCCGTCGCAGACGGTGCGATGATCACTTCAACAAACTGGCGGGAGATGATCGCCTGCGCGGTTTCGGCATCCAGTTCGCGGTTAAACGCGATAATGCCGCCGAAGGCAGAGGTCGGGTCAGTTTTGTACGCGCGGTCGTAGGCGTCCAGAATAGAGGTGCTTACCGCTACGCCACATGGGTTGGCGTGCTTCACAATAACGCAGGCCGGCTCGCTGAATTCTTTGACGCATTCCAGCGCGGCATCGGTGTCAGCGATGTTGTTATAGGAGAGCGCTTTACCCTGAACCTGCTGTGCAGTGGCGACAGAGGCTTCTTTGACTTCTTCTTCTATATAGAAGGCCGCCTGCTGGTGGCTGTTTTCACCATAGCGCATATCCTGCTTCTTAATGAAGTTCAGATTCAGGGTGCGAGGGAAGCGACCCGCGGCTTCTTTGCTCTCGCCGTGATAGGCCGGAACCATGCTGCCGAAGTAGTTGGCAATCATGCTGTCGTAGGCGGCGGTGTGTTCGAATGCCTTAATGGCGAGGTCGAAGCGGGTGTCGAGGGTCAGGGAGCCTTCGTTGGCATCCATCTCTTTAATGATGGCATCGTAGTCGCTGCTCTTCACTACGATGGCGACGTCTTTATGGTTCTTCGCCGCTGAGCGAACCATGGTTGGGCCGCCGATATCAATGTTTTCTACCGCATCTTCCAGCGAGCAGCCCTCGCGGGCAACGGTTTGAGCAAACGGATACAGGTTAACCACCACCATATCAATAGGCGCGATACCGTGTTGTTCCATAATACCGTCATCCTGGCCGCGGCGACCGAGAATACCGCCGTGAACTTTCGGATGCAGGGTCTTCACGCGTCCGTCCATCATTTCCGGGAAACCGGTGTAGTCAGAGACTTCGGTAACCGGCAGACCTTTCTCAGCCAGCAGGCGTGCGGTACCACCCGTAGACAGTAGCTCGACACCACGAGCGGAAAGCGCCTGCGCGAATTCGACGATACCGGCCTTGTCAGAAACACTGAGCAGGGCGCGGCGGACTGGACGACGTTGTTGCATGGTATTAAATCCCCAGGATTTGAATATTACAGAGAGCGTTAGGTGAATTTTTGTCTAAAAACTCACCTAACGCACCCAACCGGGCATCCTTGTTATAGCGCGGCATTGTAACGAAAACGTTTGCGCAACGCTCGCGAATTTTTATCTTTCTCTTTTTAGCCCAGGATCGCGCCCTATAAAGAGAAGAGAGCGGGCCTTTATAAGAGGGTATCGGCCGCCACCTGTGGATAATTCTGTGCGTAACAGGGTATAAAGCGGGGTTTTGCTGGGGAATGCAGCAGTCAGTCATTTTTCTGCAATTTTACTATTGCGGATGCTCGGGAACTCCCTATAATGCGCCTCCATCGACACGGCAGATGTGAATCACTTCACAAACAACCCGGTCGGTTGAAGAGAAAAAATCCTGAAATAACGGGTTGACTCTGAAAGAGGAAAGCGTAATATACGCCACCTCGCAACGGTGAGCGAAAGCCGCGTTGCACTGCTCTTTAACAATTTATCAGACAATCTGTGTGGGCACTCAAAGTGACATGGA
>OAWQ01000135.1_pt1 | contig 35671 bp, 47 predicted proteins | sample 1476961 | NCBI WGS metagenome assembly OAWQ01 (sample SAMEA2580247, study PRJEB22360) | human gut metagenome | biome: human gut; feature: human-associated habitat; material: faeces | place: Denmark | collected 2008/2010
AGCGCGGACATCTGAATTGAGCCACAGGCGGACATTACTATTGAGCCATTACAATCTTGGTGCGCATAATGTATATTATGTTAAATTGCAGACCAAAACGAGTAAACCGCTTGTTATGCGCGTTAATGTCAGAAAACCCTTGTTCTCCGTGTCTTAAAGCGTATCCGTAGTCAGTTTAAAAATCAACTACAAACAAGCAATCTACATCACATCCCCGCCCTTTTCATTCAACCATCCAAATTATCAATCACATACGGGCATTAATTGATCCGTTTCGATCACTCAACAGATCGCGTTACCGCGTCATATGTGCGTTCGCAGACGCTCCCGGCGCTTGCTGCTGCATCAGCATACTTAGCGATTTCTCCCGCGCGACGGTCTGATTCTTCGTACAGGTCGGCAAGCAAACTTGCGGTTTCGGCGGCTGTCTGCCTTCTGGCGGCATTTGCGGAAATCCTGCTTGTTTCACTGGTTGCGAGTTCACGCCTGATTTTGGCGAGTTGCCCGCGCAACTGGTCAGCAGCATCATCAGCACCAGCAGCTTCAGCCAGTGCCTTTTGTTTTTCCCGTTCTGCATCATTTACAATTTCCTCTGTTTTCTTCTTACGCCTGAGTTCTTCTTCACGCTGCGCTTTTTCCTGTGTCAACTGCGCTGCTTTATCTGCCTTGTCACGCTCCGACCACTTCAGTTTCCATTCTTTATCGTTATCCTTTTTCCCGGCCTCAAAAGCTGATTCATGGATGACATAACCAGCACCACCTAATGACGACGCTACAATCAGGCCAATTAACACGGCATATTTTGTTTTCATTTGTCCATGCCCCAACAAGTTAACTCTGATTCCTGGTCTCTGCGGATAACCTGACCGTAGCAATTATTATCCCGGATGCGACAATCACGTCCGGCATCCCATACCCAGCGCTTAATTTGCGCACAAGCGCCTTTAAAGTTTCCCGCGTTCAGGTCACGATAAAAACCAGATGGAAAACATTTACCGGGGCCAATATTCCACGGACAAAATGAAGCAATTCCAACTTTTTGCGGCTCCGTTAATTGTACGTGGACATTTCTATCCACCCATGCCAGCGCCTTAGCTTGTTCAGCTTTGTCTATTTTATCGCACTGTGCTCGCGTTAATTTCATGCCTTTGATTACCGGCTTGCCGTCAACGTAAGTCACTCCGCCGCAAATAGTCCATATACCCCGGCTTTTGTCCTGATAGGCCGTCAGGCTGGTTCCTTCTTTTTCGTATTGAAACTGCGCCATCAATACCGGAGCGCTTGCCCCGGCAGCAATCAAACCCAGCATAACGGCACTTAATTTGCTCTTATTCCCCACGTACACCCCCACTTAAAGCGATTAGGTATTTTTTGCGCTCGTAATACCAGTTAACGAGGCAAGTCACCACAGTGCATAAAATGCCGATAATTACTGCCCATTCATTAAGAGAAAGCACCGCAAGAGCAGCCGTAATAATTCCCACCCTGTATTTAAACCAATCCCAAAACTTAATCGCACCCAGCGTGAACCCCACCACCAAAGCCAGCAGAACACCCAGCTTTTTAGGCGAAAGTGATTCAATAAATCGTTTCCAGAGTTTCCCCACTTAATCACTCTCCAGTTCGTCGTAAAAGAAAAGGCCAAAGCCTCCATCAAAGGCGTTAACGTCTCCAAATTTTTCATTTGGTCTAAGACGAGCAACACCAATCGCTCCAGCGCCAGCATAGCCCGGCAATTTTCCGCTAAGGCCGTGCCAGACACCCGGACGCAAGCAAATTTGTGACAGTGTAACCGTCCTGTCTGCGTTGGATATTTCAAGCCACCACAGTTCTGTGGTTGTTGCGAAGAACAGGCGCATATTCAAAACTACGCCGTTTAGAGATGATGTGAATTCCTGGTCTGGGATAGATGCGATAACACCAATCTCGTAGTAAGCAGGCTCCATTTATGCCCCTCCAAATACACGGCGCATTTTTTCGAGCGCATAGACTTTTTGCGGCTCTTTGTTCGCGTCTACCGTGGTGGCGCTCTTTTTACCTGCGGAGGTTTTCCCCTTCCCTGCCGGCTTAGAAGTTTTTGCTTGCGCTGATTTTGTGCGTGAACGTTGGAATGTCACCGTGTCAACTTTCTGAGCGGTGAGCTTGACGGTATAGCTGTTTTTCTTCGGAACGGCTTCAATTGAAAGCGATGTGATGCGGCATTGAGGCATTGCCATGAAGGATGTATAGACCGAAACAAATTCCTTCGTATCGTATGCTGCCTGAATGGCCTGAGCCTGATTCATGGCTGAAATCATATGCAGAGGCGCAAAAGGCAAATCAGTGCCGGTGATGATTCCTTCAAAACTGGCAACCTTTGGATCGTCTACCTCACCGTCCGAAATTTTATAACCCGTCTCAATTTTCCCCTGAGCAATGGTTCGTTTTGCCGACACCTCCTCACGTGTTTTGAGCCTAAGTGACACCGTCACACCTGACTCAAACACCATGACAGCCCGTTTATCGCCTGGCGCACTAATCGCCGCGTCCATACCTTCAGCCATAAAAACCCCAAAAAAAATCCCCTTCGTAGAGGGGATTTTCACATCTTAGCTGTGTGGGTTACATGCTGTTACCGCTGGCGGTTAATCGGTCTTTTTAGCTTCTGCTTCTGCCGCCTCACAAATTCGGCGTAGATACTCGTTGTTTTTGAATGAAACCATGATTAATTCAAAAATCACCCTCGTAGCCACTAGAGATACAGCAAAACTGATACTCATACCTTCGCTTTGACGCAACCAGCTTAAAATGCTGCCAAGGATGAGAAGTACTGTAACCAACCAGTAAACAACAGTGATTATTTTTGGTGTTATGAGAGTTTCGAAGGTTGCGAAATCCTTAAACTCATTCTTTGGCATTGCCTTATCCTTATCTTGCCCCTGTTGACTCCGCGATATTACCACCAATATCACCAGATAGAGTACCCGGCTCATCAATATTATTAACCGTATCAGCGGCCTCTTTTGGACTATTAACAATAATGGTAGTTGTTTTATTTCCACTATTGCTAATGTTTGGTGTACCTGTAGCCGTTGAAGGAAGGAGTCCAAGAGCGCTTTCTATGCCCGGCAATGGATTAAGGTCGAACATGTCACTTAGCCCACCCAATGACCTGAAGGTATTCGGTAACGGGGTAAGGTTATAAAGCCCTTTGAAAGCCGTCATCCACGGGCTTTCAATAGCGTCGGAGATAATACCGTTACCACCATTTTGCTTAGTTGCATTATCTATACCTGAAGCAGCTTTTCCGGCCAAATCAATAATCGTTCTGAGTGCGGCTATAAGATTTGGGTAACGCCGTTCAAATTCGTCAAAACTGCCGAAAACACTATCGAAAATAGTGCCACCCTTGCCATCCAACCATGCTTTCCATTCTACAAATGCTTCATAAACAACCCATACAGCAGCACCAATCGCAAGGAAAGGCCATACTGCGGCAATCACCGGAATCGCCAACGCGGTAAAAGCTGCCCCCATAGCGCCCAGAATACCAATAAGAATTGCTGACTTGCTTTCATCTGCCAGTGTTGACCAGAATGCTGCAATCTCTTTTTCTGCACCTCTAACAACAGGAATCAAAGTATTAGATGCCCAATCTGTGAATTTTTGCCAATCTCCACCTATTGTTGCTTTAGCAAGAAAGTTTTGCCAGTCGTTGCGCATCACCGTTAATGTCTGTCCCCACGTCCAGCCTTGCTTTTTAAGCAGGTCGGCATTACTTGCCGCCATTTTTTCAAAGGCCTTTAGCATCGTTTCGGCCGTCAATTTCCCGGCTTCAGACATTGCTCGCAGCCCTTTTACATCCGTCCCGAAAGCCTTAGCCACTTCCGGGGCCATCGTGCCGATGGCCTCCATGAAGGATCTAAACTCATCCCCGCCGAACCGGTCAGAAGAAAATGCCTGGCCCATCTGGTAAAGCGCTGCGTTTACCGCTTCAGCACTGCCGCCACCAAGCTGTAATGCCCCTACCAGCCCCTGCGTTGCCCGGATTGTCTCCTCCTGAGACTTTCCAAGTTTCTGCGTGGCGGTCGCCATATTGGTATACGTTGAGATAAACGCCCCGCTGTCACTTCTGACGGCGCTTGCTGCCTCATTTAAAGCAAAGAATGCATCTTTCGCATCACCAGTTGTTTGCGCAAGCCTTGCAATTTGTGCTTGTTGCTGCTGGATAGAATCTAGGTCATCAGCCAGTGATTTACCTATAGCAATGATACTTGCCGTTAAACCGGCTCCCGCCAAGAGGTTTTCAGCACCGAAGCCTTTCCCGTCCCCCCCTCCACCAGCCGATTCATCATTTTCTTTTGGGTTGAGTGGGTTTCCTGAAAAACTCCCTGCTGAAAAGTCATACCTCGAAAGCGGGTTCATCGTTGAAGGATCAAATAATCCACCGCCATTTCCTGAAGGAGAGCCACCCCCGTGATATGGAATGAAAAGCCTTCCTCCTCCTGAGCCTCCCATCAATGGTAAACCAACACCATTCCCCATGCCTTCTACTGCGGCACGCGCAATTTTTTGTGATTCCCTTTTAACTGTATTAGCCAACGGCGTATGGACAATCAAATTAGAGCCTGTAGCAGCCACTGTGGCTATTGCTGCTGTAGTGGCTGCTGTCGGCGCTGTTGATGCGCTGCTGGGCGCGTATGGGCTTGCAGGCTTCAGGTTGTTGACGCGTTTGATAGCGGCGTCAAGTTGGTTAACCTTTGCGGTAGCCTTATCAATCGCGGCATCAAAGCTGTTGAGCCCCTCAAGGTCGGGAATAACGTCAATTTTTGTTACGAGATCGGCTGACTGGTCTGTCATTTTTTCACCTTACTAAGCGCGTGCTGAACCGCGTTATCAAACTGGATAACGGCGGAGGCTCTCATAATGGAATCAAAGGAGGCGCGGCCTGACACTACATCGCTAAAGCTAATCAGGCCGCTTTCTATCACTCGCCAGATGACGAGTTCTGTGCGGACGGTTCGGTCAAGGTTTTCAGCAAGGCGCTGAACAGATGCCGCATGGCTCCCTGCATCGTTCCCGCTGTGTCCAGACCAATATTTTTTTTTAACCCTGCTGTAACCGGAAGAATGGAGAGCTTCAGACACTCCAGCGCCACCAGATAAACATCGGCGATATTGGTTGCGGTGAAATTGGTATTCACTGCGTCCCAGCTATCCAGAAACTCGCCATTATCGACCAGTTGAGCGCGGGATTTTGCCAGCAAGGTAAACAACAGTTCGTCGTGGTCTTCCCGGTTAAGCACACCGAAAATCTTCGACGACATAGAAAGAATGCTTTCTACCTGGCTGATACCGTGTTTGGCGAGAATCTCCGCCACGCGCAAATTAAAGTGAATGGCATCAAAAGCGCTCATTCGAATAACGCAGAATTTACGCCCGTTGATTTCAACGTGTTTGATTGAGTCGTCCATCAGGTAATATTCACTCCATTAATGACCGAATCCACCTCGCCAGTAACGAGTTTCCACTCCAGTGTTTGAGCACCAGCGCCGTTATTTGCGCCATCAGTAGGCTGACGGGCAAACATCGCGTAACTCATGCGGTGTACCGACAGATTGCGCGTATTTGTGAGCGTTACGGGTACTACAGACTTCGTTTTCTGCATCAGAAAAAGAGCTGTGTTAACCGGGGAATTTCGCTGCGTGACGAAGGTCAAAGACCCTTCTTCAGTCGGATTATCGATAAAAGACCAGTCGCCGCCGATGCCGGAAGAAACGGTAATCTGGTCATCCGTCATTTCGAGCGTGATATTGCTGTCTTTAGCCAGACCAATTACCGGCACAACGCCTACGGTAATCAGCCAGTCTTTAGAGGACATTACGCCTAAATACATAGTTAAATCCCGTAAGTCATTGCTGTGCCAACAGCATCAACGTGCTTAATGGCGTAGCGGAGGTAGAAAGAGAATTTGATAGTCACATCACCTTTGATACGCTGCACGGCGCTGATTTCTGACATCGTCGGACGCACTACGGTAAATCCACGGACATAATCTCCGTTATCATCCGTAAAGTTTTCCATAATGCCGCCAGCGGTCTGACCCGCCTTCAGGGAGCTTTCCATCTGGTTACAGACCAGTTCATAGCCCGGCATGTCGTGCCCCACTTTGTTGCGGTTGATATGCAGCGTGGCAAGGTCTTTTTGCATCCGGTCAGCCTGCCAGTAGCAGAAACGCACAACTTCAATCGCTTCTCCGTCGCCACACGTGCCGGGGTAAGTTACCGTGATGCCGGAACCATAGTCTTCAAAGGTATTGCCGTTTAGCGCCTTAATTTTCTGGTAATCGGTTTCGGTGAATCCATCACTTTGAACGGCGTTAAGTGTCTTGAGCGCCCACGTTTCTGAGCCCGGTTGCATGACAAGACAACGCCCGGCGATAGCAGCGTCGAGGAAGTTCTTTTCCAGCTTCGTAGAAATGGCAAACGAACCCGCCATATTCTTATCGAAAAGGTATTTCGTAATGTTGTCAGTCGCCCAGGTGGAAGACGTGTAGTCGTCAATAAACACCGCCATTTTATCAATCTGCGATTCGACCCAATCAGCAATAGCTTTCTGAATCGACAGATTCCGCGACGGCGTCATGCACATAAAGAACTTGTTGTACTGGTTTTTGATAGCTGCAATCGCAGCACTAACGCCAGCAGCCAGCACTGTAGATTCAGCGTGAGCAACTTCGGCCCCTTCCAGATAGACAATGCGACCATCAACCAGAAACTGACCCGCTGTCGTTGCATCAGCAACGATATCAGCCGCTGCGCCAGTGCTCCCGGCCCAAGTCGTACCGTTATAACTGGCGTAGCGATATTCCGTACCTTTCACATAGCCGATGGTGGCCTTTGTGGTTGTCGGTGCGCCGGAAACCGGAACCCCCGTCAGGGCAATCATCGTTTTGCTGTAAGCGGCTGAGAAATCGCCGACAACCAGCGTATCCGGTGACGGACTTTGAGAGAAATACGCCTGAACCGCCAGAAGATTATCGCCGGATACGCCGTCTGAAATGGCATCATCAGCGCTGGTATAGACCCGGTAGAGATCGGCAAAATCCGCGACGGTTGCGGATTCGTAATCTGTAAATTTTTTCCCGAAAAATGCCGCGCCCGGCGCGAGGATTAACCCGACGCCAAACACGCCATATTGAGCGGCGGTAGTTTGACGCCCAATTTTTACACTAAAAAGCCGACTTAAATTCGCCATTTAATAGCCCCTGATAGCGAGAGTGACTTTATCGCACGGTGTGACCGTCGCGCTTTCAATCCAACTCTCTCGTTTGTAATGCTGGTACACAAATGTCAAAGACAGCGTTACCTGTGCCATCTGCTGGTAAACGAGGTTATCAATTAGAGGGGAGCTATTCTCGAAATCGCCCGAGCGGTCAATACAGCAATTATTTTCAAACTGCCAGAAATCACCTTCAGTCGAATCGACCTGATTCAAAAAGTTTTCCAGAAATGCCTGAGCGTCATCTGATGACCGGATGACAATAATTTTCGCTTCACAGTTGTAGTGATAAACGCGGTAATCACCATCCCATGACTTTGCGAATGCCTGCGGCTCTCTCGATGACGTGAGAAGATGGACGGCAGTAAACGGATCCTTTGACTCTGGAATTTTCTGTTGTGCGTAAATGGGGCTATCGCCCACCAACTCAATCATTGCCTGTCTTGCCCGCACCATTGCAACGTAGGGAGCACCGCTCAGGATTGTTGGTTTGGCCTGCGTATCGGTCTCTTTGAGTGTACCAGTCGGGAATTTGACAACATCGCCAACATCCAGCCGGAAATCAGCCGGAATATTGATAGTGGTTCCGCTGCCATTATCCAGCACAACAGAACTGACTACGGACGGATCCCGAAAATTATATGGCGTGAATAAAATATCTTTGCTGTTACCGTTAGCGGTGAATGTCGCCTTTTCTGCGCGATAATCAGAATATGATAATTCCCCGTCAACGGTCATTAATTTGACCGTATAATTAGTCATTATCCCACCAGCGCGAGCGCGTCCCGTTCTTTCATACCAAATAGCAAATATTCATAGTGGTTAATAACGCCGTTTTGCCACTCCTGCCGCTGCACCACTTCGTAATATTTACCCGCACACAGCACTATAGCGCCGTTATGCTCACCCTCTTCTGTAACCTCTAAATCCGTTTCTCCAATGGCTTCCATGTAATCTTGTGGTTTGCGCCCGGTAAGGTAAGCACGAAATGAACCGCCACCATCAACCGGCTGCATACTGAGGAAAGCGGATTGTTGCTCTGAATATCCCTCGCGTGGCATACCGCCAACTATCTCAATCGGTAATGGACGCCAGTAGTGAATTAATCGTCTCATGCAAAAGCCCTGTAATTGACCGTCTGAATAAGCGTACCGCTATGAATAAGCGGCTTTGTTGATCCCTTGCGGGCGATGGTGATATCTGAGTTAGGGCGGTATAGCGCGGAATCAGCGATTGTTTTTCTGGTAATCAAAACAGCCTGCGCACCTATGCGGGCAATAGCCTGTTGCGGAGTAATACTACCTCGTGCAACATCACGCAGAACCTCTTTGTAAGCGTCTGTGCGCATCCAGTCAGCTATTCTTTCTGCCACAAATCGCATAAACGGACGCTCTGGTATTAACTCCCATCCCATAGCGTTTTTTGTGCCGAAGTTATTCCATGCTCCATACAGCGCAACATCGACGCCCTGATTCATTTTCCCTCTGTGAATACCAACGGTAAGCTTGACGCCCGCCAGCGCATTCACGCGCTGACGGATTACGCGGTCAAATCCCTTAGTTTCGAACTTAGCTCCGCCACGCATACTTCCTCCATCAAGAGCACCATTATCAAGCCCACCCGCAGATGGGCTTTGTAATGGCTTCTCAGTCGTCGAGCTGCAAAACCCCATATTCAAGCGAATCTGAGTATGCAATCAACCCGTGATACTCCGGGATAGTGCTACCGTCTTCAGCTTCAAACTCAGGGATTGTGCCAGTAGTGATGGTGTATTGTGGCTGACCATCCTTTTTCGCAAAGTCGGCGAGGTCTTCAATCTGTTTAGCTGTAAGAACTACTGTCATTTATTTATCCTTTTGATTGTGGTTAATAACTAACATATTGATTTAATGAAAATATTTTTTCTATGATGCGTGACCGATAAGAATGCAACCGCCAGATAGCGAGCCCATTGCGTCTAAAAACTCCTGCCCCCATTGCGTACCCTGCCAGCCAGACTTTTGCGCGGCTTCTGTGAATGTCACCGCTACTTTCCCTTCACGGCGACTTGCAACACCGCGAACACTTGCGCTTATGCCTTCTACTGCTATTGGGGCGAGATTGGCAGCAACATACAGCGCTTTCAGACGCTCAATGTCGTAACCATACTCCGCAGCGGCTCGCAGGTTGTAAAGCCGCTCACATTGAGAAGAAAGGGCGCTAATAGCGCCCTCATCAAGTGTTACCCCGGGTAGCAGAATGGCGAGCCAGTCATTTACCGTCATGCTATGCCCTTACTCGTCGTCAGAATCAACTACGCCGTCATGCTCTTTATTGAGCTTTTTGGCTTCAGCGGCTGAAACTTCTTTTAATCGGCCTTCGTCCAGAAACTGCTTAACGCCGCCGATGGTCAGTGTTGCGCCGTCCACCTCGACCGCCGCCAGCGGAGCGATTGAGATAGTAATAACGGTTCCTTCACTGTTTTTTGCACCAATGTGAATCGGTGCCTGAGTGGTGTTAGTCAGAAAAACTTTATCTTTCTCAGCCATGAGTTAAATCACCTTTGAGGATTTGGCAGCAGCCAGCGGCGCACGGACGATAACGCCAGCAGAGCGCGACAGGCACGGAATAGACAGGTCTAGCCCGCTACGCTGAACCGGCAACTGACGGAACAGCACAGGAGTAGCCTGGGCGAAGTGGCGACGATTGTTTGCCAGCGCGATACAGATACCGTCATCATCCAGATCGGAGTTTTTGCGGAAAGTAACTTCCGGGTAAGAACTACGCAGGAATGACAGCACCGTGCCTAGCGTACCACTCAGGCGCAAGCCCTGAATTCGCGCCCACGCCTTAGACGGCATGTGGAATTCATTCACCTCGTAGATTTTCGTGGTGTTTACCGCAGCGATGAGCGCCGAGCAATCGTCGCAAATCTTATCGCCGTCAGAAGTCGCCCAGGCACCCTGTAGCGCCACCAGCGGAATATTCGGATGTTCGATAAAGCCGATAATCTGATATTCCTTGTTACCGCGCCATAGCAGATTAGAAACAGTGCGCTCATGCGCTTCGCGGGTATTGAGCGCCAGAATGTTATCGAGCGGAGTACCGGACATTGCCGCCGCCATAACGTCACTGTAGGTGTAGCCATATCCCAGCCCGATATCGTACATCAGCGCGAAGTATTCCCGGCCTTTGGCGCTCATCATCGGCATATCTGTTCCGAATGCCGCCATGATTTTAGCCATTCCCTGTGCGGAGTACATGCGATAACCCGCCCACTTAGCGCCTTCATTGATTCCCGGCTCCTGCTGGAACATGGTCAACGCTACCGGCGCGGGCATTTCTTCCATGTAAACATCGTTTGACATGGAAATAAGGTCACGGGCAAAAATTAGCCCTTGCTCGTCAACGTTAATACCCGGCACCGCGCCAGCTACCTGAGCTTCGGTAAAAAGCTGCGCCATAAGCGCGGCTAAATATTTCTCATTCATCTTTTGGGGTTTCCCTGTTAGCTAACGTTGATTACAGCGGTGTCAGTGAAACCACCGTCTTCAGTACGGACCGTAATGGTTGCCGTCTGTCCGGTTGTTGCCCCGCTTTTCACCGTGGCAAGGCCGGATGCGTCTACTGTTGCTACGTTCGCATTGCTGGATGCATAGGTAACGTCTTTATTGGTCGCACCTGACGGAGAAACTGTCGGCGTAAACTGCTGAGTAGCGCCAGCGGCTTTAGATGCTGTTTTAGGCGACAGCGCAACGCCAGTTACAGCGACTTCGCGGGGATATCCGGCGCTGAGTAGTTCGCCATCAATGACCATCACAATTGCCGTACCACCGCGCTGAGGTGGCGTTTCAAAGCGGAAGCGGCTTTTATCGCCGGATGCCGCAACACCCCACTCCATATAACCGGTAGTGGCGTTGCGACCTTTCGGCACGGCTAAATCCCCTATCTTCGGGGATTCACCTGTTTTAACCGCCACACGGATCGGGCCATTTTCGACAATACCAATCGGGCAATTGATAGTGACCACGCCAATGCGCGTGTTGCTACCAAATCCCGGTGTGGCTGGCATATTGGAATGCGCGGTAACAGCAATGCCGATGGCATCAGTAACATCACCGCCATCAGGTAAAGCAACGCAGGTCGAATCGTTACCGGAGGTAAGCTTTACCGCATCGCCCGGAGCAACTTCACCACCAGCGCGGCGGGAGGTCACGCGAGCGGAGGAGCGGAAAGACGGCAGCACCGCCAAATCACCCGGCAAGCCCGCGTCAAAATCGTCTTTAATCGTGGTCTGCATTATTTGCCTGCCTCTTTTTTGCCAAAGGTGCGAGCCAGATAATCCTGATGGGCTGACTTCTGAGCGCCCTGCTCATCGGTGTTTACTGCTGCGCGGGGATTACGCGGGGTTTGTTCGAACTTCTTACCGCAGGCAACCAACGCCATTGACAGCGCAACATCTACCTGCTCATCCGTCCAGCTATCCATGTTTACTTCAGGGTTTGCCTTACGGATGATGGCCTGTTTGACCAGATTGATATCGCCCAGGCTGTCGGTGCTGATGTTCAGGCGTTTGGCTGCTGCTTTAAGGTCATTTTCCTGACGACCATCAGCAACACCGCGCTCGTAGGCTTCGTTGCTGGCTGAGTCCATGTTTACAAGGCGGGTATTTGCTTTCAGCAGGTCGCCCTGTGTTTTGCTTAAATTAGTCGTAAGCGTTTGATTTTTCGCTTTAAGACTTTCAATTTCGGCTAACGCCTCTTCTAATTCCATCGGTTCACCGTCCAGATTGAATGTTGCAGTTTTTACCCGTGGGTTGCGCACAATGCTCAAATGGTTGTAATTGATACCCTTTTGCACCGTGTCGAACGTTTGCCCGTCCGGAGATAGTCCTGTTTCTTTTGGCTTTTCGTCGCACTGATACCCCGCCGAAGCACCCCGTAAATCTTTATCCTGCTGAATCAGTCGGATGGACTTCTCATCCTGAACCAGTGCGCGGGCGATAAGTTCATCACCCTGACGCATAACAGCAGTAACAACCCCCGCAGAAACCGCCCGGTAATTTTTGGACGTCACCAGACCACCGCGAGGATGTGACACGGTCACAGGCTTGCCGATTAAGGTATTCATTGAGTCCTGGTTAAACAATTCATCGGCTGAGCGGTACTCTTTAGCCGTAAATGCATCACCGCGCTTGCGGTCATAAACCAGTACGCCCGGACGGGCGATAGGGATATCAATCTGGAGATAACCTTCCGGGGTTATCTCCCATTGCCTGATGGCGTCAACGTTGACCTGTGTTTCTTGCAGCAATTTCTTTCTCCGCTTCTTCAACGTCCGACGCAGAGAACAACCATTCAGGGAAGCAGCGGCATAAATGCGGTTGCCCCGGATTCCCGTCCTGTGGCGGTCTGGTCGGCTCGTATGCCTTACCTTCGCGCTCAACATGCAATTTTCGCTCGCGTTCGTCTAACATCCCCCGCCAGCGGTATATTTTCATTCCGGCAATACGGGCGTTGGCCTCCTCCAGATTCCAGGCCTGATTACCTATCTCATTGCGGGCGACGTTGCGGGCTCGCCGATAGGGAATCTCCATTTCGGTTGCCAGTTTATCGGCGATATAGTCAACGCCCCGCCCCTCGCGTAATCCCTGCTGGACGACCTTAATTCCACGCTGTAGCGCCTCATCGGAGACGTTCTCCATGCGCCCCATGCTCTCCGTGAGCCAGTCCGCTGTTTGCTTCAGCAGCTTTTTATCGCCGTCATAGATATCAATGGATATCAGGTCAGCCATATTTTCGGTCGGTAGTTTGATACCCGGAGCCAAATCAGTATCGGCGGCAGCGCGAATAATCAGCCGGAAATCGTCAACCGCCGAGTTAGCAAGCTGGGTATTTGCCGCTTCCATAGCCGGTAATGATGGAACAGTGCTCGCGCCTCTCATCGGATCCGTTAAGCTGGCGAGCGGCTTAGATATTGCTCCCGCTGTATCTGGTGTGGCTGATAGCCCTGTTTTCAGGTCAATAAGATTCACGCCATCGACGCGGAAGCGCTGGTAATAGCTCTGGTAATACTCGTCAGTCAGGCCAAATTGACCATTTACAATAGCGGCCTGAACATCATCAGCGGCGCGGTTGATAACACGAAGGTAGGTATCTGGCTTTGAGCCGGTCACTCTGGCAACGTCTTTAGCCAGGCTGATTCCTGCCTGCCGCCTTACTTCACTGAATGCGTAGGCGGGGACGGCCCCAAATTCACCATCTTTTAGCAGTGACGGAATGGCTTTAAGAAAAATTGATGCATCCGGCAAAAGTTCCTGAGCAACAGACCGGACAAGCCTTTCCTGCTGCTCACGCGTCATGCGTGAATAATTCCGCCCGGCCTTCTTCTTTATATATACGCGCACTTTTTTGACCGTTGCGGCGGCAATGAAATCCCCCAGCAGGTCATCAACGGAAATATCTCTACCATCGGCGGCATCGGTATTGAGCACCGCGCCGGATTTACCGATTTCCCGGTATGTCTTTATGCAGGCATCGCGAACCCATTTACCAACAAGCCGGGCGTTATCGCCCAGCCTTTGAGCGTAAACCAGTTCGATAGCCAGCGGATACCCGGCGTCATAACGTGGTTCACTCTTCGCCATTATTGGCCTCGTTGTTGTCGTTTATGGTGCTATTCCGGTTCGAATTCTCGTTGTTCTGGTTCGAATCGTCGTCATTCTGGTCATCAATGGTTCCAGTTGCGGGCGGAGTGGTCGCCAGCATAACCACCGCTCCGGTTTCCTGCGCCGTTGCGCGGGCCTCTTCGCTGGTAATGGCTCGCATGGAATAGTAAAGCTGCGCGGTTTCCGCTCGTTTCTTGTCCCGGTCTACCTCGCGGTCTATCTGCCCCTGAGATTTATTCGGCACAAAGTCAGCGCGGATCCCCGTATAGCGAAAAGCCAGCTTTTTCAGTGCCGGAATGATGTAATTGGTGTTGATATGAGAAACAAGATTTTGCCATTGTGCATCGGCGCTGGTATCGCTATTGGAAAGACCGCCTTTACGCTCTGCCAGCATAGCTATGGGAAAACCCGTTTCGGCGCATACCAGCTTAATAGCCATATCAACAAGGTCGGCGGTTCCGGTCATAGTGGACTGTAGGCGGTTAATTTCCTCTTCATCGTCAATCGCTACCATGTCATTTAACTGGCGGGTTGCCGCTATTCCTCCCAGCCTGCGGGCCGCTGCTGCCTCTCCTTTAGCCGTTTTCAGGTCTTCAGCTAAGTCCTTCTTTTTATAGATATCCTGAACGGAAAGAGAAAGTATGCTGATGATTAGCTCATGCGAAAGACCCAGCCTCTGTAACGCTGCATAAGGCTTACACAACAATGGTTCGCCAAATTCGATACCGACCATCGCGTAAATCGGCTGATAGTTTTTATCGCCAAAGAGGATCGAATCTCCCTGCTCAATAAACACTTCTCCACCGATGGGGCTTTTAAGCTGGATACGCCAGCCTTCCGGCAGGCCAAAAAATGGCGAATTGTAGTCTGCAAACCAGTCGTTCGACGGGGTAATCCAGTGTGAGCCGTGGCAACGCACCCACTCTTCCCCCATAACCAGCACAGACCAGCCATGATGACGCTTTAGAATGGCGGCGCTTTCCACTACCTGCCACGCGCCCATTTCGTCAAAAATCTGTTGAATACGCTTTGAATCATCAGGATTTTCAGTAACTACTGTGAATCCGTTCAGCATTGCGGCAGCAACCGGTTCGCTGATAATGCGCCAGCCTATGCCGGATAGCTCCCCGGTCATTGCAGCCACCAGCGGAATCATCCCCTCTGCGGCGCGAGCTTTCATGCGGTTGGCGGTCGGTGAACTCATGCCCGCCGCGCCCTTTGAGCTTGCCGCCGCGCTGGTCATCATACTGACATAGCCATCAACATTGTAATTAGCTGGCTGCAAGCCCTCTTTCGTTAAAATTCCCTCAGTGGGAATCAAGCTGGTTTTGTTCGTCATTCGATAATTCCTGATTTCATGCGTACCAGATGTGGGAATATGGCGTCAGCGTAGTCAGTGGACACGCCCAGCCGTTTTTTAACTTTTTTCTTCGCTTCAATAAGGATTTTGTCGTCAGGCGTGGTTTCCCACATGACGCCAGTAGAATCAGAAAGGATGCGATCGAGATATCGACGCGGTATCTGGTCAGAAATCGCGAAAAGGCCATCAGGCGGCATAATTCCCGTCTCCACCCAGCGCACAGAGTCATTAACTGCATCCCGATACGCCCACCATGCCTGCGCTCGCAGATTGTGGAAGGTATCTTCGTTCGGCCTACCGCCGCGATACCTGGACTTTTTGCGCAACACTTCGCCCTGAGCGACAAATTTACGAAACTCAATCTCTGAATCCTCGTATTTGTTTAACTCGCCTTTAACACCAGAACCAACGCCGACAGAATCGTAAATCAGGACGGTACAGCCTTCTTCCGTCGCCATCTTTAACGCCTGCTGCGCAAGCTGGACGGTGTCACGCGCCTGTAATCGCTCCATACGGTACAAAAAACGCCCGTCAAAGAACGACAACACCGAATCATCATCACCATCATCAGCAACATCGAGTACCGCCGTTTTAACGCCAGTTCGACACGCTTTCGCCAGCTTCGAATCGGGCGAAACAACTAACTTTTCAAGATGGCCACGGTTAACAACAGCGCCGGGTAAATCACTGACGGGAACGCCGTTCCAGATATTGTCGTACTTGTCCGGGTAATACTTCAGCGTATAGAGCCGCTCTTTATCCAGCGTCGAATTGAAATATGGGTTGTGATACCAGTTCACCTCCTCAATAAACCAGTCATCCTCTGCATTCAGAACGTATCTGACATAGGTTTCATCCCATGCAAAAGCCGGGTTGAAGGTAATCCATAGTTCAGCACCGTTACGGCGCAATGTTGGGGCCAGCGTTTCCCACGCCTCAGCCGAAATTGCGTGCGCCTCCTCCACCCAGCAAATGTCCACACCTTCAATGGATTTAATGCTGTCGAGGTTCGACTGAAAGCCCAAAAACCGGAATTCAGCGCCGGATTTAGACTTAATACTGTTTTGGGTTATCGTGAATTCTGATTCATACCCCAGACGGCGTATCGTATCGCTGAGTAGCTTGTGTGATGATGCGTCGATAGATTTCTGCACCCGACGCAAGCACAAAATGCGCAGGTCATATCGCACAGTTAGCTGAATCAGCGCTTCGGCAATCCTCCATGATTTACTGGAACCACGACCACCGCGCAGACATTTAACGCGATGCGGTTTTGTCGTGAGCGAACGCATGACGCGCCGCCACTCTGCCATTTTCTTTTTCTCTGACAGCCAGTAGCGACGACGCTCTAAATCATGCTCTGGTGCTATCTCAATCGCCGTCATCGAATCCCATATCCCGGTAAATTTCGGTTAACGTTTCTCGCGCGATACGCTTACCTTCGTCCGTTATCGGCTTGCTGATATCCACCCCGGCAAGCGTAAGGATCCGCGCGGCAAGATGTGACTTATCCAGCCCCTCAACCTGCCAGCCGTGCTTTGTTCTTTTGATGTTTTTAACTGCACGGGTATCAATTGCCGCCATGCGGCTACGGAACACCTCCGGTTCAAGCCTCATCTTCTCCAGCGCCTGCAATTCCAGCATTACCGCTGTTGAATCCGGCGCACGGAAACGCGCCGAAAGGTCAATTAGCGCCTCCTGACGTCCTACGATATCCGCTGCAATGATGTGCTTTTTGTAAACGCTGACAGCCTGCTGTATGTCGTCGTTTTTGAGTAACTTTTCAGCCTGAAAATCATCGTTAAAGCCCTTGTAATCACGGTTGCGCGACTTTGCATAGCTGAATCCCGGCGCTTCCCGCGCTTCAGCCACCAGCTTTGCAAATGCATCATCACGCCTGTTTATTTTTATTGTCACAATTCCCCCCTTGTGAGGCTTGCAGCGTAGCGAGGAAAGAAGAGGATCAAAAACAGCGTTACCGCTGGCGTGTAGTACAAATAAAAAAAAGCCACTCCGGGGGCGGAATGGCTGAAATCACAAGGGTAATAACAAAGGCTTAAAGGTAACAGGCAATGCTTCCTGTCCGTGGCAGATGCCATTATGGTTTTTTACCTGGAGGATTCAAAAGATGATGCGAGAGGTAACGCCAAAGAAAAGCCGCCCCCGAAGGAGCGGCGTTTAAAGGTGCTCAGGCCATGCCAGACAACCAGAAAGGCGGGGACGGATCCCCGCCCTGATTTAGCGACTCTCCTTAGCTTCGTAGGCAAACTTTGCCGCTACCTGCACACCTCCCTGACCTATGGACGCTTCGCAAAGCGTCCGGTTAAGGGCGGTATACGCCAGTAACGCCGCGATAAATATCGCGATAAACAAAAAAACTCCTTTGTAAAACAAAGTTGCCTCCGTCGCTTTTGGGAGGCTATAATCATGTTGTCACGCAAGATTAGAGGCCTCGTTGGTTAATGAAAATTGACCTTCGGGGCTTTCTTCTATCTGCCGCATGGTGACATGAGACAGACAGCCTCAAGCACCGGGCGGAAGTATAGCAATAAAATACTTAGCAATTAAATAGTTGCTTTTCGCCTTTCAACCTCGACCTTTGCTTTAGCAACATCACTTTCAGAAAATAACCACTCAGGAAAGCAACATCGACAATTGAAAATTTCGTTGATGTGGAAAGCCGTCCCATCAAGAGTCGCGTGTACAGGGTTTACCCACCAGATATCACCATCAACTGAAAGGCATCTAAGGCGGAAATACCGCATACCTGCTAAACGGGCATTTTTTCGTTCTTTTCTCCACGCTCCGCTTGCCGTTGCGGCTGTAACTCTAATTTCAGCCTCTAGCTGCTTTGTGACTTTGGCCTCACCTGCTGAATTTATCTTGATGACCGCATATGTCGGTGTTTTCAAACCAATATCCTTTGCTTTGCGCAATTCTGGCTTGATTCTAATTTGTAGTTGAAATAAGATCTATAAAGGTGCTCAAAACACCAATCGAAAGCGGTATATCACCCCGTCAGCGTGATTTTTTTGTACCCTGAATTTATGCTCTGGTGGCTTCGGCTACGCGAGTGCTGAATTATGGGGTGGAGTGCGACGAATAGCAGGCCTCTCCGTCTGTGAATAAGTCCGCCGACTTTCGACGGTTTTGAGCTCCACCCCGCCCCATCTCAAAAGTGGGGATTCAGTCTCATCGAAAGGAGCAACCACAATGAGTACATTACTCACTATCCCTGACGCCGCAGAACTTGCAGTACATACCATGATGGCACTTAAAGCCGCTGGCTATGCGACTGCTGCTATGATTCCCGTTCATAAAAACGCCTCAAATGAAGTCGAAAAAACGGAAGTGACCGCGCCGGAAATCTACGTAGCGCCCGGCAAACAGTATGCCAATGCTCAGGAAGCGCTGGCGCATCTGGTGCGCGAACTGAAAAACCCGGAACGAGACAACTATAACGAAACGCTGGACTTTACTTTTGCATCACTGGCGCAACTGCTGGACATGCTACGCGAGCCCATCTATCAGCATGGCCTGATGCTCAAACAGGAGTTTGAGAAAGGTGACGAGCTTCCGCTGGAAATGGTCACAACCTTTATCCATATCCCAACCAGCACGGAAGTATCTTTCCGGCTCCCGGCCTTCATCAAAGAAGATAAGCGTCTCGACGAATGCCAGCGCGTCGGCGCGTCGTTCACCTATTTTCGCCGCTATGGTCTGCGTCAGGCGCTCGATATTACTGATGGTGACGACGATATCGACCAGGCAGACAGTAAACGCGAACGCCGTAAGGCCCGCGCCCTAAACAGCAGCCGCAAATGGAAGCCGACCAAATCAGATCGCACTAAAGCGGAATCCATCCTGAATATGCTGGTCGCGGCTGGTGAGTTCACTGGCAGAGCGGTAATCGCCCAGGCTAAATCCCGTAACCCGTTTCTGCGTACTCCGTCAGAAGTTGCAGAGGATGTTATCCATTCCCGGGACAATGCCAAAGACGATGACGCAATGGCCCGCGATACTGTGTTGCGCTATGGTCTGACGGATGAGCATTGGCAGAGTTTCTACAAACAGGCCGGATTATTCCAGGTAGACGGTGATGAACTTATCGACACCCGAACCGGCGCACACGTCAGCGCTGAAGTTGCTATGGATATTGCGGAGTCCCTTTCATCTGTTGCGATTTCCAGCTCTGATTCAAACGATGTGCATGATACCCGCGATATGTCAGCGCCAGTCGCCCGGACATTTATTCCTGACTGCACCCCGCTTGATGAAGATGAAGAGGCTTTTGTTGCTGCCGTTGAGGCGGGCCACGATTCTGAAATTATCGAAATCGCTATGCGTCAGATGGAAGTGCATGTGTCGCACGGTCTGGATATGCGCTCAGTACACAGCGACACAAGCTATCACCGCCGTAACTGGTATAACGCCTGTCGTGAATTCTATACGCTGGCGTTGATGCGTGGTGATGTGAACTTTGAAGCGCTGGCAAATCCTGAAATGAAAGTTGCCCGTACCATCATGGATATCGTCGGCGCTGACGGCGATAACGAGGCCAGCGAATCCACCATTGTAGCCGCACAAACGCAACTCACTGTCGATGAGATGCAACAAAAGGTCGATATTGCGCAGGAAATCTCGACAGGTAACGCTGATACCGATATCAAGCTGCAACAGCTTCATGAAATTGCGCGTCGTTGCGATGCGTACACCGCTGGCTATATCGAAACACTCATCCTTCACGTTGAAAGTGGTGGCTTCAACAGTGAAATTCCGGCGTATGTCCCTGAATCTGACCTTCCTTACTGATATGCGGGGTTCTCAACATGAAAACCGTACAGGAAAAGTTACAACGTCACGCTGAAAAGCAGCGTGAATATCAGCAGCGGGCTTTAGCCCGCCAGCGCGAGAAACAGGCATCACCGGAATGGCGTCAGGCTCAGTATGAAAAACAGCGGGAGCGACAATCCCGCTATATTGAACGGGCGAAAAATAAACCGTTCTCGCGTGGATTGAAAGGCCGAACACCCCGCGCCGCTGAACGGTCACTGATGGACAAAATTGGGGCTCTACCCTGTATTGCCTGTTATGTTCACGGGATTATTAACGATGTGGTCAGCCTGCATCATATCGACGGGAGAACAGCAGCAGGCGCACACGCTCGCGTATTGCCACTGTGTGGCCATCACCACCAGCACTCAGCGCCAGCAGCAATACGCGCTATTTATGTCTGGCTTGTTCCGGTTCATGCTGATGGAACATGCGGAGGAAAAGCCGCATTTGAGGCGCTAAACGGCACTCAGGACGATTTATACGCTCAATGCCTTGAATTGATAGCCTGACACTCACTAAACGCCGCCATGCCCTATCTGGTGGCGTTACCGCTCGCCCGGTTTCTGTATCCTCCCTCTCGTATTCGGTCTAATCGCACCTGCGAACAATCATGAGGTGCTTATGTCCGAAAATAATTATGGTGCGCTGATGATGAAATCGGCACTCAGCGCCAATGTTGATATTGATAGTGTACTCCAGCCCGGAATATATCCCGTTCCTTCGGGCAATACTTCATCTCCAGATCTTAATGGTGGCATCCTTACTATTTATCCAGGCCCTTCCAAGCGTCGTATTTTTGCCACCAATCGCTTCATTACTACACCCTCAAGCTATAACACATTGCTAAAACAATGGGATAAATGGGAAAGCTTAATACTTCACTCTGAACTTTCAGATGATAACGGCTTTAAACTGATTGGTCAGGTGCGTAGCGCTGCAGCACTGGCAGCGCTGGCCGGTGAAGACGGCGACAGGGTTTTACTTCTCGGCTATCATGATGGCTGGGCCGCGTCCAGCAGCGAGCTTTCAGGCGGCGGTGAGTTCCATTACGTCAGTTCTCTGGCGGACGTAAACAACGGCGTAACTGTTTTTAACGGATGGTGCCGTAAATTTACGGATACCGTTATCACTACCTACGATGCCGGGCTGGGCGACAATGACGGTGTGGATGCGCGGGAACGTCTGACGACGCTGTTTAAAGTGGTGCCTGATGGGTTTACGGTTAAAATTCGCGGTTATCACCTGACGTCAGGCCCTGTGAAAGTGGAGGGTAAAACCGGCCTCACCATTGACGGCATGAACGGCGTTATTTCAGCAAAAGAGCTGCGGGATACTTATACTGTCTATGACGTAGCAGAAACAAATAACGCTGTAGCAATGACTGGTGTTCTCTCCTGTTTTCAATGCCCTGACATTAAAATATTCGGCCTTGAAATACAGGGGGCCATGAAACTTTCCGTCAGAAATGGAGACGGTACACATAAGGGGGAAGAGGCAGCGCTTCATCTTCGCTCCTGTGACGGTGGTGAGATTTGGGATACGCACCTTCACAATGTATTCGGCTATGGGTGCCGTGGACTTTATCAGAGCAATGTCAAATTTCATCACAATTATGTTCACCACTGCCTGCGTGAGTCCGGCGTCAACTTAGTTACGGGCGGGAGTCACGGTTACATTTATTGCAACCGTATTGAGTATATTGGTTTGTACGGTCTTGAGGTGGAGGGCCAGCCCTATTACAGCGGCATGACTGATGTTACGGCGTGGGGTAATTATATAAAATATACAAAATGGGGCATTGCCGCAGTAGACCAGTGTCTTTCCGCGTCATTGCATCACAATAAGATTGAGTTTTGCCATACAGCCCTGGTGTCATTTCGTACTAACGAGTATAACGTCATTAGCTCGTCATTCGATTCAAATAATATCCGTAGTTGTATTCGCGCGCTTTTTGCCAGCAATGCCAGAAACGCATCATTCAATATGAATGATGTGGACTTGGCTGATAGACCAGATTATCTCTATACGTCTTCTTACAATAATATTTTTGAAATATCGCAGACTGACAGGAGAATTTTCTGGTCGCCGTATTTGTCTCAGTTCCAGAGCCTTATCGGTAAGAACGTTAAGATTGCTGACGTTGTTTACTCTGTTGTTTCGGCGGTGTGGGATGATACAAAATCTGAATATCCAAAAGATTTTTCCAGTGAACCAGACGGGCTGTGGAGAGTCACGCTTGATAAGGCGCTGCCTGTTGAACTGGATGACACAATAGTCAACGCGATGACGCAGGATTATACAGAAACGATTGGATATCAATCAGACGGCGCGATTCAGGGTGTTACCGTCATGAATAACCCGATAAAAAATGCGCACTATGCGTTGTACTGCACATCGCATCTGGCCGCTGGCGATTCTGGCGTACAGGAAACCATCATTAACAACCCCATAAGTGGTTCCAGCATCTGGCTGACGTTTTCGGGTTCTGGCTTTAGAGTCATCGACCGTAATGAGCCGAATGCAAATGCGACCATCACCACAAATCTATGGACTCTGGCAGGATTCAAAGATGTAAGAATGCGCAATAGCATAAGCATGAGCCTCCCAGAAAGAACATCCAATACCATGTTAATGAGACCTCGATTTTATTCACAAATTGGTCGCCGGGCTGTTGGTGTCAGAATAACCCTGCTTAACGCCAGCCCTACAAACAAATGGTCTGGTAGTGGCACTTTACAATTCAGCCTTAATGAGGATGTAGTTGTTGGATATGGGAACCTCACTCCCGGCAGTGAAGACCCTATACAGCTTTTCACACAGATGGAAATCAAGGAAGGGAGCAACACTATCCAACTGAATACCAGTAACAATGATTTATTGTATGCGGCCTGTTTAATTGAAGTTTTAATCCCTTAAGGATATTTATATGTCAGTCATTAAAAAAATCTCTGCTATGCGTCGATCTTTTTACCCTGAAATTGGTTTAGCAATAGACGCGAAAAACGAGACAATTGATGTTAAATACACTGTTGTTTCAGTTACTATTAATGCTGATTTCTCCGCGACAGCCAGAGTCTCAACTCAGGTTTTAGGCTTTAATGAGTCTGGTGAAATATCCGTTCCCTTCCAATACTCTGGCATAGGAAACCCTATCAACGAGGCTGAGTCAGCGTTAAACTAGAAATGTTTAGCCCACGTTTTCAGGTGGGCTAAATAACCATTATTTCCCCCTTCCCCTGTGAACTTCCCAAACAGATACGCCGATTGAATCACAGAATTCAGCAAGATACTCCAGACTTGACCACTCTCTTACTCCTCCTCTTGCTGCCTCAATGAATATCACTACATCACCATTTCTATGCATTCCGCATAGTTGCCACCTGTTGTTGTTTGTTCTGGTTGCGATGACTTGCGAAAACATACCATTTTCGTAGAAATCTTTAAACGCTGGTTTTTTACGTGCCGTCGCTTTCATAAAAGACAAATCCCCGAATTATCGATAACAAACCGGGGAAATGTTGACACAAAGTCATTGAATGCGTTTTTTTCTTTCTCAGCGGTCACGACGCCTGCGCGATATCTCGGGCTGATGGTAGCGGGTTACTGTAGACCATGCCGCTGATAATTGGTGTTATGGTTGTCTGACCTTCATTCCTACGCTTCAATGTGACCGATAGCGTCCGGCTTGTCTCCTGACTGGTCAGGGGTTGCGTTGACAGGAGAATCAAGGTTAAGGGAATGACCACCATTCCAGACTGCTCCAAAAATCTGCGTTTTCCTCCCAGCCTGTACACTGGTGTAACGCCGGAAACAGCCAGCCCCATAAAGTTTGTCGGCGCTGTATCCGTAATAGTTTTTGCCGGGCAAAAAATCACAGCCTTATCAAAGCCGGTCACTGTCAGCTGCAACGCTGACAAGTCCGGTGGCGTCGATTCTGGCGCATTCTCTCCGTGGAAAATCTCCAAATCGCATACAACGCGCTGTAGCGGGTTTTGAAATTTAAGTGACCACTCACCAGCCAGTAGGCCACCAAACACATCTATGGTGTGCTGTGGGTACGGAATACCGTTTATCGGTGCGCTACTGCCCCTGATTTCAGCAGGAAGAACCCAATCAGGTACTACAGAAGAGTCTGCAATCTGTGCTTTCTCAAGGTCTGATATCGCAATTAGCTCATCTGGTGTTAATGCCATTATTTCCCCTTAGCCGTAAGAAGCTGGTCGATGTGTGCCGCCTGCGCGTACAGGTCGTTAAAAATGAAGTTAAGCTCCGCCACGTCAACCGGATCCCCTTCAATCAATTTTCCGCCTGCATTAATGTAAGTCGGCGCAAAGCCATCAGCCTGTTTCGCTGCCGATGGTTGTTTCTTGCTCGGATAAATGCCGCCACTTACAGGATAATTACGTGCAACGGTCGAAAATGTATTCATGGCGCTTCAACCCTGGCTAAAAGCTCCTGATATTTTTTGTACAGGTCGTTAAGGATGTAATTCATTACCTGAGCGCTTATCCCATCACCAAACACCAGATTACCATTTACATCAAAGTAGGTCGGCGCGAAGCCGGTAGCCTGCATTTCTTCTGATGGCTCTTGCTTGTTTGGAATATCAGCACCACCTTGCCCCGCGTAAGTTTTGTCAGTATTGGCCCAGCTATCCATTTGTCACCTTCATCTTTTTGACTGTTACAAGCGTGTTGAATGGCTCCAGAAGCTCATTCCCGTTAACCGTTTTCGTACCCTCTATCCGAGTCAAAAGCGACTTTGTCGCGGTGACACGGATCCCCTTAGTTTCTGTAGCCATCACTGTTTTTTGCGTTTTCTCGTACTTGATGCCGCCCCACACAGCCGGAAACGCATTACCGGGGAACATCGGCGCGTGGTGGGTTAGCTTGACGTTAGGAGGTGTTGCAGCGCTGTATATATCCCCGGCAAAGGTTGCCGCAACCAGTGTTTCCGGCAGTTCGATATCTGGAGCCATTGCCCCACACTGGACGAAAACAGCGCGTAGTGGTACGCGGTTAAAAGCAGCACCGATAGCACCTGTAGATAGCCCTACGCGGTTCAGGCGCAACCATGTAAGGTTATATGCTAACTGGATGAATCCACCGACAGCACGGCGCGACTGAAGCGAAACAGATTGAGTCCCGGCCCCCTGCAACAGGGCTATCCTGTAACTATCATCGTCGCGGCCTTCTCGTGGTATGGCGAATCTTTCCCCCCACGCATCAAGCAAAATGCCCGAAGAATCTGTAATTGAAAAACCCTTTTTCAGGTAGTCCAGCGCATCAACCATACCCTGCTGATTGGCTTTAATACCGGAAACGAGGTCGATATTTCGCTGTAGTCTGACCTTTGAAGTAAGTCGCTCAGTTGCCAGTTGACCCGGTTTTTTGATTGATGGCTCCATTACGACACCACCACAGAAGTAGAGTCCGTAACAGCAACAACGCCGCTACTTATGGGTACGGTTTTTCCTGTTGGTGATTCGGAAGTACCTACCGTTACCGTAACATCCGTCATCGTAGGGAAAGCCGTAACCAAACGGGCTGATATTTGACCCGCGAAAACGTCACGCCCCATTTCAAGCTGCGAGAAATAACCAGTAATAACGCTTTTAGCCACGCTCTCGTAATCGTCTGGCTTGCCTGTTGTCTCTGCGTCCCACGCATCACCGGAAACGGAAACATAGACAAGCTGGAAGCTCTGGCGAGTGAAATACACTGTTTCGGTAGTTGTACCGTCAGTTGCTGTACCTGATGTGTTGCCGTAGAAACCACACTCAGCCGCTGCCGCATCATATATGGCCTGCGCTATCGCATCGCTATCACCACCAGCAACAAACACCTGAACTGATTTCCCCGGCAGACCATCAGCATCTGTCTCAATGCCTCTGTTGGTGTTAACAGTGACGTGACTCACACCTGCAACCGCTAAAACGGCATTTTTTATGCCCGGTCTTGATGCGCTGACATTCTTTCTCCCTGCCTCTGCCGCTTCGAAAAGACGCTCTCTGTATTGCTCGTCATCTTCTATTTCAAAGCCTTTACTGCCGTTGGCGAGTATCAGAATGTCATCTGTTGCTACATACCCAAATCGAACATCAGGAAAATCCGTATCGCTGTCATACCACGTTGTTGCGGGCATTCCGGTACGAACGACAGAAAAAACATCATCAGAAAATGAGAACTGGATGAGCGATTTACCGTCCGCCGCATAAAGCAACACCCCGTAATCCGTTGAATATGTGGTTACTGACGTATCAGCGGCGGTGATGATGGGATAGAGCCTTGATAAAATGGAATCAGACGTATCGCCCGTCTGGTACTGCGTTGAATACGGTTTACCGTTGATGGATATAGTGAAGGTATTTCCAGTGGTGATAGCATCAGCTTTAACCTCCAGCACAAACCCGGTAGCATTTTTACCATTGGCCTGAATACTGCCTGACGGCGACCAGTTTCCAGAAATACCGGAGATAGTGAAAGTCTCACCAGACGCGATTACCTGCCCTGAAGCCAGCAGGTAAACCACATCAGCAGATGACCTGGTTAAGCCATAGCGAGGAAGCGTGAACCCCTCGCCTATACCGTCAAGCTGGATACCTTCACCTGATGAAATGAAGAAACCAGCAAACGTCCAGCCGATGGCCTCCACGATATTCAGGTCATTTTCAGCGACAACCGCCATAACCTGACCAATCAGGGAATCACCGTCCGGGCTTATATCCCCCAGCAGGTCGCGCAATTTCTGGTAAATGTCGCCGCGTAGCTCTGGCAGTCTGGCACCGTGCCAGCCGCCATCATTAATTAATTCCACTCGTTACCTCCGTACTATCGGCTCCGACATAAACCGCAAAGCGGATCGTGTAATCCCCCTTAACATCATTGATGGCTGTGGTTCTGGCATCAGTAACGCCAGTGGTGCGCCGTGCCTCTGCGTTAATCATGTTGGAGACAATCGAAACCGGCAGACGTGACGCCATAATGCCAGGCAACCACGGCAACCCCTGAGTTTCATCAAGCCACCATTCACCGCGATTAGTTCCTACCCGGATTTCAGCCTGCTGTGCAATGCCATCAATGCCACCATCGAGCACCAAATCGCCATTGCGGAGAATGACTCCGCTTTCATCCTGCATAATGTCCAGCATCAGTAATTCATCCCCTCAACGAATGCCAGCTTTGAAACCCATACGAGGCAACGGCTAGAACCTACAGCCTCGACCCGCTGAACTTCACCAACGGGGATAATGCGTCGCCCTCTGGACGTCAGCATTACCAGCTTTAAAGCCTCGCCAACCTGCGGCCTCTCTGTGGAAAGAAAGCAGCCCTTTACCCCCTGTCGATACTGAGTTGTTGTGATGTTCATTCGGTGTGCATCCATTTTTCAACGTGGACGACCGTCACAGCAGAATCCAGCGACTCGATATCCAGCAGGTCATCAAGGTCAAAGCCTTCGCCCGCATCATTTAACATTTGCGCCATCGCCGCTTGATGCGGCAATTCAAACGGCAAATCGCTGTAAAATGGCATGTACTGGTCTTTGCTCTCCCTGCACGTCGCCATGACCATACACAGCGGCGCGTTAATCAGGGTGATGCACTCAACGCTCTCAACTACAAGCCCGGTTCGCTCAGTGATATTGATAATCTCGCCTTTGCCAACGGTTGTACTGTAGTCACCCGCCATCAGAAAGCCACCGTTAGAAAGCGCGATTTGTGCCGCATGGTCATTTAATTTCATGGTTTTTCCTTATGTCGGGGCGTCGGTCTGACTGCCCTCACCGTTTTCTTTATGAGTGTGAGAATTGAAGGACTTACCGCCGCTAATGTGGTCAGCGGCTTTGCTATCGCCGGTTATGGTGACGTTGCCGCCAAAATCAGCATTACCGCCCCCTCCTGCGCCCTGACTGATGGATCCAGAAATCGCCAAATTCCCGTTTATGGTTGTCATTGGCGCTGTCATATCGATACCGCCCGGCGCGTTAACGGTCACTTTGTTGCCCGTAAACTCGAAAGTTGCGCCTTGCCCGGTGTCGCCCTTAATGCTTCCGTCATCCCATTCAATAAAGGCGCTACCGCTGAATACTCTTAACCCTGCCTTATCCGGCATCTGGTGACTGGCAACGTCTGAAAATCCACAAATAGCGATGGCGCTTGAAATGGTCTTATGGTCTGGCTCGTCGCCGTCACCATGCGAAAGAGCGATAAGAAGACATTCATCCCCCGGAGAAACTCGCCCGCTAACGCCTGACTTACCGCTATCCCAGACGAGCGAAACTAAACGAACGTTTTCAACAGCCGGATAAGCAATCGGCTCTGAGTTGTCACCGAATATGCGTTTTGGGGATGGCTGGACAGTTGCCCGCCCGCCGCTGACGGAAACAATCGTTGCCTCAAGCGAAAAAAGCGCTGAATTAAGCGCCTGCTCAACAATGGCCTGAATCTGGCTACCGGCTCTCATGCAATGATTCCCTCCCATGACGATGACCACGCCTGACGGTCGCGGGTACTAAAGCGATGGGAAATCTTCTTCACAATAACCATCCAGCCTTCGCCCATTGATGGAGAAGAAAGCTCTACCTGCTCGCCAATCTCAACCCCGCCATACAGCAACGATTCCCATGTAACAGCCTCAATAACCCCCATCTGGCGGCGAGCACCTTTTGAGTAGTCAACCTGCGAGCCCTTCGGGGGCCAGACATAGGTAGTTATGCTTTTGTCGTGCTTCTTCTGGATCTGCTCTTTTTCGGAAGGGTTCTTTTTCTTCGTGCGCTTCGGGGAGTGAATCTTCAGAAGTGGTGCGCCAAGTAAGCCTGTTTCAGGAGAGAAAACAGCAGCACCAGTAAGAATTGAATCACCGGCAGTGATAATGATGGACTGATACTGAAGCGACCAGTTGGCATTAACTGGCTTGCAAAGGCTGGTGAGCACATCGCGGGACAATGCCACAGCGCTGACACTTTTAGCCAGGGTAAGAGAGGAAGCAGATTTAGAGAACTGACAACCCAGCCCCATATCGGACGCTACTTGTAAAACAGCATCTTTAAGGCTCTGACCTTTGCGAAACGTGCGCGATGTGACGCTGGCCCGAAATGGAATCAGCGCCTCATAGATTTTCATTTTCAGGCCGTATACCTCGTTGGGCTTGATGGTCACGGCGCTGATAAGTTCGCCCTGAAACAGGGTGAACATTCCTTCATCTATATAGCCAGCGGCAACACTGACGGTTGACCCAGCCTGAGCGATGGCGTTCTGCGTCTGTGGTGTTAAACCCCATAACGTTAAATCAGCCTCGTTTGGCTCTTTTTCATCGTCACGCACAGACGAGAAATCAACGTCCACATCAGTAATGTGGATCGTCTCTCCATCTGTGCAGTTAACGGTTATTTCGAACTGACGCCCGTAAGCCATGAAGTTCACCTCCTTTATATAGAGGTGATTTAAAGGTAATGGCCTGACTAATTACAGAAACGGCTCCAGCGGTAATGTGTGTCAATATTACGAACAAGGCTAAATCTGTGGATAAGTAACATGGAATTACCCACCTGCATGATTTTTGTTAGTGGTCAATATCGACCTAATCCCGCATCACCACTCACTTTCAATGTGGATAATATTTATCATGCCAACATGAATGTTTGATATTTGTTGCTTTTGTTATGCTCAGTTTTAACGCAATGAAAATGTAACAGAGCAAACATAATTGAACGGGCAAATATTTAACCATTATCAAACACCAGTAAAAAGTGATAGATTCCTGCAATCGCTGGTGGAAACAAGCCTGAGCGCGGTTTTATATTTTGCCCTCACCTACATGCTTATGCTTTCCCTCTTTCTGCCTGCTCATAACAAATACATGTCAATACGTTAAAGCATCTGGTCAGATCAGATTGCAGAAACATTTCCGGCAAATACAACAATAGACCTCATCTAAAACAACGTAGCTTATTGATTCCCATAGCCATAACGAATGTGGCAAATGTTCGGCTTTGTTTCCGATTGAAACATTTTTAAACAAAATGGCAGTAATCGCCCTCTTTTGGGCCTTTTTCAAATACATTTCCCGAATGTCCAACCTTATACATCCGTTTGCCTCACGACTATAAATCCATGATTAGATTAATGAACTTTTCACTGAAATATTTTTATTTTTTCACAGCGCAAAAACGCAAGGTATTGACGCCAAAAAACGAGCGAATTTTGAATGAAAAACAATCAAAATCAAATAACACATTGATTTTTAAAAGTTAAATTTATTTTTGGTTATTTTGCATAAAACGCGACTTTAATCATTTACATAACGATCATTTCATGGTGCTTATAAAATTATCCACATAACAGAAATTTAACACATGCACAACATAATTTAACGTGAGCTATGTTGATTTTGTGTTAACTGACATTTAACTTTTTATTTACATTGTTTGCGGTGCAAAGTTCAGGCATAAAAAAACCCGGCAGATGCCGGGCTCATTTTTGTGGTCTGCTGTCAGACCATGCTACTGAATGCTGTCTCCACTTCTGACGGGCTAAGCGTTGCAATATCCTGATAAAGAGAAATCGCTTCCTGTGTGGTTTTCCTTCCGCCCATCAAAATCTTATCACCACTTCGACTAATCATTTCCACACGGTAAATATCAGGTTTTGCTTTTAAATTAGTGCGTAGCTGAAGCAATTTAAACTGACAACCTTTCGGATACTTCTTTTGATACATAACATCATTATCTTTTATCGCTGAATTAACCATGCCTTAGCCTTTAACCTGTAAATATTCTTCAATCGAATTATTTAAAACTCGCCTCATTGCCGCAAACGGTGGAGATTGCAAGTAAACACTCGGAACGTCCTTCACCGCGTGATTTAATATCAATTCTGTTGCAAGATAATCCTCACCACGCACGGCAGCGGAAGTTCTGAATAATTTTCTTAAATCATGGCAACGCCATTTAATCCCGGCGCGGGAAATCGTCGTTACAAGCGTGTTGTACTTTATTTCTGACTCACCTATCACGCTTAGCCACCCCTCGATTAAAGGTATGTATTTAACTGGCAAAGGTAAAAGTAAATCGGAGTGAGTTTTAGTCTCGCGGTCAGGTACAAACAACTTCCCACCTGAAATAATTGATGAGGGAGATAGTGAAAGTGTTTCTGTTGCCCTCATTCCAAAACACAGCATCATACGGGCTGCGGCCCTGTATGGATCCCGCAAAGACTCTATCTCACGCACAACCGTAGAATACTCATCAACACTTACGCGGGCTGGCCTGCTCAATGCTCTGTGACGCTTTATCCGTTTTCCTATAGCTCTTGCCGCTGTACGCATGGCATCAAGCATCCTACCCAAAGAGCCCGGCGCGGCTGGCTTGAATTTAATATCAGCATGAATCACCCAGGCTACAACAGCCGCAACGCAATCTATGCGCTGGCGAACCGTAGACGCCGCCAACCCATTATCAATGCAACGGTCAGCATATCTTACCCACGTATCAGGTACGCTCGCAGCGCGTACCCCAAGAGATAAAACAGGCTCCAGCATACGGACGGCATGACGTTCGTTAATAATTGTTTTTTCACGCAAACTGACCGCCTGAGCGCGGCGGTCAACCATTACCAGTAAATCACTGAGCATCCTTACCCCCTGACAGCCAGCGCTGTACGGATGGCATTAGCAACAGCTGCATAAAATTCCGAATCTTCATACTCCTGCTGTCCGGCCCACTCAAATATGACGGCGGTAAACTTCATATTGCTGATGACGGTCGATGTAGCATCGCTGCGGGTATATAGCGAAACCCAAACCCCCGGCTTCACAACCTTACTCTTTACTACACCCAGCGCCGGAATCACGCCCCTGATGGCTGAAGCATGACGTTTAGCGGTATCTTTGTTCACTCCCTCCCGCTCACTACGTTCTGCCACCAGCCTTAACCCTTCTTCTATCAGGTCACGCGACAAACGGCGCTCGCTTCTTTTGGTCTTAATTTTGTCCATTTGAATCACCTTTTATTATCATCCAGGCTGTTGCGTTAGGACTTAAACGCACCTCAGTAACTAAACCACGTGAGGCCATATTTTTTAGCTTTTGGCGAACGTCATACTGAAGAATTACCTTGTCAGGATGTGCGCGACAAACAGCCTCACGTATGAAGCTGGTATGCATTTTCTGGTTTTTTAATTCCGGGCTAGACCATCGCTGGAATGCCTCGATAATGTCTTTATCGGTAATGATATAACGGCGCATTAATTCCCCGAGGAAAAGTAATAAATGGCTACTGAAATAGCAGGCAACCAGAAAAATATTACACAGAACAAACAGGCCCACACGGTTACACGCCAAAAACCACGATAATTAGTATCTTCAATGTGCTCTCTGGTTAATTTGCTGGTCATCCGCACACCCCGTTAACCGCTGATGGAAAATATAAATCCTCATCGAACAGCCAGCCCTCACGTTGAGCGATGACGACTAAATCGCCGTTTTCGTCCGATATTTCCCTATCGTGGCGCAGGTCATACAGGCCAACCGAAGAATCACCGATAGTGTAAAAGCCGATTTTCTTCGGTGATGGACAGCGTGCCAACACCGCGTTTACCTCATCCACCCAGGCTTGCTCTTTTTGGGTTAATTTACTGGTCATATGTCCGCCCCACATCTCCCACAGCGTTCACGCCCGCTCATATCGTAATAAGTAGCGCCGTCGTGCTTACAGTCTGTCCACTCAGAAAGCTCAGATTCCAACTCTGCAACGCGGGCCAACGCACCTTCAAGTTGGTTTTCAATATCTGCTGTATATTCAAGTGACGCCTGTTTTTCGGGAAGAGAATCTCTTCCTGATGTTGTCGGTTCGTGGCAATAAAGGAAATAGACGCCATCCGGCAACTTATGTGCCGCAGATGAATAAGCCAATGCGAACTTATGACCGTCCGGCCTCCCGCTTTCGACGTCCAGTGTAGCCACAGGCCCACTATCTACTGTTTCCCTCTTAACACTCAGCATGACAAAACCCGACATCCACTCGCTAACGTCATCTATATGAGTGATTGTGGCATTGATAAACTCTCCAGTGCTGTGACAGCTACCGCGCGGTGTCTCCAGCAGGTGGAGAGTGTCGCCTACACGATAATCACGGTCATTTTTGCGTAGCTCTGCGTGTTTAACACCAGTGCAAAGAGCAGAGAAGAATTCAGGAAATATTTTCAATTCGTGAGTGATTGGCTCTCTGATTAACTGACTATTGATCATTTTTTTGCCCTTTCCTCTGTGATTGGAAAGTCAATACCAATACGCAACACTGCGGCTGTATTGAAAATAAGTCCCATACGTGGCGTTGCCTCCAGCCCTTCAATGCGTCGGATAGTGGATCGCATAACTGAAACCAGCGTGGCAAATTCGGTTTTATCCATGCCTAACTCACGGCGCAAAGCACCGCTAACAAGCAAGTCTGTTAACTGTCCGATGGTCATACGGCGCTTTTCTGCCATGACCTTTTTTACTGTTTCATTCGACATAAAAGCCCCTTATGTAATGCTTACTACGTACTGGTTATCACCCAATTTGAAAGCATGAATGGCGGTTCGTGATGCAACCCAACCATCATCACCGCGCAAAAGTAACGGGATTGTTTGCCCTCTGTTAATGAGTCTCTCAATTGCTCCGGCTGCACTTATATCGCTTTCGGTATTAATAGCTATGGCTCTCTGCTTTCCCCTGCAAATGTCGATCTTTTCAGATCCACTCAAATATTTTGTTATCGTTACCTGCCTAATTTCCACCGGGTTTAAAATGAGGTTTTCAATTGCGTGTTTATTGGTTACACGATGCGGGTTTTTATAGATAACTTCTCCGGCAATGCTCCCGTTAGCCATTAACCAGACGATATCTTTTAACAGATAATGATTACCCTGAATTAATACATGTTCTTCACCTTCCCGGATGCGGATATATGCCGGGGTTCCCTTTTCACCCATTCCTTTGCGTGACTTGCGTAATAACTGACCATCACGATATTCGAAAAGCTCATGACATTTGTGATAAAGCCATGCCTGATTAGTTTCATCACCAGTGTGACTGGCCTCATTGATGATATCTGCAAACGGCGCAACATCACCCTCAGCAATGGCTCTAAGCGCGGCTCGCATAACATCAGGGAAAAGAATCTCCTGACTGGTGATTCTTTCCTGTGCCCGATGATACATATCTTCATCACCACGAAACTGAATGACTTTCTGGTTTTTTTTCATTTCTAATTCTCAATAAGTTGAGGCGCGACATACACCCCTGTGCTTAATGCACTATGGAAAGCATTAGCCAACCGACAGGCGTTTACTTCCTCTTTAGTCATTGCTGGTCGAGGTTTTACAGCCTTCTTCTTCTCAGGTCTTGCCGATTTGAGAGCGCGAGTAATAGCCCCGCTAACAAAAAAATTCTTCTGCGCGTTCTTCAGGTGATACAAATATTTTCCCGTTGCCTGACATTTGATCTTCTCAATTTCTACGTATGGCGAACGAAACATATTCCAAATTCTGCGGGCGATGTTCTTTGCTGTTTGTTTTTTAAATTTGGCGTTTACTTCCTCCCGAATTTGGCTCATAGACAGCCTGCGACCCTGCATTATTTTGACAAGGTCTTTGGCGGTTACATTTCGCTTCAGGTTGCTATAGGCCAACAGGAGAGACTCGCGGAAATACTGACGCGCCGAACCACCGAAGGTATCAGCACCCTTTCTTGCCAGTTCCCACGCATGACGAAATACCAGAGCAAAATCGCGCATGATGCCTCCTATGCGTGTTTAGTTAGGATTTTCGGATGTGTGGCAATGAATATGCCGTGATTTTCTCCATGCGGCGCTACGTGAAAAAACAGGCCGCGACGGGAAACTTCAGATAGGATTTTTGCGATTCGCTCAGGTAGAGCCTGAACATTTTGACGCGGGGAAATACTGGAGACTTCATCACCGAAAAGGTGAGCGACGTTATCGCCCTCACCTAATCGGTAACAAATCAGGAGTAAAGCACTAACAACATGCTGTGTATTGCTGGTTTTGGTTAACTTTACGCCAAAAATAGCCATGATATTTACCCACTAAAATTGTGGTTACTTCATCATGGCCTTTTGCAATGTATATTATGTTAAATTAGATCAAAGAAACCCAGTCTGCCGCAATTCCCCCCTATACTCTTACCTTACCCGACGTTGGGCCGGGATATTCAAATCATTTCCCGTCGCTAAAGCACTAACGCCATCTTGTCATCCACCTGCCGCTGCAACGCCTGGGAGCGCCTTCCGTCACGCACAGCGCTCACTCATATCGCGCAGAGACTCAAGAGTCTGACCCGGTGTGCCTGTTCGATGGCGTCACTCCCTGCTGCTCTTTGGGCAATAATGAGCGAGGCGAGATGCCAAAGGCTTTGCGGAAGGCGTGGCTGAAATGAGAGAAATCGGAGAAGCCAAAATCCAGCGCCGCCTGGGACACGCTACTGACTCGTCCGCGTTCGAGGGCCTCTCGGCTCGCTCGCAGCCTCTCCTGCCAAATCACGGCCATCGGCGTTTTTTTGTGGCGAGCGAAAGC
>OAWQ01000157.1_pt1 | contig 29479 bp, 27 predicted proteins | sample 1476961 | NCBI WGS metagenome assembly OAWQ01 (sample SAMEA2580247, study PRJEB22360) | human gut metagenome | biome: human gut; feature: human-associated habitat; material: faeces | place: Denmark | collected 2008/2010
CGGGGCGGAATCCGCTCCCGCCGGGCCCGACGGGAACGCAGGGGGCCCGCCGGATGGCGGGGCGACGGACCAGCCGTCCACGCCGTCCGGAACGCCGCGGGGCGGATGGGATCCCGCCGGCGCATCCGGATCCGATCCGTCCGTGCCTTCCGCCTCCCGCCCATCCGCCCCGGCCGCGGGGGATGGGCCCGATGGGGCGAACCGCACCGCCGCACGCAAGACCAAGGAGTTCTGAATGGCTTCCAACACCACCTACGGCGATTGGATGCGCCCCATCGCGGGCGGCATCCGCAACATCGGCAGACCCCTGACCCTCGCGGGCCTCGGCGTGCTCGTCGTCACCCTGATGCTGTCCATGGTCAACGTGGTCGCGGCCATCGTCACCGCGGCCGTCGGCATCGGCGCCATCACGGTGCTCGCCATCCGCGACCGCGAACACCGCAACGTGCTCGACCGGACGGTCGAACGGCGCACCTGGCTGGCCGAATCCCGCAAGGGCCGCGCCCTGTACCGGTCCGGCATGCTCGCCCCCGTCGAATCCGGCCAATGCCGGCTGCCCGGCATCCTGTCTAGGGTCTCCCTGGTCGAGGCCAACGACGGGTTCGGCGAACGGTTCACCCTCGTGCGCCACGGGCACACCGGCGAATATTCGCTCCTGTTCGCCTGCCAGCCGCAGGGCGCGGGACTGGCGGACGATGACGTGGAGGACGCGTACGTGGCCTCGTGGGCGGGTCTGCTCGAGGCGTTGGGCAGCGAGGCCGGCGTCACCCAGCTCGCGGTCACGGTGGACACGTCACCGGATTCGGGCGTACGCTTCCGCCGTAACCTGGCCAGACGCACCGTCGCGGACGCGCCCGAACTCGCCGCCAGGGCGATGGCGCAGATCATGGGCCTGTACGCGTCCGGCGGCGCGTCCAGCAGCGTGGTCCTCACGCTCACGTTCCGCTACGTCGACGCGCGCACCGGCAGGTTCCTCGGGCCCGACGACGCGGCCCGCCGGATCGGCCAGCTCGTACCCGGCCTGATCCGCCGCATCGCCGACGCGGGAGGGGGCACGGCCCGCATGCTGACCATCGACGAGATCAGCCGCATGGTGCGCGTCGCGTACGATCCGGCCGCGCAGGACACGCTCGAACGGGACGAGGAACGGCCGTGGATTGCATGGGAGGACGCCGGGCCGGTCGCCTGCGAGACGGGTTGGGACCATTACCGGCATGATTCGGGCGTGAGCCGTACGTGGGAGATGTGCGACCCGCCGAAATCGAACGTGACCAGTTCGACGCTCACCCGCCTGCTCGGCCCGTTGTCGGACTGCGACCGCAAGCGCGTCACCGTGATCTTCCACATCCTGCCGCCCGACAGGACCGCGTTCATGGCCGAACAGAACAGGCAGAGGGCCGCGAACCAGGTCAGCCAGGAGCGACGCGCGTCCATCGGCGCGATGAGCCAGGTCGGCAAGACCAACCGGCAGGCCATCGAGACGAACAGGGGCGCGGCCATCGTGTTCTTCGGCCTGCTGGTCACCGTCACCGTCGCGGCCGGTGACGACGAGGCGATCCGCCTCGACGCCGCCACGCATGCGGTCGAGGGCGCCGCCGGCAGTGCGAGGATCGACCTGCGACCCTGCTATGGGGCCCAGGACAGCGCGTTCGCCGCGAGCCTGCCCCTCGGCCTGAACCTGCGGAACTATACGCCGCCGAGCGTGTTCAATCAACTGTCGTGAGAACGGGGAGGCCATCTTGAAACCGAAACGTGAGGGACGACGTCCCGCCATACGTCACGGGTCCGGCCCGGACGATCCGGACATGCCCATCCTGCGCGCCAGCCCGCCGCCACCACCGCGGCCCGCCACGTGGCGTGGACGGGACGGCAGGGGCGGCGGCTGGGCCGGCCTGATGCCCACGGTCGACGAGTTCTTCGGCACCAGCACGCAGGTGTGCGGCGGCTTCTGGCCGTTCGGCACCGACATGGCCCTGCCGGTCGAGGGCGTGCCCATCGGACGGAGCATGACCACCGGGGCGGGCGTGTGCTGCGATCCGATCAGCTGGTTCCGTGCCGGCATCATCGAACAGCCGAGCATGTTCGTCATGGGCCTGCCCGCGATCGGCAAGTCCACGTTCGTGCGACGCCAGGTATGGGGCATGGGCGCCCTGGGCATGAACGCGATCATCCCCGGCGACCTCAAACCCGACTACGCGCGGCTCGTCCGTCTGCTCGGCGGACAGGTCATCCGTCTGGGAAGCGGCCTGGGGTCCATCAACCCGCTCGACCCGGGCGACATCCATGCCGCGCTCAGGAGCCTCGCCGGCACGGCCCGCGAGGACCTGCTCGCCGACTACCACGAGCGGCGCAGCGCCCTCATGGAGGTGCTGCTGACCATCAGCCGCACCGGCCGCGAGGAGGGACGGCGCACCGTGTCCGACGTGGAGTCCAACGTACTCGCCACCGCGCTGAGGATCCTGCACGACCGCACCAGGGACGATCCGAAGCCTCCCATGATCCCCGACCTGCGCGACCTCATCAGGGAGGGCACGCCCGAGATCCGCGCCGCGGCCGTGTTCGACGACCCCGAGAACGACCAGGCGTACGCGAGGGCCGTGCGCGACCTGCTCGCCAGCCTGCATGGGCTGGCGAACCCGATGGGACGGTTCGGCCGCCTGTTCTGCGAGCAGACCACCGAACGCATCGACCTGTCCCGGCCGGTCGACTTCGACATCAGCGCCCTGGCGCAGGGCGGCGACGACGTGGTCGCCGCGGTGCTCGCCGCGACCTGGTCGGGCGCGTTCGCCGCGAAGAACGCGACCGACATGATGGCCGAAGCCGGCCCGCTGCCCCGACGCAACCACGTCATCATCATGGACGAGATGCACCGTGCCCTGCGCGCCAGCCCGCTCATGGTCGACCGGCTCGACCTGCTCACCAGGCTCAACCGCCAGTGGGGCGTCGGCCAGATCATGATCACGCACACGTTCGCGGACCTGATGTGCCTCGACACCGAGGCGCAGAACAACAAGGCGCGCGGGTTCGTGGAACGCAGCAGGATCAAGGTCCTCGGCGCGTTGAGCCGTACCGAGGTCCGACGCTACCTGCGCGGCGAGTCCGGACTGCCGATCAGCGTACGCGAGGAGGACATGCTCTCCGATTGGGCCACGCCGACGAACTTCGACGCGAACGCGAGCTTCAAGGGCGTCGGCAAGTTCCTCGTCAAGCTCGGCGGACTGCCCGGCATCCCGGTCAACGTGCAGATGTGCGACATCGAACGGTCGGGCTTCAACGACACGAACATGAAATGGAGCCGATGATGGCGTCCACGGCCCACCCGCTTCCGGATGCGTGGCTCGGCACGCGCCTGCAGCTCGCCATCCGTGACCTCGCCGTCGTCAACGGATACGCGGACTCGTTGTCCGCCCGCCTGGCCGGCCGGCATGCGAACACCGGCCTGACCGGTCCGGGCCGAACGTTCGCCGTCGCCTCGATCATGGTCACGGGCGCGCATTCGACGCTCCTGTTCCGGCCCCTCGCGCTCATGGAGCCCAACGCGTTCAGCGCGTTGATCACGGACCGGTCCGGCATGCTCGTCTGGCAGGAGGATACCGACCATCCCAGCTATTACGAGGCGTACGACCTCGTCCGCCGCGCGTTCGCCACGCTCCGCCGCCGCGAACGCGAGCAGGTGGCGCGCGCCCTCGCCTCCCATGATCCCGCTTCGGATGCCGGAACCAACGGGACGGATTGAGGGTTGCCGAGCATGAACCGGGCCACCCATACGAGCCATGTGGGCCGGCCGTCGCGTGACCCCCGCATCCCGATCCCGCGGTTCCCGGCATCCGTAAGCGGATACGCATATACATATGTACTTACATGCGTATCCGCCCGCCCCTCTTTTCCGGAGGGCCTTGTAGACATCGTGTCCCGCGCCGCCGGCCGGCACGGCCGACAATCGCCTTGGGACGCGGGACGGCATGCCGTCGCCCGCCAGGGAAAGGAGCCAGGACATGCCGAGAAGCACCATCGATCCGAACGCCGCCGGGACATTCCAGACCGGCGGCCGGCCCGACATCGGGCACGGCCCGTCGTTCCTGATCCGCGCCCTGGCGGACGCCGACCCCGAAACGGGCCCGTCACTCGACCATGTGATTGAGCTCGCCGACGACGACTACCGGCATGACGTGATCGCCGGCGGCATGGCCGCACGCCGCACCTGGCGGTCGGCCGGCGCCTATGAATGGCGCAAGCTCATGGACGGGAACAACTTCCCCGAACCCGGATTCGACCGGCATGCGCTGTCCGTCATCGCGGTCAACCTGCGATACGCGCCGGACGCGACGCGTGCCATGATGGCCACGGACATGCTCTCCCCGGACCGTCCGGCCATGCCGGATCTCAGAAGGATCGCCGACACTCCCGAAAAGGACGTTCCCGTCGACTCGCTCATTGCCGACCTGCTGGCCCGCTGGCCCGACTCCACCCCGGACCGGCCCATGCTCCTCGACCGCGACCATCAGGCATGGCGGATCCTGGAGCCCATCAGCGAGAATGCGCCCGCACCGGTCGAGGGACGTATCCTCGGCCTGATCGCGATGTTCGACTGCTTCGAATACCCCGCCGGCATGCAGGCCGGCCGGAACCACGCGGCACGCGCCCTCGGATTCGACCCTGCGGACAGGTTCGCCTCCGCCGTACTCGACACGGCGGCCGGTCCCGACGGCGTGACCGGCCTGTCCGGACTGGTGGAATCCACGGCGTGGAGGGGCCTGGCACGGTAGGCGGAGGAAAGGATCCCGACAGAGCCTCGGATCGTGCGACCGTCGTCAGGGCCGGTCCCGCACGGGGCGGGGAAACTTGTAGACGCGGTGCGCCACCGCGCCGTCCATCCGGCCGCAGGATGGTGACGGGCGCCACGGGAGGACGGGCGCCCGCCACACTTGATGGAAGGATGGGAACCATGCCACAGGCGATGCTGACCGTGAGGGGCAATCTCGGGGCCAACCCCGACTATCTGCCGGAGAAGACCACCGATGACGGTGTGATGCTGCCGTCCAAACTCCAGGCGGTCGTCTACGAGAACCGTCGCGTGAGGACCGTCGACGGCTCATGGGCGGATGATCCGCGCGGCCCGGTCAAGACGACCGTGCAACTGTTCGGCCGTGCCGCCGACACCGTGCACCGCATCGACATGAGACAGGGCGATCCCGTCATCGCCGGGGGAACCCTCGGCGAGCCGTCCGCGTTCGTCAGCCCGAAGGACGGCGAGATGGCCGGACGCAACGTCATCAACGCGCAGTTCCTCGTCTTCGACTCGATCATCTACCAGCGCAGGAAGGACAAGGCCGTCCAAAGCCGGCCATCACAACCATCCATGGGGCCGGCCGGCCCCGCCGTCGGCCAGGATGCCGACGGGGAATGACGGCGGGAGGCATGCGGATGGACGTCGATCCGAAACTCCAGACCAACAGGGTATCCGACCTCGGGCGGACGGTCAGGCCATCCACCCGATACGCGGTCGCCGCCGTGGCCGCCGCATTGGCGGTGCTCGCCGTGTTCGCCCTCATCTGTTCGATGGCGGGCCACGGGTTCGACATCCTCGCTTTGTTCTACATCCTCTCGCGCCAGTGGGGCTTCTCCCATGGCCAATGGGTTTTGGCCGGACTCCTCATCGTCTCCGCCATGATGCTCGGCGGACCGTTCCGCTGGCTGCTCGTCCGCAAGGTCGCGCCGAGGATCACCGGCAGCGCGCACCGTACCAGGGTCGACGTGTACGCGCCGGCCATGGGCTATGGCGACGCCGTGGCCAAGGTCACCAGGACACGGGCCGAGACCATGGCCCCGAGACTCGTCAGGGACTATGATGCGAAAGTCATGGAGCCCGGCTATCCGCTCGGCCGCAACATCGTGGACGGCACGCCGATGAGCACCAGCTGGGAGGACATGGTGGCCGTGATCTCCGGGCCCCGTACCGGCAAGTCCATGTGCTACGCGATCCCCGCGGTCTGCTCCGCGCCGGGCCCGTGCCTCGCGACCTCGAACAAGGGCGACATCCTCGACGTGACCCGTCCCATCCGCATGCACGACCATCCCGACGGGCATATCTGGGTGTTCGACCCCGAACGCATCGCCGAACCCAACCGCACACGCACCACCTGGGTGTGGAACCTGATCGACTCGATCCGCACCATCGCCGACGCGAAACGCATCGCGGACTGCTGGCGGTACGCGTCCGGCCAGCCGTCCACCGGCGGCGACGACTTCTTCCCGGGCACCGCGGCCCAACAGCTCGCCGACTACCTGTTCGCCGCCCACCTCGGCGGCAGGACCGTCGCGGACGTGTTCCGCTGGGCGTCAAGCGAACGTAACACCGAACCCGTGACCATCCTCGCCCAGCACGAGGAATACGGCGAGATCGCCAGCCGTGCCGGCTCGGTCATCGCGTTGACCCCCGAGACCCGTAGCGGCGTGTTCGGCTCATTGCAGACCATGGTCGCGTTCCTCGCCGACCCGGACATCATCGAATGGATCCTGCCGCGCGAGGGCGACGGCACGCCGGAGGGCCGCGCCGTGTTCGACCCGCTCGCCTTCGCCACCAGCGAGGGGGACACCCTGTATCTGTTGAGCGCGCAGGGGCGCCCGTCGACCGCGTTGACCGCGTCCCTGACCGCGGTCGTCGCGTTCACCGCGTTCCATTACGCGCAGTCCGAATGCGTCGACAACGACCGTCGCCTGCCCAGGCCCATGTGCTGCGTGCTCGACGAGGCCGCGAACATCTGCCGTTGGCCCGAACTGGCCGACGTGTACTCGTACTTCGGGTCCGCGGGCATCCCGATCATGACGATCTGGCAGAACCCCGACCAGGGCAAGGCCGCGTTCGGGGAGACGAACTTCGGCAGCCTGTTCAACAACGCGAACATCACCGTCTGCCTGGGTGGTGTCAAGGACGCGAAATGGCTCGGCGAGATCAGCAGCCTCGTCGGCCAGAGGGAGATCGTGCGCGGCAGCCTCAACGTGGACGGGCGGGGCCGGCGCAGCGTGAACAACAGCATCCAGAGGGAGAACATCCTGGACGTGTCCGACCTGGCCGAATGGCCCATAGGCCGCGCGCTCGTGCTCGCCTCGCAATGCCGCGCCCAGATCGACCGGACCATGCCGTGGACCGAGCGCCGCGTCTGGGCCGATCTCGTCGCCAGGGCCGGCCGTCAGGGCCGACGGACACGGGCCATGTGACATGGGACTCAAAACGCTCATCGAAAGGATAGCAATGCCGTTCCAGATACCATCACGGAACAATCCCGCCGAAGACAGGGAATCCCGCCAGGCCCGCCCGGAAACCGTCCCGGCGGGCATCGCCCGGCCCGGGACGCGGGCCGGCGAGCCCGGGATCGACATGGGGGAGAGCATGCCGGAGGTTCCGGCCCCGCCCGCCGAAAGGCCCGGGCCGGCGGAGTCCGAACGGGAGCGGGAGAATGCCCGGTCCGGGCCGGATGCGGATCAGACGGAACGCGACAGTCGGGCCATGCGGGCCACGGCCGCCGTCGACCGTGTCGCGGACGCGACCAAGTACGGTCTGACCATCCCGTTCCTGTGCTGGCTGCTCTCCTACAAGGCCGGCCTGACCGCCGAACAGTTCGCCATCGCCTCCGCCGAGGATCTGGCCTTGGCCGACGGGGAACGCGTGCAACGCGCGGCGACGCCCGCCGTCGGATCCCCCGATGAAACCAGGCATGCCGGATCCGGACCGGCCACGGATGACGCCATGGACGATCCCATGGCCGGATCGGATCCGGCCGGCGACGGAGGGCCGCAACATGGCGGGGAGGATGGCGCGGCGGAGGATGTCCTGTCCATTCCCGAATCGAGGGAGCTGGAAGGCGACGATGCCGAACGCGAGGCCATCGTCGGACAGTTCGGCGCCCGCCCGTCGATGAGGGACACGTATTATCCGAACCTCGCATGCTTCGTGGAACTGCATGTCGCGAACATGTGGCCGTACCAGCAGAGCGTCACGAGCAGGTTCCTGTGGGTGCCGGACTGGTGGCGGTACCCGCCGCTCATCTACCAGCTCGACGCATTGTGGAGGGCGTACGAGAACGCGCGGAAGCAGCCGGGCCAGATGATGATCTTCAACATCCAGGCGTTCGGCCTGTTCGACCGCGTGTTCAACAAGGACACCGGCATCGTCGCCAGCCTGGGCATCGATGACCGTGCCCTCTCGACCGCGGCGAACACGCCGCTGCCGTGCATCCGCCCGCCGAAGGGATGGCGGCGCAAGGCCATGGAGCCGCTGCGGCCGGTCCGTCCCAGGGAGATGGAGGAGACCATGCCCGCCATGGACGTTGAACGGACACCGCACAGGATGCCCGTGCGACGGCCGGCCATGCGCACGGCGGATGCGAACGGGAACCGGCAGGAAGGAGAATTGTGATGTCGGCGATGGATCCGGAGGACGCGCTCGACCAGCTGCTCAACAGCACCTGGAGCAACATGGCCCAGCAGTTGGGTATGCTGCACCGTTCGTTGAGCGTGGACATCCAACAGCGGCAGAGGGAACGCAGGGGCGAACATGCGCGGCAGGCGAGATTGCAGGCCGCGGAGATCAAGGAGATGGAGGCCAGACGCGCCCAACTGCTCTCGTGGGAGTCCGCGCACCGGCGCGAACTGAACAATGGTTTCGAGTCGGTGCTCAACGCCACCGTGCTCGGACATAAGGGCTGCGCGCCCCTGAGTGATACGAGTCTGTTGAAGGCATGGAACGTCAGTGAGATGCTCGTGGGCACGGATCCGGGATACGCGCCACGCCTCGAACGTGCCCGCCGTCTCATGGATGAGGAATGGTCGGGCCGGCATCCCGGCGAGACGATCGGACAGCGGGCCGACCGCGTCATGAACCGTGTGACCGTCGCATACGTCGACCGTTCGCCGCAGTTGGACGATACGCTCGCCGCGTTCGAGAAGGCGGGATTCACCGTCCGTCTCGACCGGCAGGAGATGGATCGTGAGGAGTTCAGGAACCGACATGGCGGGGAGACGTTCCATGTCGACCCAGAGTTCGGAGAGGGTTGGGATGGGCAAAGGAACGATCGTATCGCGGAATGCGTGATGATGCAGGCCGTCGTGTCGGTCGACGAGGCCGGCGACCGGATCGCGTTCCTCCGTGACGGAGGCCTACCCGAATCTTTCGGCAGCGACAACCGCAGCGAAGGCGACGAGCCGTCCAGCCTGTTCGAGGGATCGATGAACGAGAACGAGAACGCGGCGCCCGTCTCCGACCGGCCCGGACCGTCCGCATCCGACGGAGACGGACGGGATCACGACCCGGAGCTCGGTCGAAGGAACGGCGACGGCGGGAAGGACGCTCCGACCGAGACGACGCCTCCGGAAAAGAGGAAGATGGCCGACTCCGTGACCGGCGGCGACCTGTCCGCCAGCGAGACCGGCCTTGTCGACTTGTATGGGCCGGAGGAATGGGACGGGCCCGACCTGTTCGGCGAATACAGTCCCGAACAGGAGGCGTCGATGGCCTCCACGACGCCGGTCGCCCCGTCCATGGAACCCTCCATGCCGGACGTTTCCATCACCAAACAGGCAGACCTGAAGAACGCACGCTGACGTCGAAGGCCGTAAGCGGATGGGTACATGGCATGTGCCCATCCGCCTTTCCGTCGGATGAAGGGCGACGGCCCTGGGAAAGCGGCTGGAACGGCGTGATATTCCAAACGTTTTGACCATATCGGACCGCAGGCGAATAGGGGACAAGGTATAGAATGATTCGCCATGCAGATTCTTTTTCTTGATGAGAGCGGTACCGCCCCGGCAAGCAACGCCGTTGGGAAAAACCCGTATTTCGTTCTGGGCGGGCTGGTCGTTCCCGAGGCGCAATGGAAATCCCTGCAACGGGACCTAAGACGTCTCAAGGCCGAATACGGCGTCAGGGGAGAGGTCAAATGGAGATATTTCTTTCCCCATCCCCTTAGCAGCAAGGAAACGCCGCTTTCGCATCTAAGCGTTCAGAAGCTCGACGAGCTGCGCATGCGCCTGTTCGATGTGGTCGCCAGCTATAAAAGCTTCCGTGTCATTGCCGCTGTGGTGGATACGAAAAGCTATTACGAGAAATATCCCGACCGTGACGCCGAGGACATGTACCATGATGCGTTCGAAGTCGTCTGCACCCGTTTCCAGTATTATCTGCAGGATATGCAGCGTGCCACGACCGGTTCGCCGTTCTATGGCATGGTCGTGATCGACGAACGTAATCATCAGCAGAACAAGCAGCTTGACGATTTCCATTTCGCTTTGCTCAACAACCACGACAGCAAGAAAGCCGATTACACTAATCTGGTCGAGGGCCTGTTCATCGCCGCGTCTCACCATAGCGTCGGCGTACAGTTCGCGGACCTGGTCGCAGGGGCCATCTACCGCAAGGTCTCCAAGGGAGATTCAAGCTTCTATGACGTGATACGGGGAAACATCCGGTGCCGTCAGAACGGGGACGTGAACGGATTCGGAATAGTATCGGTCCCCCACGGAGCCCTGCACGTCTAGATATGATAGACGCCGTGTCGAGGATTCCTCCCCAAACCTGCGAAGTGGCGCAGTCACGGCGTAATTACAATATATCACCTGACACGCCGATATCCGTCCGATTCCTCCCATGGCTCACATCGTACGGGGCCCCTCATCCTCCCTTCGCGCATCGTTCCCGATCACATCGGACTGGTCCGCCGGGAATCCGTCCTCGAGATCGTATCGTTCGGACAACCTATCGAACACGCGCAGGCCCTCGCGCAACGCCCGGTCGTAGGCATCCGGGTCCTCGCCCGCCCGCCTCACGCTCAGGGCGACGTGGAACGCCTCGTCGATCAGCCGTTCCATGTCATGCGTGGACAGGTTCGCGGCCCCGCGTTCCATGCCATCCGTCACGATCGGCGGACGGTTCTCCATGCTCGCCCGCCACTCCTGGACGGCCAGGGCCTCGCTCCTCGCGTCATGGATCCACTCGCCGCGCAGCTTTCTCAACCGCATGTCGGAACCGAGATCGGTCGCGTTGAACCGTTCCGTCCAACCGTCCGAACTATGCCAGGTGATCCGGTATCCGACCACCTGTCCGGGCGAGTCGAACGATTCCCTCGTGACTCCCTTGCGCAGACGCGGGTCGATGCTGAATCCCTCACGTCGTACGCGGCGGATGAACTCGTCCTCGCTTCTCGATGCCTTCGCGCATGCCTCCACGATGCGGCCGACGTGCTGTTTCGGCATCGTGGAGGCGGCCACGGCCGCGATCCGGCGTATCCGCTCGTCCCTGTCCGGCATGGGCCAGGGGAGCGGGCCCGTATGATCCTGCCGTGCCTTCCATTCGGCCCAACGGCGCCATTCCGCGTACCGGTATCTGACATGGCTTTCCGTGATTGCCCTGTCGAGCTCGACGAGTTCCGGCCGTTCCCGTTCGATCCGCCTGCACGCCTGTTGCGCGCCTTTCATGTCGTTGAAGGTGTCGAGCCATCCGTCGTCCGTGGCGAGCTGCACCATCACATGCACGTGGTCGTTGCCGTTCCGGCTTAGCCCGTGGCGGACCGCGAGCCACGTCACGCCGGACATGTCGCCGTCCGGCAGGATGTCCATCCGCTTCAGATAATCGTGGATGATTGCGTTCCATTGGTCGTCGGTGAGGATGCCCTGGCCGGCCTTGATGGACAGTGAGCAGTGCCAGACACGGTCCCTGCCATGGTCCTTGTCCGGATTGTGTTTGCCCCGCCGGTCGCGTGGATACGGGTCGTCCCTGTGTTCCCTGACATGGTAGCGACGGTCGAACCGTTCCCCGATCCGCTCATACGATGCGTTCGGCTTACCGTCGAAATCGAACGAGTCGAGCAAATCCGCGCTGCATGCGACGAGGTGTTGGTTGGCGTGCTCGTTGTGCCGGCCCTTGCCGAACAGGTATTTCACGAGTCCCGCCGGATTGGAGCCACGGCTGATCTTCGGAATCATGCAATCCATGATTCGACATGGAAAACAAACCCGTGGCACACCTCGTCTACGAATAGCGTCTGTCATGTATCGTTCGTCGGCTTCGGTGCCGGTGCCGGGTTCCGGCAACGGGGCCGGCTCGTATCCGGACGGCCGGTATGAAGACCACGACGGCCGCAAAGGATATTAGGAAGACGCGGAAGGATATGAAAAGGCCACGCCTCCGGTGATGCGCGGAGCATGGCCGTCGTCGTCGGAATGACCGACGATGTCCGGGGCCGTCAGTTTCCGTTTTCCCCATGGGTCTCGTCCCCATATGATTGTGGTGGGGGTGGGGCCTGTCCGTCTTGTTCCGGGAACAGAGGTTTTAGTAGGGAGCGCGTAGGCGTTACACGTGTTTGCTGATCCGGTCGTAGCCGTCGAGCATGACCACGAACCACGCGTCATTGACGGCGAAGCTGGGATCACCGAACAATACCAGCCTGTATCCCGGGAACGAACCCAACGTCTCCTGCTGCCGGGACAGTGACCGTCCGACCCCGGGCAGGCGGATGGCGATGCCATGGGGCGTGCGATCCCGATCGATCCGCCCGTCGACGTCCGCGCCGTGGACGAGAGACAACAGATCCACTGCCTTCCAGGCCCTTACGTAGGCCTTGTCGATGACGGCCTCCACACCGTCGTCTGGACGGGGTATGTCCGGATCCGCGAAACCGACGGGGATGAGTGGGACCGGTGCGAGGTGTTCGCCTCGTTCTGCGGGGACGCGCCGCTGTACATCGATACCGGACCGCGACATGGACGTGGGCCGGTTCATGGACTCATGCTGCGGACTGGCGGAATCCGCCGGGATGAAGCTGGCGGCGCTTGACGCGCCGGATCGGGTGACGAGGAACCGGGACGTCATGGACTCAGACCTGCGCAGGCTGGCCGGCCTGGCCAAGGACCTCGGCATCGCGGCCGCCATCCCCATGGATCGGAACCGCCCCCTGGAACGGTTCCGCGACCGCGGACGAATCCCGCGTCCGGTATTGGCCGATGTCATGTGCGGACACCGTGTGCCAGCACTCGGATACCGTGCTCATAGCGCGGCACACCGAATTCGACGGCATGGACGGGGCCAGAGAAGGCCCTGCTCACCGTGGCGAAGCATCAGTGGCGCACGTTGGAGGAGTATGCGCTTGAGTACGATCGCCGTTCCCGAGATTCGTGGAACCGTAACGGAACGTCCGGCGGAGGACGCTCCCGCGCCGGGGAGTCCCATCCCTATATCCTTGATGGAAGGACAAGGGATATCTTCTTCCGAAGGCTACGGACGCGTGGCTGAGATCGTGACCATCAAGATCGGACCCCCACAGGGACCTCGGATTCGAGGAGGAGGACGTCAACGGGACGCTCCGCCACGTCGTCGGTGGGAGGACGGCTGGGACCCGATGGACGAATCCGTCCGCGGCGAGGTCTGGGACCGCAGCAGCTGCTGGTGGAAGCTCGAGCCGGGAAGGGCGGTACGCTGCGACACCGCCATCGTCCTCAACCCCGACAACGTAGTGGTGTGCGTCGCGGAGATCAGGGGCGTGGTCAAACGCAGGGACATCATGCGCATGGGGTTCCTCGGACGGGTCGCGGGCGACGGGTATGAGCCGTGGTACGGCAGGGTCATCGATCGCAACGGTTCCAAGAACCCGATCGCCTATTTCGATGAGCGAGCCATCCTCACGCCCGGCGAGGTCACGGCCGACACCGTGAGACTCAACCGGTAGAGCCATCGGAGGGCTTGATGGGGATACCGCATCCGTATGCGGCGGAGTGCGTCCACGAGCCCGGCCTCATACGCGACGCGGGGTGGGGCCCCTGGTTTGGAGGTACAATCCAAAGGAATGGCATGCCACCATTCATGGAAGGATGTGTGCGCGGCCCTTTTCCCGGGAGGTGGAACGATGGCTTTGAAAGACGATCCCGTCAGGGAGGATGAGGAAGAGGCGCTCAGAGAGTTCCTCACCGATTCTGAATGCTTGGAACCCCTGTCCAAATGGACGCGCAGGTTCAACGTGTTTGATGTCCTCAAGATCACGAACACCGAGATCCGGCACAGCAACGTCCTCGCCTGGCTCATGGACCCCGCCGAGAACCATGGGTTGCATGATGGCGTGATCCGCGGCTTCGTCGATTACGTGGCCAGGCGTGCGGGAGGCGATGGGACCCTCGATGATCTGCTTATGGACTGCGACGGTTTCTCGATCCGACGCGAATGGTGCCACATCGACATCCTCGCCGTGAACGAGAAGGAGAAATACGTTCTTTGCGTCGAGAACAAGATCTTCTCCGGCGAACATGACGACCAACTGGCCAGATACCGCAGTGAAGTCGAGAGGGAATTCCCGGCTTACCGCCAGCGTTTCGTGTTCCTCACCCCGGACCGGGGAAATGCCTCGGAATCCGACTGGCTTGTCATGGGCTATGGGGACGTACTCGACATCATCGACCGTGCGGTCAGAACGTCCGCGCTGGCACCGGAGCCGGCGCAGTTCATCTCGGAATATATGGATGCCGTGAGGAGGAACATCTTGGGAGACGAAGAGCTTGAACGCATCTGCGCAAAAATATATATGAAGCACAAGAGTGCGTTGGACTTGATCTTCGAATGCAAATCCGGCATGGTCCCTAGGATCTCCAGGCGTTGCCGAGAATGGGCCCGACGGCATGCCGAGTTCAACAGGAAGATTATGTTCGAGGAGAAAAACTGCGACAAGCATTGCACAAGATTCAAGACCGATCTCATGTCGCGAATCCTGCCCGACTCCGACGAACCAAATAGCAGCTGGAGGACCCGTAACAATTATTTCTATGAGATCAAGGTTCAGGATGGGGGTGACGGGCCCGAGATGCGCTGCCAATTATGTTTCGACTCCCAGGGCCTCGACGGGAGGCGGAAGGAAATCTACGGCAAGGTGAACCAGAACCTCCAATGCCTCGAGGAATATGCGAACGGCAAGAATTGGTGGCGCATCTATTGGCTCTGGCCCGGCGTGGAAGGAGGATTCCTATCCGTACCCATCGATTTCGACGAGGAATGGTTGAACGAGAAACTCAACGATATGTTTGAACAACTTGAGCAGTTCGAGAAAGGACTCTCCGAAAGTCAATGGGTCAAGGATCTGTTAGCCGGCACATCCACTCAGAAATGAGCATCCAAACCGTTGCAAGTGGCTTCGTCTTTTGTTCTGTCGCTAAAACGGACGTTTCCGGGACAAAAGGCTGAATCTTCGGCAGTCTGGCCCAGTTCGAACGCGACCTGATCTGCGAACGCACGCGGCTGGACTCGAGGCCGTCCGTTCCCGCGGCAGGGAGGGCGTCCGGCGAAACTCGACGGGAAACAGGCCAGAGAGGTACGGCGCTTATACGAGTCCAAGATGGTGACGGTGGTCAGATCGCCGCGATGATGGGCATCGGACGATCCACTATCTACCGATACCTAAGTGTGGATTCGATAAAGACAGACTAAACCGTCTTGACGCTGAGCCTGCCTTCGATAAGCAGCTTGTGCATGAGGTTCTTGCCGTGGTCTTTGTTGTCCAAAGTGGAACCGTATGTTGAGAGCAGTCTGGCAACTTTACGATTCATGTCGGTTCCGGCTTCCGCATCCGAGACTCTGGTGCCGTCGTCTTTTTCCCAAGGACGATAGAAGAATATCAGTCTGGTTTGGCTCTCATACAGGTCAACGCCGTCGAAGATCGACTGGAAATATGCATAGTCGGCTTGGGCGAGTGAATGCCCGTAGAATTTGATCATGGCGGTGGAATCGTCTCTTAAACCGTGCGGCGGATGTGTTTGTATGAGTTTCGCAGTATCCGGATTATCCAAGGAAAGAAGACGATAAGTTTTCGTAAATGGAAGGGCATCCGGCTCATCCATATGCTTGGTGCCGTCGATACCGAAGACGATATTATTCTCTCTCAGACTTCCATGGATATTGACAAGTGTCGGGAATGGTCGTTTCCCCGAATATGACTCTACTGAATTGTCGGTTCCAAAGAGGGGATTCGTATAGTTGAAATCAAGCAATGAAGCGGTAACGTCGTAGTAGTCCTCATCTGGTAGCTCAGTCATAAGCATTCGATTCAGAAGATTCAGAGCGTTTTGAGCATAGGCGTCATTCCCATCCACTTCATTGATCAGGTGGATGCTGAAGGCTTGTTCCATCTTGTACAATTCGGCGAGCAATAATTGCGAAACCCGTGATGAAGTCCATTGCTCTTGCTGATTGTCGATGGCATACAGGAACTGCGCGACGCGTTCCTCAGGCGTGCCAGCCCAAGAGAGAGGATAGCTGTATGGCTTCAGGCATTGCTCCACCTGAGCACCGGCGGCATGGTTGAGTATTGCCGCAACTCTTGAGCATTTCGACCCAAGGATAGCGTTGGAACTGGCCACCCATTGTTCGATGGCCAATTCGATATCCGACCAAGGGTATTGCGATTTATCGGCCAGAATCACATCCCATGCAGTCAAGCCACTGTCATATGCATACTGAGCTATTGATTTGTCTGATTTTTCAAGATCATCTGAGGGAGGATTTAGTAGTCTGAGCCGGCTTTCTTCGAAATCTGAAAATTTGGAATGCAGCCCGCATTCCAAATCGAATCCATTCCCAAGAACGATAAGCTGATGCCATTGGTCCTTTGGCAAGCTCCATTGCTCCTTAGACAAACTGGCAGACGGTCTAGGTATTTTAATCGATGGGGTTTCCGGGCTATGGAACATGCGTGAGATAGTTTCCTGCTGCTTGAGTATATCCTGCAGGGGCTTAGAGGCGGCAGCGTTCAAAGTGGCCAATGATGGTTTCATGATGTTGGCGATTGATTTTGTCATACTGTCCTGAATGGGAGCCGTGGCGGTTTTAACCATTCCTGATGTATCAAATGCCGGATTGGATATTAATTGCTGGAATTTATTCTTCGTTGTCCTGGAGTCGGTCATGCTTGCCCTTCTGGAATCGAATACCTGCGTGGATGCGAGGCTCAGTGCTTAAAGCCGAGAAGTTTGGTCTCTTTGGCGCGTGAGAATTCCTGGCTTTTTAGAGGCTGACTTCTTGAGTTCCGTATTACGCTGGTAGACCTCGTTGGTGATTATATCAAGGAAGTCAAGAATGTAACTGGCTTTATCTTTCGTCACAGACTCGAAAATTAACTCTAATAGTCATTTGGTGCTGATGGGATTGCAAGCGGCGGGAAAGACGAAGTACCGGCTACCCGCGTTACAACCAATGCAAGGTACTTTGATTTTCGTCGCCTTTTCGAGTTCGTCATGCGAACAGACTGCCCCTGCGAAAATCATGATTCTATACCGAAACGGATAACGTTGCCAAGCGTCTCCAGATACTTGAAGACAGTTCGGAATAAGCTATTCTTGGCAGGCCAGCGTGTCATTCATCACATAGCAGGCTTGTGATGAATCGTATTACCTCGCAAGAAGCCACTCGCACTGCTTCTCAAGTCCATGTCTGATGATGCGGCTCCTGTTGTTTTTCGCTTTCTCGTAATCCGGCCAGGATATCATCTCCAGCCAGCAACGGCAGGGTATCGGTAACATGTTGGCCTCCACTCCAAGTATGAGGCGTGAGTGGCAACGATCGAGCGTTTCGAACCGTGGAACAATCGACAGCGATGTCGGACGGGAAAATCCGACTGATTCCACCGGAGCGTTGCCGGATGGTACAAGCATGACCGTTCCGGAAAGGAAGGCCGAATCGGGTCGCCGAATGGTTGGATCGGAGAAACCGACGATCGCGGCCATTCTGGGAGCGAACGTGACGGTATGCCCTTCGATGCAGCGGATCATCCCATCAGATGTTTTTATAAGATCGCCGATGGCAAGCATGTCTTCCGACATGACGTTTATGATTCCATTGTCTATGGGACTGGTGCCGAACCGTAATGACGGATACATTCCTGTCATTTCGTCAAGCCATCGTGCGGCCTTGCGGGTGATGGTTTTTCCGGCCACGCCATAGGCGCCGCCGAAGCCGTCGTCCAACGTATATGCCTGCATCCAGTACCGCAGCGCGGAGAAAACGGTCCTGCGTTCGAAGGCTTCGTGGTTTTCCCCGTAGATGTGGGAAACTCCCAGATCGTCCGCCATTGAATCAATGAGTCTGTCCGGCATGATGCGCTTCCTTCAATATCTCGACCAGTGTCCGCCCGGCGGTTTCCCTGTTCAGGCTCCTGGAGGCCTCGATCGCCTGTTCCGCGCCGAGCGCCGCGAATGTCTGGCATACCAGCTGTCGCCAGATCCATTCCCCGGCGCCGTTTCCGTACGGGATTCTACGCGATAGCACATCTGACGTGAATTCCAGCGCCTTGCCGGACAATCGTCCTCCGATGAGTTCGGATAGGCGGCCGGCCAAGGCATGTGTCTTCTTCGGAGAAGGAGCGTCATCGGGAATCTTCACGTCCGTGGAAAGAATGAGCTGGCATCCGTCTGGCTTGCCTTTTATGGCGATGTTATCGGTCGGAATGAGAAAAGCTTTGTTCCAGAAGGCTGCATCGCGTCTTGTTCCCACGTCGATTCCCTCGACGGGGACGACGAATAGCCCACGGCGCTCCTGCGCCATGTGCGACAGTCTCCCGCCGTTGACGGGGACGGCGTTCCTGCCGCCATCGACGAGGTAGGTCCGTCGAGGTGACGCGTTATCGAACATATACTTCAGGTCCTGCATCTCGGTCGCGTCCATCCGGTCTCGGGTGAAGGCCAAAGCGTCTGCGATGCGTTCCGCGAAGCATGCCGGGACAACAAGGATGCGGCATACGGCTATCGTGGCCGCGAGCCCTTTCGCCAGCATATCCACGCCATCCTCCGATTCGATGCGCGAACGAAAGCCCTGTGACACGAGGTTGTCCTTGATCGTCTGAACGATCATGGAAACGAGCTCGTCTTCCGTCTTCCCCTGTCGGATGACGAACTCCTTGTCCGGACTGTCGTCCGCCGCTTCGACGGTACACGCCGTTTCGCGGGCCCGCCGTCCGATTCGCACGGTGCCTGTCGTCTCGCCCAGATCGGACGACGTGTAAATGAGCCTTCGGACGTTGCCGGTGATCCCTATTCTAGGTGCCGTATGCACCTTCGAATCGTCGATGACGAATACCGGAGCCGTGTCCGCCGCCGATGCTCCGAGCCGGAGCGTGCCGCCGCCGATGTCGAGATTGTTCTTGTCAAGCAGTATCGCGTCGGACCTGCCGTTCTCCCCTCTACGATACCTGACGAGCACCTTGTCCGTGGGAGCGCCATCGTAAGTGATTCCACGGCACAGCCACTGCAGAGGGCTGCTATCTTGGCTGTGCCAGGAGACGTCAACCACCTCGTAGAACATGGGATGCTTCCTAAGCGATCCCGGTTCCGTGTCGACAAGCATCGAATCGCCGTTTCTGGGACGGGGGCTCCACCTAAGGAACACGAAATCGCAATCCACATCGTCCACATTGATTCTCCCAGCTTGCAATGGATGGCCGAAACCTTGCGGGAATGGTCTCCCGTAACGGAAGGATCGGTTGTCCGCAGGCCCTGGGAACACCCAATGGAACTCGTTGTTCCCTATGTAGTCCATGATTCTGCGCAGCTCGTAGAGCTTTCCTTTCGGATCCCGAAGGATTGCGCAGACCGACGCCCTTGAGTAATGGCCGAATCGGGGCTTTTCATATTTGCCCAGGTCGGCATCGGCCCGGACCGTCAGGCCATACGTTCCGGCTCTTTTCACAGTCGATGCGGCGGGACGACGCGTCGCGGCCATGATCCGTTCCGTGGGGAAAGGATCGAGACCGCGCGCGGGCGTCCTGGATACGAGCAGCGCGTTCCACGCCTGGAATCTGCTGGGTCGGATGAACAGGCAATCTCCCTCGAGCTCTTTCTGCGCCACGGTTCCGCACTCCATGCCGATGAATCCAACTGCGCGCATGCCGGTCCTGAGCGAAGCGTTGTAGCCAATGTTCCTCGGCCTGTCGGTGTCAGCTCCGCTGTCATCAGCCATGTACGGCGTCTTGTAAACGACATCGGACATGCGAAACAACGGCTCGTCTACGCCGCTCGAACGAAGAGTCGGCGGCCAGACGGGATGGGCCATCATGTCCACCTCCGAAAGGGCGTACCCATACTGGTACAGCCACCTGTTCGCGTCGTCGCGGCGTACGGACATCCTATCAACTGACACACGCCACACCGCAAGCTCGCCGTTTCCCCGAATCGAACCGACCTCTTCCAGGGAATCAAAACAATCGGTCGCGCCGCGCATGATGGAGGGTTTCGCGACGATGTAATAGGTGCGTCCGGGATGCAGAGCCGTCTCCTTGCCGATCCGCCGGCCGCCGCCGGCTCCGTAGATGTCGGAGAACACCAGTATGGAATTGCCGCTCTCCGTATATCCGATCGCCCTCCCCAAAGCTTCCGGTACGTGGACATCCGACAATGCGGCATCAGGCGAATCCAGCACCACCTTCGTGTAACGCAGGCGATCCTCATGTTTTGGAAAATACGCTCGTCCATTGATCATCGCGCTTCCGTCCCCCAGACGGTAAGGCCTTGTGGGATGCGGATGGATTGACACGCCAATCTCGAACTCTTTTCCCGAATGTCTGCGCAGAAACATCGGTAGGACCGGAGACTTATGGAATTGAACGGATACGGAGCCTCTATGGTATTCGGGACAGGCATGGGTCCATGGGTCGCCGGGATAGTGGCCAAAATAAGGGGATTTGACACGCGCCATCGAACGCTTCCGGACGCCCATGGCGACAGCGTTCACCGGACGGTTGCAATACGGACATGCGAAATGAATCATCTTCGGAACGTCTCCATGGAACCGTGTGCTGATCTCGTCCGCGGATACTAATCGCGATGAGGAGCTCTTCGGAATGATCTCGACGGCCTTGTACATGCCCGCTCCCTTCCCTGAAACCACAGCGTTCCCCCCACAGTTACGTATACTAGTTACGAGTGGGGCCATATCCACGACGGGACACGCTGGAACACGGAGGGAATCCATGGGACTGAGTGAGTTGCGTGAGCGTTCCGGGTTGACATTGCGGCAGTTGGATTTGCTGACGCGCGTGGATTACACGCGTCTGTGGGTGTGTGGGAACCATGACGACGAGGCGCGGAACATGTATCTGGGCACGGCCGTGAGACTGGCGCACGCGTTGCATTGCAACGTACTGGACCTGTATCCGGATGAGCATGTGTGGCGTGGGGTGTGTCCGCTGGCATCGTTGGATTGAAGAACATCCACAAGGCACGCAAGCTGACGTAGAAGGATTTAGCCGGGCTGAGCGGGTTGAAATAGCCTGCCATCTCCCGTTTCGAGACGAATGTCGGCTGGTGTCGCAAATGTATTTACGTACGGCGTTGCGATTGTCGGAGGCGTTACAATGCGATCCTGTGGATTTTCTCACAGAAGGATGCTGACGTGGGGTTTGAAGGAACTCAAACTGAAACGAGGCATGACACAACAGCAGCTAGGAGAGTCTGCTGGGCTAAGCCGATCTCGTATCACTGATTTTGAGTCTGGTCAGCGTTTTGCCGGTGGTATGAGTCTTGATGTTGCCATGCGTATCTGTGATGTCTTGCATGCCAAGAATCCTCGCAAACTATTGGAGTTGGACACCGCGGAATAGTAAGGTGAATAGTATGCCTTGGATACCGATATGGGCCTAACGCATCACGATATCGAGGGTGATGACGGAATCGCTGTATGGGACCTTCCACTCACGCTATGGCATAGACGTCGTTTCTTTGGGCGAATCGCTTGATTCCGTTTCCGCCGATGACGGTCCGGCCTCGCTGCTCGGGCAGCCGGAAGGCGTTCCGCTATTCAGGAGCCGAAGGGTCTTGTCGGATGCGTTGGGACGGGCCGCGGAGAAATCCGAAGATCTGTTCATCCCTTCGAAGATCAGGTTCGCCATGCACTCAGTCGGATATGTCAGATTGTCCGCGACGTCACGGAGTAGACATCACGACGGCAATGACGAAAACCTGCCGTGCGAGGTCGCCCGACGCCCGATTCCGGCCGATGGGCGCATCGTTGTCCGGCCGTGGCGATTTCACCGGGCCATTTCACCGGGCCATTCCCCTCTCGTGTGGCTTCTCCGATGATTGGGGTTGTGGCTCCAAGTCGTCAGATTCATCTCTATTGTCCATTTTAAACGCCCTCATCCTCTGCGAGAAGGAGCCATTTTACCACTATAGGAGGTATCGGTGCCGGATGGGGCATTCCTATGCCTCCAAATGTTGCAGATACGGGAAACGCATCGTTTAAAAGTTCAGCGGCCGCTCTGACGGCTGGGATTCGCGGGGGGGGGGCGATGATAACTAATTACAGATGATCCCGGTATCGAATCGCGGCTGTCCCGTCTCCGTCCTGCATTCTTTTCAGTTCTTCCAAGAATTCGGGATTCAGTTCCAGACCGTCATCGTCCAAATCGCCTTTGGCACGTCTGACAAGCATGTCCGCGAACCGTTTGCCCATGGGCCGGAAAGTGACGTAGGTTATGCCTCCTGAGACCACGCCGCCAAGGACGGGAACGGCTTTGGTCACCACTTTGCCTACGGTCTGTTTGGTGATCTTCACGCCGATTGAGGCCATGGTCTTCTTCATGATGGGATACCAGACGGTCTTCGTCAGGGCCTTGGCCGCGACTCTTTTCCCGATGACGCCGCCGGCCTTCGCCGAGACGTTGAGTATGAGCGTCGAGGCGCCGCTCACGCCAAGCATCGCCGCGAGGTACGCGATGATCCTGTTCTGCGTCTGTTCGGAGAGTTGGTCCATATCGCCGGAGAACAAGTCGTCGTCGCCGAACAGGTAGGCCAGTTTCTGGGCCATGTTCAAGGCGAAGCCGAAATACTGTACGACGTCCGCCCCGCCGACAGCGACCATAGCGACGGGATTGCCCGGAAGACCTGCCGCGAACGAGGTCAGCGAGGTCGAGGTCGTGCTGGCTGCGATGACCTTGTCCGCTTTGTTCCTCAGGGATTCCGGCGTGTACACGCTCTGGGGGCCGTCCTCAAGAATCCGGTCCAGGTATTCGGAATCCTTGAACTGCTTTCTGAGGAATTCCCCGCGGTCGACCCGAACTACGGGAAGCTTGGACAGGGCGGTGACCGTATCCAGTGTTTTCTGGGCCATCGCGTCGGTGTCGATCTTAGCCATGCCCGTTCCCTTTCCCAAGATTGAACTACTTGCCTCGATTATAAGGATATCGGTCCTCAGAGAGGCGATTCCCCACCGGTGCTGGAGAGATAGGTCTTTGTTATTGCGTGGGGCATTTTGCGATTGGTGTGTTTTAGGGATTATTTCCTTTATGATTGACGAACGTTCACAAGGAGGTGAGAAGGAATATCGATGTGGCCCTACTGCAATAAAGTGTATGACGAGTCCGATCACGCTCATTGTCCCTACTGCACTGGCGGCAATGACTGAAAAACGATTGAAAAGGAATCAGGAAAGGCGCGTCTCAACTGTTGCGGGACGCGCGCCTTTCCTTTGGCGATCTCATCGTTTCGTTGCGTCGCACGCCAAACATCATTGCGCGTTTTCGGTGGGTGGATGGTTCATGTTTTCAAGTATTTTATAAGCGATGTTCCATGGGATGTCCGAGTTGAAACCAATGGTTCCGCCATACATGCCGGGTCCGAAACCCCCGTCCTCTTTCTTAATGACCTCAATTGTTCTGGGCCATGTGGATTTCCCCGAGCGGCTCCGCATGGACCGTCTTGCCGCCCGGGTACCTGAGAGAGGGGACGCCACGTCGTGGTTGCTCGTCAAAGGGACGTCCAGCCGCCGTGCCCGGCCGACCTCGGGCATCGTGCCAGTCGGGTTCCCGGTCCCTTGCCTTCCCATCGGATTTCCTCTCCTTCCCATCGGGGTCACCGATGTGGGGCGTGCAACGTTCCCGATGCGTTCCTTTTGGATGATCGTCCGGCTCTATCGTTCAATCGCATGTTTGCCCGTCGAGGCCCCTGACGATGTCCGCGGCTTCGGCGAACAGCCGTGCGCAATCCTTCACGGCTTTCGCGGCGGAATATTCGTCCTCCGGACCCGCGGCCATGTCACGGTTCGTGTTGCGTGCGATCTGGTTGACGTTATGTCCGATGCGCCAGATCTCGGATCGGATGGACTCCAATTGCCGGACGATGGGACCCGTCTCGCATTCCTTGCGCGCCGATTCGAGGTCACGGCATGCCTCGTGCGCCTCAACCAGATAGCGTGAGATGCCGACGCCTTTCGCGTCCGCGGCGGCGCGGATCCCCTCGAATTCCCGGTCGGAAACCCTGATGTGGATCTGCCGCCTGCGGGTCTGGCCCGTCCTCTTCGGACGTTTCCTTTTGGAGCCGTTGTTCGTCAATGTTCATCCTTGCTGGTCGCCATGCCGTCCTGATGACGTGCGAAAAGATCGTTCCTCTTCCGTCCAAAGGCCTTCGGCACTCGGGTTCCTGTCCACCGCCATCGGGCGGTGGAGGGCGGTTTCGGATTGTGTACACGATCCGTATAACTTGCTACACCTATTTCTCCAACCGATTGGTTGCCGATCGGGCCGGCGTTTGGTATGCCGATCGGCGGGCTTTTGGTATGACGTTCGGCATGTCGATTGGAATACGTTCGGTATAGCGGTTGGTATGGCGAACGGTATGGCATGTAGGGATGGTTCATTGGCCGATTTTGAGCTTGCGGAGCATCCGCCGCGCCTCGTCGTCTACCGTCTTGTTCGTGAGGTTCTCCGGTATCGGCCAGTCAAGGTTCTCCGCGATGGCGATCTGCTCTCTGAGGATCCGCGCCGCGTAGGCTCCCTGCGTCAGGCCCCGCTTCACGGCGGCGAGGATGACGACCTCGTATTCCGCGTCGGTGAGGAAGATGTCATGGTAGGTCTCCCCGCTCCTTCGTCCGGCCAGTGTCCCGTCCGGCAGTTCCGGATGCATCATGTCGTGCAGCTCCTCCTTCGCGGCGATGCCGCTGTAGAGGTCGCCGACGTCCTGGGGGATCAGGAACCACCGTTCGATCAGTGCCACCTGATAGCCGGCCTTCCGGCTCTCCTGCCTCAATTTCCGATATGCCTCATCGCCGATCCGCACGATCAGACGGTGTGGGAACGCCTTGAACCCCATTCTTTTCTCCTTTCGATGTCCCTGGTTCGTCCTGTCGGCCGGGTCGGCGGGACCGGACGTCCGGAATGCGGATTTCCATTTTTTGGAAAATCGTCTTCCGTTTTTTGGAAACGCCGCTTCCGTTTTCCGGAAAAGGGAAATCCGGGAAACGGAAAGCGATGTCCCATATTCGGTTTCGGTTCGGTGGGCCGGTCGTATCCGATTCTGGCCCCGACGCCGCGGCATGATGGTGCACGGCGTCTACCGGTTGATGCCGATCGGCGGCTTTTCCATGATCCCCGCCGCCCGGATCGGGTCACATCCTTTGCGTCCGTGGGACGACGCCACCGGAATTCGGCCTTGCCCGTGGCCATGCCGGTTCGCGGTCCGACGTCGGACGGCCAACGGTCCGTGCCGGTCCTGGTCACGGGATCGTTCATCGTTCCCGCTCCGGTGTTCCGAAACATGGAAAGGCCGCGCCTCATCGGGCGCGGCCGGAGCATGGGGTTCGCGTCATGGTCGGATGAAACCGAGCAGCGGGGCGAACACGGCGGCGAGTCCGAGCAGGGCGATGAGGGTGAACGCCACGCCGAGCACGTATGCGATGATGACGATGATGGTCCTTCCTGCGACGCCTCCGCCGGTCTCCACCATCATCGGATCGCGCATCCTCTTCGCGACGATCGCGCACACGCCGGCCATGGTGACCGCGGCGAGCACGAGCACGACCTGCAATCCGCCGTTCAGATGCACGGTCCAGTTCCACAGTCCCACGAGCAGGCCCATGATGCCTGCGAGAAGATTCTCCATCCTGTTTCCTTCCTTCGCACGGTGTTGATGGATTTCGGTTCCATCCTTCCCGCCATCGCGGCCCGCGACGGTGCACCGCGTCTACAAGTCGAAAACCTGTAGACGCGGTGCACCGCGGGAGGCGGTTCCCCGGGTCATCCTTGCATCGGGAAACCGATACCGCATATGAAGGAGTGCATTTTGGTCAGCAACAACATGGTGCGTGACGCGAAGCGCGACGTTTCGAGGGCCCTGCGCGAATCGCAACGGGACCGTCTGTCCGCCCTCGACGCGTTCGCCCAGGGTATGATGGAGCTCAAGACCCTCCGGGCGAAGGTGAAGGAGCTGGAGGCCCATGTAGACGGTCCGTTGCGCGCAGCCGCGAAGGAGGCGGGCAACACCGCATCCGACATCAGGAACGCGGAACGGATCGTGAACGGGTTCGACCTCAAGGAGGAGTCCGGACGCGATGGGGCGGAAGCCGTCATGGACGGATTCGGCACGGCCGGTCCGGAGTGGCAGGAATCGACGGAAGGTGAGTGATGTCGAATAGCAGGGAACCCCGTCCGCTGCCGCGGCCGGTCAGATGGGTTGCCATGTTCATGGCCTTCGTGTTCGTCATCTCCCTTGGCGTCATCATCACCCATGTCAACAGGTCGGATGCCGGCCGGCAGGATCGGTCCTCATCGTCCGATGCCGGCACGAAGGCGGGCGACACGGGGTCACGTCGTGGTTCCGGTGGATACCGTGGCCTGAAGGCCGCGGGAATCCCCGTGCCCGGTGACTGGTCTCGCCAGTCGCTGGTCTCCGCCACCAGGACCGGCGGCGAGTCGTCCGACGTCGGCCAGGCTCCCGTTGGAGGCAGGGGCGGGTCGGTCGACGTCGCGCTCGACACGGTGGACGCCATCCTCGACCCGACGCAGTCCGACGAGGAATGGAACCAAACCATGCAGAACCTCTTCCAGCCGGACATCGCCGGGGCGTCGCACGGGCCGGGCAACATGGCCCGATACTGGTGGAGGCAACGCCGGTTCAATGCGGACAAACTGTGTACCGGCGTCTCGAAGGACATGCTCCTCATCCAATCCTATGATTGCTCAACGGACCACAGGTTCCAGGGCAAGAGCGAGGAGACGATCAAGGACACGCAATACTGGGATCCCGCCTCCGCGTTCTTCGACGTCCCGCAGTCGATAGGCGAGCACGTCACCTCGTCGACCGACCCGCAGACGGTGATCTCACGCTACTATGATGCCGTCGCCATACCTATGGATGACGGCGTCTGGTATGTGACGGTCGACTGTCCGGCGATGGCGGACCAGCCCTTCCTCGACAAGAACGGCGACGAGATGCAGGCCGCCTCCGCGGCCGACATGCCGGACGGGACGAAATTCTGGATATCATCGGTCTCGAGCGTGGGCGTGGGCACCAATCAGAGACCATGCCAGCCCGTCGAGATCACCGTCGCCGGTCAGACACCGTTCTGGTATATCGGCACGAACGACGGCGACTGACATGACATGGAAATATCCGGCATCCGCCCGCCATCGGCGGATGCTTTCCATCGCCGCGGCCCTCTGCGTGGTCATGACGACCGGCGCGTGCAATCCGCTCGATGTGCTCCACTTCCTCGCCGGATGCAAGGACGCCTCGTCCTCCTCCTCGTCGTCCACGGTCGCGTCCGCCGCGACGGGCGACTGGACGGGGAACGTCGGCAAGACCGAGGGCGAGGTCAAGAGGATGTGGCCCGCGTCCGTCTCGCCCTGCTCCGGCTACAACGTCGTGTATGGCGGTTCGGGCCTGCAATGCACCTGGTGGGCGTGCATGAGGCAGAGGGCCCTCGGGCATGATCTCGGCCAGGGCTCCTGGGGCAACGGAGGCGACTGGGGCGCGTCCGCCAGGGCCCATGGCTGGAAGCAGGGCGCCAGGGCCGGCGGCATCGTCTCCTTCTCTCCCGGATCGTCCGTCAGCTACATCGGCGGCGGAAGCTGGACCGCGGACGGCTTGTACGGGCACGTCGCGGTCGTCGAGCAGGTCGACGGTGACAGCGTGCACATCAGCGAGGGCGGCAGCGGGTTCAGGAACGGCAACGGCGTGGTCGTCATCCATTCCGGCGTCATCAGCGCGAAGAGTCCCGGAGCGACCTTCTGGTATCCGGACGACGGCTCTTCCACCGGAACCACGGCCACGTCGTCCGGCGGCGGCACGTCATCCTCATCATCGTCCGCGACGTCGGCGAAATGGACATGCGCCGCCTCCTCGTCCGACGGTTCGACCTCCGACGGGAGCGTGAACGTGGAATACACGGGCGACGGCTGGCACGCGAAACCCGAGGACGCGAAGGGCATCGCCAGGCGGATGATCGCCAGCGGCTACAAGGAGTGGGACAACGACACCGACTGGCAGGCGCTCGTGTGGATCTGGGAGCATGAATCCGGCTGGCGGTGGAACGCCACGAACCCCACGTCGGGCGCGTACGGCATCCCGCAATCGTATCCCGCGTCGAAGCTCGCGACGGCGGGAGGCGACTGGAAGGACAACGCGGCCACGCAGATCAAGTGGGGGTTGCGATACATCAAGTCCCGTTACGGCAGTCCCGGCAAAGCGAAGGAGTTCTGGCTGAACAACAACGCCTACTGATGCCGGTTCCTCCCCGCAAGCGGATGGGCGGATATGCGTGCATGCGTATGCGTATCCGCCCGTCCGCTTTTTTGTGGACATCGTGTCACGGCCGCGTGTGCGACGCGACGGAGGATTGCGGATGGCCGGCCATCCGTGTCATCGGGAGCGAGCGTGCCCGTCGGATGGCCCGGAAGGAGACGGCGCCATGGCGCATGACGGCATCATGACCGGGATCCTGATCCCGGAGGGCGGCGACCCACGCCGCGTGGAGTTCGAGACCCTCGGACGCGACTCGGTGGACGAGGCGCTGGCCAGGCTGGTCGGCGGCTGGTTCGACACGTGGCCGGGCGTGATCCCCGGGGTGGACCTGTGGATCAACGACGACGGCGCGTCGAAGTTCGGTCCGAATCGCGCCATCTACGCGACCGGGACCCGGCGCGCGTCGGCAGGGGGAGAGCCGTACGCGATGCTGCACGGTCCGATCGTCGCGCTCGGCTTCGATCCAGACACCTGCGAAAGCGTCTCCCTTACCGACGGGCAGGCCAGGGCCGTCATCGAATACTTCACCGAGACGTCGCCCGCCGGCAGCGGACTGGTCGAGAGCATGAGGCTCGGGCCCGGCGTCCCGCCGTTCCCCGACGATCGGGCCGACACGGTCCCGCCGTGCACGAGGGGGGCTGTGACATGGCGAAGATGAGATCGACGACCGGATACCTCGACGCGATGCTCATGGAATCCGCGCTGCTGGCGCGCGCCTGCGTACCCCGTACGGCGTGCGGGACGACGTCCCCGCGGCCGCTTCCGTGCCGGATGGCGCGGATCCACGCTTCTTGCCCTGTCGGCTCCGTCTGCCCCGTCGTGTGGCATGTGAGGCATGGCCCGCGCCGTTTCCCGTCGTCGGACGTGGTCTTCTCGATGGGGAGGGCCGGAACGCCGGACGCGTCGTATCGCGGCGGCGGTTGCAAGCCGGGGCGTGTCCGGCGTTCCGGCC
>OAWQ01000174.1_pt1 | contig 27104 bp, 20 predicted proteins | sample 1476961 | NCBI WGS metagenome assembly OAWQ01 (sample SAMEA2580247, study PRJEB22360) | human gut metagenome | biome: human gut; feature: human-associated habitat; material: faeces | place: Denmark | collected 2008/2010
AATTTTATGAATTTATAAATATAAAAAAGAAAAAATAATAAATGAATTTAACTAAAGAAAGGAGATAGTGCTGTATAGAAATATAAAAATAAAACTCAAAAATAGTATGAAGAGAATATCTAGATGAGCTTTAGAATTTAAATCTTTAGCAAAATCTACTAATTATCTTAATATGTTTATTAGTTTTATAATAATTTATTTTTTAGATGCAGCTATTTAATCATAATGACAAATATCTTAGGTTTAATATTATCCTTAATACTTATAATGTATCTTGCTTATAAAGGGTACTCAACAATAATAACAGCTCCCATTGTAGCATTAGTAACTATACTTCTTACTACTGGATTAAATGCACATTTAATGGCTAGTTATACTGAAATATATATGTCTGGCTTTGCAAGTTTTATAAAAAATTATTTCCCTCTTTTTATGACAGGAGCAATTTTTGCAAAGTTAATGGAAGAGGTAGGTTATGCTAAATCTATAGCTCACTTTATAACTAAAAAACTTGGAAAAGAAAAATCAATATTAGCCGTTGTTCTTTCTGGAGCATTACTTACTTATGGTGGTGTTTCCTTATTTGTAGTGGCATTTATTCTTTATCCAATTGCCTCTACATTATTTAGAGAAGCTGATATTCCTAAAAGACTTATACCTGGAACAATTGCTCTTGGAGCATTTACTTTTACAATGACTGCTCTGCCAGGTTCACCAGAAATTCAAAATGTTATACCAATGAAATATTTTGGTACAGATACTTTTGCAGCACCACTTATAGGATTATTAGCAAGTATTATGATGCTAACTCTTGGCATGATATGGCTTACACGCCGTGCAAAATCAGCTAAAGCTAAGGGTGAGGGATATGGAAATCATAATGATTCAATGGTTAATGAAAACTATGAAAACTTACCTAGTATATTTAAAGCAATAATTCCTATAATAATAATTTTTATAGTTAACTTATTCTTTTCAAAAGTTTATTATGAAAATATAGATGGAAGTTACCTTAAAGAATTTAATACAACTTTAAGTAATGTTTCTGGAACTTGGAGTGTAATAATTGCTATAGTTTTAGCAGATTTATTTTTAATAATAACTAACTTTAAAAAAATAAAAAACTTAAAATCAGTATTAGATAAAGGAGTTACTAACTCATTTAAGCCACTATTAAATTCTAGTGCCATAGTTGGATATGGAAGTGTAATAAAATCACTAGCTGTGTTCACTCTTATACAATCAGTTATATTTGGCGTTTCATCAAACCCAATAATCTCTGAAGCTTTATCGGTTAACTTAATATGTGGACTTACAGCCTCAGCCTCTGGAGGACTTGGAATATCTTTAGATGCTCTTGCTCCAACATACTTACAGATGAGTCAGGCTATTAATATTTCACCAGAAATACTTCATAGAATAGCTTCTCTATCTTCTGGAGGGTTAGATACTCTTCCTCATAATGGAGCAGTTATTACTACTTTAGCAATTTGTAGTTTAACTCATAAAGAAGCATATAAGGATATGTTTGTAACCTCTGTCCTTATTCCTATATTTACAACAGCTGTAATAGTCTTATTAGTTTCTATGAAATTTGCTGTTTAATACTAAAATTTTAAATATTATTTTTTAAAACTTAACAATAAAACTTACAAATATATTTTTAAAATTACTAGCTTCATATAATAATTATATTAATTTACATATGTTCATAAATCTTAGCTAGAAATTCTGTTTATCATATTTGTAAGTTTTATTTTTATATTTTGATACAGCTCTTTTACAGTTTTTATTCTATTAAAAAAATGCTATTAAGTTCTTTAGGTAAATCTTTTACTATTATCATAATAGGTTTCAATTAGTTAAATATTAACCAATTAAAAACTATCCTTCACTTATCTAGCCCTTGAAGTAGTACCTTCTTGGTTAGTATTCTTATTTACATTCATAATATTATTAATCCTCTACAAGGTCTTTAGTAGCTGGACTTCCTATTAACCTTCCTTTATAATCAAATCTTGATCCATGACAAGGACAATCCCATGTTAATTCATCTGAATTCCAACTAAGTTGGCATCCTAAATGGGTACATTTTGTTGATACAAAAAATTCTTTTCCCTCTTTATTTTTATAAACACCAACCTTCTCACCATTATATTCAATAATTCCTCCATGCCCATTTTTAATATGCTCTATTTCGCTACTTGGAATATATACTTTTTGAGCAATAAAATTCTTAGCTGTTTCAATTAAATCATTAGCAATATTGTTTATTGATAAAGATAAATCAAATCTTCTTGGAGAAAATATTTCTGAAAAATCATTCTCTTTTTCTAATATCATATCTGATATTATCATAGCTGAAACCATAGAACTTGTCATTCCCCATTTATTAAATCCTGTAGCAACATATATATTTGGAGTTTCACTAGAATATCTTCCTATGTAAGGTATTCCATCTATAGTCATACAATCTTGAGCTGACCAATAATATTTTTCCTTTGCCTTTGGATATAACCTTTTAGCAACTTTTCTTAATTCATCATAACTTCCACCCTCTTCATTTTCTCCTGTTCTATGACTTATTCCTCCAAGTAATAATAAATTATTATAAGTTCTGAAAGAATATCCTTCTTTATTAAGGTCTATATACATTCCATCAATTTCACTTGTATTTTCCAAGGCTAAAACATAGGATCTTTCTTGATGCATTTTCATAAAATAATATCCAGGAGCATTCATTATTGGATAATGAGTGGCTACTACTATATTATTCGCAGTTATGTTTCCTCCACTTGTAACTACTAGATTTTCTTTTATTTCTAAAGCTCTAGTATTTTCATAAATAACTAATTCATTTGAAATACCTTTTAAAAATTTAAGTGGATTAAATTGTGCTTGATTATTGAATTTAACAGCTCCATTAATCTTAAAAGGTAAATTTGCTTCCTGAACAAATTCGGCATCAATGCCAAGGTTTTTAGCAGCTTCCACCTCTTCTTTAAGAACATCTACTTCATTTAAAGAATAAACATATGCTGGTTTTTCTTCAAAATCACATTCTATTCTCTTATCTTCAATGATTTCTTTATATTTTTTTATTGCAAGCTCATTTGCCTTTGCATACTGTCTAGCCTTTTCTTCTCCAAACTCTGCTATTAATTTACTATAGATTAAATCATGTTGAGATGTAATCTTCGCTGTGGTATTTTTTGTATTACCACTTGCTATTTCAGCTGCATCAATTAAAACTACATCTCTCCCCTTTTGCTTTAACATATATGCTGTCAATACCCCTGCTATTCCAGCTCCAATAACTAAAACATCAGTTTTTATATCTTTATTTAAAGCTTCTCTCTTTCTAAATTTACAACTTTCACTCCATACAGATTTCATAAGTTCACCTCATTTATTTTTATAATATATAAGATATATTTTGCATATTTACATAAATATATTTAAAATCCCACAAAAATTTTAAAAGATATTATCCCTTAAGAATTAAATTCACACATAATATAAACTAATAACTTATTCTGAAATTATCCTATGTGTTAATGTGATATGCTTTAAAAATAAGCTAAAATTTTTCATATAAACAATTACTAAAAATAAACTGACAACCATATTCAAATTTAATAATTCAGCTAACAAATTTAGAGTTCATATGTGATTTTAAAATCTAGTTATTAATTAGACCTATATACGAAAATAAATTTAAATTTGATATTAAGACTAAAATAAAAAATGCTATCTTATATAGTGTTTTAAGGCACTATATAAGACAGCAATTATTTTTAAAAATTATTATATTTAATTATCCTATATATTATCTTTTACAAATTTCAAGTAAAAATCATAAGAAAATTCTTTTTCATTTAGTCTATATTCTTCATCTAAATCAGGGCCACAACTATTTGATCCTATACCACTTTGTTTATAATCTACAATTAAATAAGTTGCATCCTCTTCATGAAGCTCAAAATTATGATTTGCATTAGTTAATTGATTTAAAGAAAAGTGTGAAACATTAAAGGCAAAGTCATTTTCTGATAAAACATAAACCTTTCCTTTTTCATTATTAATAGCTACTTCTCTACAATAATGATGACTTCCATTTTCTTGAGGTCTTATATAATCTTCATGCATTTCAGAAACCTTAGAATTAAATCTTCCTAAATAACAAGATGAATTTTTATCTACGTAATTTTCATATGGTCCAAATCCAAAGTAACTTACCTCTTCATAGGATTTATTCAGCTTAAGCTCTACACCAAACCTTGGTAAATAAGGTGTTTTCATATTTTTATCCCCTTTAACATGGCACTTAATTAACCCCTCTGAATAGATACTCCATGTTACCTTAAGATCAAGGACTCTTTCTCTATATGGTGGTATCAAGCTTAAATCGCTAGTTATCTCCACCCTATTTGAAAACTCCTTAATTTTACTATTATACACTCTTGTAGTAATTTGATTAAAGCCAGCTTCAATCCATAGATTTTTAATCTTTCTATCATTATCTGTAGGTGCTCTCCAAATAATAAATTTCATTGGATCATCTATAAATGTTTCTCCTAATGCCTGAATAAAATCAAAGGAACCTGTATTTTTATTATAATTATAAATAAACTCATTATTTATAACTTTAATCTTATTAACTGTTTCTTCTACATAAAATTTTTGTTCATTAATAGTACTTTTTATGATTTTATAAACAGATGAGATATTATCTACCCCATTTTTTATGATAAAATTGTCAAAGCCTAGAACTTCACCTTTTTCATAAAGATAATTATGATTTTTCACTTTATACTGAAATAATATAGTTATAATTCCCTTTGGTAATTCTGATATGCTTAAATCATACCATTTTTCTTCTTTTGCTTTTAAGCTTTCTAAATCTATATCATCTCCGAAAATTATTTCTCCATCTAGAAACACCTTATAAGTAACATCTAAGAATTCACCAGCATTCCTAAAATCAAGCATATTTTTAAGCTTAACTCTTTTCTTAATTTCATCAAATTCTATGGCTCTTATAGGTCTATTGATATTTTTATATTCTAATAATCCAGTGTGAGGAGTTCTATCTGGATAAACTAAACCATCAACACAGAAGTTTCCATCATGATTTTCCTCTTCAAAATCTCCTCCATATCCATATGCTTTTTTACCATTAACATCTTCATTAATAAGTATTGCATGGTCACACCACTCCCAAACATATGCCCCTGCAAACTGGTCATACTTTTGTATCATTTTATCATAATCTTGTAATCCACCAGGACCATTTCCCATAGCATGTGCATACTCACATAATATTAATGGCTTGTCTATTCCTTTTTCAAAATAATCTTTGATTTCCTCTATACTTATATACATACGACTAATAACATCAATATTTGTAAAGTCATTTTCTCTTTCTTTGCTAGCATAATGAGCACCTTCATAATGAAGTGGACGTGTAGGATCTAATTTTCTAGCATATTCTAATCCTCTTTCAAAGTTACATCCAAATCCTGACTCATTTCCAAGAGACCACATGAAAATACAAGATTTATTCTTAAAAGGAACTATAGATGAATCAACTCTATCAATAATAACCTTTTCATAAACTTTATCATCAGCTATCATATTATAATTATCTAAATATCCTAATCCATATAGTTCAACAACCCCATGAATTTCAATATCTGCCTCACTCATAACATAAAAACCATATTCATCGCATAACTCATAAAAAATTGGAGATTTAGGATAATGAGCTGTTCTTATAGAGTTAACATTACACTCTTTCATTATTTTTAAATCTAGAATCATATCATCATATGTCATAACATATCCCTTAGTTGGATTACTATCATGATGATTAACTCCTCTTAACTTTATTTTTTTATTATTAATTTTTAAAATAGAATTCTCTATTTTAATTTCTCTCATACCTATTCTTTCTTTTATAACCTCATGCTCTGTTTCAATTAATAAAGTATATAAATTAGGTATTTCAGCACTCCAAAGTTCTACATCTTTAATATTGATTTGGACTTTATTATTATCTATATTTCCAGATGCTATCATGTGATTATTAGGATTTAACAAATAATATTTTCCTTTTGGATTTCCTATATTAGATAAAATTTCAAGGTCTAAATTTCCTTCTTTAGCTGAAAAATCTATACTTTGAGTTATTTTATAGTCAACTATTCTTTCCTTTGCTCTTCTTAATATATATACATCTCTAAAAATTCCAGACATTCTAAACTTGTCTTGATCTTCAAAATAAGTTCCATCACACCATTTTAAAACTAAGACTGTAATTGTATTTTTACCCTTTACTAAAAATTCTGTAATATCAAACTCAGATATGCTATGGGATATTTGGCTATACCCAACAAAGTTCTCATTTATCCAAAAATAAAAGCAGGAATCAACGCCTTCAAAGTTTATATTATAATCATAATTTTCAGGAAGTATTTCAATTTCAAAATCTCTCTTATAAATTCCACATGGATTGTTTGTAGGAACAAAAGGTGGATCAAAAGGAATTGGATATTTTACATTAGTATATTGATTATAATCATATCCCTTTAATTGCCAAAGAGATGGCACATCAATATTATCTGAAAAACTAATTTGATTTATATCATCAAACTCTTTAACTTTTTGTAAGCTATCAAAGTAATTAAATTCCCATTTACCATTAAGTGAAAAGAAGTTAAGTTGCTTACTTCTATCTTTAATATTTAAAGCTTCATCAGTATCCACAAAGGGAACATAATAACTTCTTCTTGGCATCATATTTACATGCAGTTTAGAAATATCTTCATGGTATTCATTTTTTAATATCATTTTACCCTCCCAATACATTTAAAATAATTATGTATTCATGAAACATGATTATATATTTAAGAAACATAATTCCATATAAATCATTTTTCAAAATAGTTTTCACCCATAATTAAATGTTAATATGTAAATTAATCTTTTAAAATAGTTAAAAAGTTCTAAAATATGTTATAATGTTTCTTATAATCTTATAAATTTTAATAACTAATATATAAAGATATTTCTTTAAAATATTCTTATATTTAGAAGAATTTATTTTAAAATAAAAGGCTTTTATGTTGATAAACTGCTTTGCAAAGCTCTCATGTAAATGTTTAATATAAGACTACTATAAAATTAATTAATTTTATAGGTTAGGAGGTAGAAATGCAAATATTGTGGAAAAAGTATGTTAAAGAAAACTTTGAAATGAATGTAGATGAATGTGGTATAGAACAAGGTATACCAGGATTAGGATATAACTATGAAGTATTGAAAAATGCTGTTATTCATTACGTAACTAAGGGATATGGGACTTTTAAATTTAATGGTAAGGTATATAACTTAAAACAAGGTGACATTTTTATACTACTAAAAGGTATGCAAGTTGAGTATGTGGCTTCTATTGATGATCCTTGGGAATACTACTGGATAGGATTTAGTGGCTCAAATGCTAATGAGTATTTAAATAGAACTTCTATTACTAACTCTTGTGTTGCTAATTGTGAAGAAAACTCAAAAATTCCACAGATAATATTAAATATGTGCGAAATATCAAAGACTTATAATCCTTCAAGATCTGATGACATACTATTACTAAAAGAACTTTACTCATTATTGTACGCACTTATAGAAGAATTTCCAAAACCTTTTGAATACAAAGATAAGGAATTACACACATATATTCAAGATGCCCTTAATTTCATTAATTCTAATTATATGCATAGCATAACTGTTCAAGAAATTGCTGATTATGTGAACTTAAGTAGAAGTTATTTATATAAAATGTTCATAAAAAATCTTGGAATTTCTCCTCAAAGATATTTAATAAATCTTAGAATGTACAAAGCCACTCTTTTACTAAAAGGCACTAAACTTCCTATAGGTGAAGTTGCAAGTAGTGTAGGCTATAGTGATTCACTATTATTTTCAAAAACTTTTTCAAAACATTTTTCAATGTCTCCACTAAATTACAGAAATAATCAAGTAAATAAAACAAGTATATAAATTTAAAATACAGCTTTAAAACAAAAAAATTTCAAAAATAAAAAGTATAACAGAGGCGTAAATTAAAACCTCTGTTATACTTTTTAAATCTTTTATAAGAATTAAAATTATATGAAATTTATTTTCTAAAGTCTCAATTAGACTTTTAATATAATTACTATATTAATTTCACTTAATTTAGTATTAATATCTAAATTAGCCCTTATACTTTTTATATTAATATTAACCTATTCTTGTAACACCATTTTTCAAGTCATCAACTATAGCTTCATATTCTGCCTCAGATAAATTATATCTTCTTAGTAACATAAAGCTTATTATTACAATGGCACATGGAACTAAAGTCTGTATTAAATGAATTCCGTTTAATGTAAAAGTAGATTGACTTTCGTTTGCTGTATAACCAATATACGCTAAGATATATCCACATAAGGATCCCCCAATAGCACTGGCAATCTTACTTTTAAATATATTTAAAGAGAATATCATTCCTTCTGACCTCTTTCCAGTTTTCCATTCACCATACTCAACACAATCTGCAACCATTGATGTTAAGGTAATATAACCTGCTCCATCAAAAATTCCACTTATAAAGTTTATAACTATCATTAAAGGTAATGAAGAATAGGATAATAAAAATACTAAAAATGATCCTGCAGCACCAGCTAATAATCCTAAAAGAGCTGTATTTCTTTTTCCTAATTTTTTTGTTAAAAATGGTGACATTATTCCACCTAATATACTAGCTCCCATACCAACTGAACTAACTACTGGAATCATCATTTCCGCATTAAAATTATACTTTACATAATATATAGCTATTGTATTTTTTATTGATCCACTTAATTCTAAAACTAACATTGATAATAAAACTATTCTTAAAGGCTTATTTGTCTTTAATAGATTTATAAATTGTTTAAACCCTTGCTTTTCCTTTTTCTTTGCCACATTATCCTTAATTTCTCTAATTCCAAAGGCTGTAACCCAAGTAAATATAGTAGCAAAGCAAACATATATTATGGCCACAGTTTGCCAGTTTCCAATTATTGATACAAGCGGAATTGTTGAAGTTAAAATTATAAAATTACCTACATAGGCTACTGTTCTTGCTGATGTAACAATCTTAGTTTTTCCTGACGAAGATCTTGTAATATTGGCAGATAATGACCAATATGGTATATCCATTGCAGTAAAGGATATTCCCCAGAAAATATATGCTATGTATATCCATATTATTTTACCACTATAACTTAAATCTGGTGCTGAAAAGCACATTATTGTTGCTATTCCCATGAAAATAGGAACGATAAATAAATAGGGTCTACTCTTTCCGATTTTAGTATTAGTATTATCAACTATAACCCCCATTATAGGGTCTGTTATTGCATCTATAATTCTTGCCACCAAAAATAAGGTTCCTATGGCAGCTGCCCCTACTTTAAAACTATCTGTTAAAAAGATTAAAAGGTAGGAACTAATCAATGCGTATATCATATTGTTTCCTAAACTTCCCATACTATAAGTAATTAAAGTTTTTATAGAAACATCATCACTTTTTTCTACTTTTTTATTTATTAATGTATCCAAACCATCACCTCTATATTTAAATAATAAAATCTTATAAATACCCGTTTAATTAAACCTTCAAAAAAGAAATCGATTTCTTAATCTTCGTTTATATTATTGCAAAATTTTTCTATTAATCAAATAGAATTAAGTTTCTAAAATATTGATTTATATTTCCTAATTAAATACTAGGTAAATCAAAAAATTTAATTTTAAATTGACTTTTAAAGAAAATATGTAGTATAATCCTTAATGAAACGACACATGTAGTGCTTTGCACGTAAATCTGATTACGGTACAAAGGCATACATGTGTTTTTTTGTCGTTCAACAATACAAAAATAGTTATTTTTAGAAAATGGAGGAAGGTATTATATGCCAAAGACAAAATTTCAACAGTTATTTTTCGCTTTTTTAACAGTTCTAATAACTGTTCACTTATTCGTATTTTATAATCTTGCTATAGAGATGGGGGGTATGTGTAATCAAGTGTTTATAGACTCTATAAATATAGTCCCAATTGAATTTTTATTTGCATTTTTACTTGATATTTTTATTGCAGGTCCACTTGCATTTAAATTAGCTTTTAGCATTGTAAATCCTAAGGAGGACAAACCTTATATAGTAAATATAGCAATCACATGTTCAACAATTTGCTTAATGTGCCCTATGATGTCCTTTGTTTCAGCTTTACTTTTTAAAGGATTTAATTCAGAACTTATTGCGAATTGGCTACAAAACATTGTAATTAATTTCCCATTTGCATTTTTTACACAATTATTTTTAATACAACCTTTTGTAAGATTTGTTTTTAGAAATGTATTTAAAAATCAATTAAATAATGATAAGTGTATTGTTAATGAAGCTTAACTTATGGAAATATAAAAAAGGCTGTAGTTTAAAACTACAGCCTATAACACTTCAAAATTATCTTCTATTTTGTTGTTGTTTCTTAGCTCTTCTACAAGACATACATCTTGTTGGCTCGTTATCGAATCCTTTTTCTTTGTAGAATTCTTGCTCTCCTACTGAAAATACGAATTCACTTCCGCAATCTCTACATGTCATTATTTTATCTGTCATAAATATTCCTCCTGAAATTAAAGATTCTAAATCGATATAATAATCTCTAATTTACGAGAAACTATTTACCTAAATGAAACTTTTTTTGTTAGCATTTTTGCTACTCTCTTATAGTAACACACTATTTACTTTAATGCAATTGTTTTTAAAAATAATTATTAATAAAAAGTTTTTTGCCATTTTATATTTATCTAATATTGTGTAATCTAAATAGAATTCATTTAATAAAATCTTTAATTAATGTATAAAAAATACTATACTTAATAATGACAATATATTAATTAGTTTAGATTGAGGAGATGCTCTTTAGTTACTAAAAATGTAATCAAATATATTCTAATATTGTACAATATAGTGACAAGAGTATAGGATTATATTAGTAAACACTATAGACCAAAAGAGTTTTCAGAATTATTATTTATATACGAGTTTCAACTTCTGACCCAAAAGGTGATTTGAAAAATTAAATTTAATTTCTTAGATAATATTATAATGATAAAGGAATAATATTAGATGAAGTTATTAAAGCTTTAAGAAAAAGGTTAGAGAGGATGAAGAGGTTGAAAAGGGCTTACAAGATGGAGATTAATCCTACTGATGAACAAAAGTCTAAAATACACCAAACTATTGGTGTATCAAGATTTATCTATAACTTTTATATTGCTCGTAATAAAGAAATTTACGAGAAAGAAGGAAAGTTTGTTAGTGGAATGGATTTTTCAAAATGGTTAAATAATGAATATATTCCTAATAATCAAGAAATGAAGTGGATTAAAGAAGTATCTTCAAAAGCTACTAAACAAGCTATTATGAATGGAGATAAATCTTTTAGAGATTTCTTTAAAAAAGCTAAAGGCTTTCCAAGATTTAAGAAAAAGAAAAATCAAGATGTAAAAGCTTATTTTCCTAAGAATAATAAGACTGATTGGACTATTGAAAGACATAGAGTCAAAATACCAACTTTAGGATGGGTTAGACTAAAAGAATTTGGATATATACCAACTAATTCAATAGTTAAAAGTGGTACAGTAAGTCAAAAAGCTGATAGATATTATGTATCTATATTGGTTGAAGAAACAGATATAAAAATATCTAATAGTAATATAGGTATAAAAATATTTAATCATAATAATGAAGGGATAGGGATTGATTTAGGTATAAAAGATTTTGCAATATGTTCAAATGGTAATAAATTTAAAAATATAAATAAAACATCTACTATTAAAAAAGTAGAAAAGAAATTAAAAAGAAAAAGGAGGAAATGTTACTCGTCAAAATATTCAAAAACAAATAGTCAAAGTACAAAAACTTCATCAGAGATTAACAAATATACGAACTGATTATATAAATAAAATAGTATCTTCAATTATAAAGCAAAAACCAAGCTATATAACAATTGAAGATTTAAATGTTAAAGGAATGATGAAGAATAAGCATTTATCTAAAGCTATTGCAAGTCAGAAGTTCTTTGAATTTAAAACTAAACTAATGTCTAAGTGTAAGCAAAATGATGTGGAACTTAGAATAGTTGATAGATTTTATCCATCATCAAAGACTTGTAGTCAATGCGGTGAGATTAAGAAGGATTTAAAACTGTCAGATAGAGTTTATAAGTGTTCTTGTGGACTTGTAATAGATAGGGATTTAAACGCAAGTATTAATCTTAGAAATGCTAAAGAATATAAGATAGCTTAAAATGAAAAGCACTTATATATGTACGGAGGGCTAACTTCGGAATTTAAGCCTTTGGAGAACCATACAAAATCATAGTAGCTTAGGCAAAGCGAGGTTCTATGAAGAAGGAATTTTCTCAATATGGATATGCTTGACCATATTTTGAGTAGCAGTTTATATATGCGAAAAAAAGATATACTTGAATTAAAAAAACGTCTAAAAAAAGACCATTGCACCTTTACTAAAATGTGTGGATGCTATGTCAATGGAGAAAAAAATATTATTTTAAACTTTAGAGAAACTTTTCTTAACTTAGATGAAGATGAATACTTTAAATATTTAGAAATTGCTAAAAAAGTAATGTCTGGAACTATTGGAAACAATATTTTAGAACTTAACTTTCCACTAAATGATTATCTTGTTAATGAGAGACAAGTTTCTCTTATGCAATTAAAAAATAGTCAATTAAAGGATGATGAACTTCTTAATGATTTTTATAAATTAGTCATAGATAATTATGATTACACAGGTAACTTTTTAATACTTCTTTTCCATGATGCTTATGATGTTATCACTAAAACTAAGGATAACCTTAAGGTAGATGAATCTGAAGAAGTATATGAATATATTTTATGTGCAGTATGTCCAGTTTCTCTTTCTGGTCCTGGTCTTAGATATTTCGAAGAAGAAAATCAAATAAAAGCACGTATTAGAGACTGGGTGGTTGAAGCCCCTGCCAATGGATTTGTATTCCCAGCTTTTATAGATCGTAGCTCAGATGTGAATTCTGTTATGTATTATACTAAAAATGCTAAGGATACTCATCCAGAATTAATGGAGAATGTATTAGGTTGTACTTCAAAACAAACTGCTACTATTCAAAAACAAACCTTCCAATCAATTATTAAGGATTCTTTCTTAGATGAAGAAAAAGCAGAAAAAGTATTTATGGAAGTACAAGAAAATTTAAATAATATGATAGAAGAACATAACTCTATGTACGAAGATACTCCTGACTGTGAACCTATAGCTTTAACAGATAAAGATGTTCAAAATATATTAATAGAAAGTGGAATTCCTGAAGATATCACTAGCCAGATTGAAAAATCTTATGTAGAAAGCTTTGGAGAAGATCTTCCTTTAGCTGAAAACTTAATTGATAATAAAACTCTAAAAGCAAATGAACAGAGAAAAAAAGAGGAACATCTTGAAAAGCAAGTGGCAATACTAAAAACTAGACTTGAAGAAGTGAAAAAAGAAGTTGCCATGGACAATGAAGAAGATTCTATTACAGAAAATGATGATTTAGTTTCTGATGAAACTTTAGAAAATAACTCAGAAGAAATCTTAGAAAGTAATTTAGAAGAATCTGAAGATAATACTACTATTAATAGTGATGAATATGATATTGTACTTCAAGTAAAACCTGAAAAAATACCTGAAATAAAATCTCAAATAATTGATGGTCAAAAATGCATAGTTATTCCTATTAATGATGATGAACAAACTACCGTTAATGGATTAGATGATTTAATTTAGATTAGTTGAAAATAAGAGAATATGAATTTAATACCCTATATTGGTTATATAACTGGAATTTTATTTCCAGTTATATTTTTATCCTTTTCTTCAACTATCAATTTTTGATTCTAGAGAATATCCTATATCAAAATAACTTTTGATAAAACTTACAAACAGTATGAAGAGAATATCTAGATGAGCTTTAGAATTTAAATTATTATGGAGAAGATATTACGTTAAAAGCTGAGACTGTTTGAAGCGAAGCAAGTTTCGAAGCTTTAGTAATATCTTCGGAGTAATAATTATAAATTCTTAGCGAAGTCTAGTAATTCTCTGAATATGTTTGTAAGTTTTATTATATTTTGAAATAACTAATAATTCACCTATTCTATAAACTTAAGTATATTCTTACAAAGTACTTTGCTTCCTCTCTTTTTTTAGGCAAGTAAAATTCATATTCTATAAAGGCATAATTATCTTTATCCACTCTAAAATATTTATTCATGCTAAGTATATAATTATGAATTTCTTCTACAGTTCCATAAAAATCTACTAAAGCAAACTTTCCCTGTATGCTTTTAAAGGTAATTTTATCTTTGTTCTTTGATTTTACTAAAAAATTTTCTATATTCTCATTAGATTTTATAAAAAGTAAGTTTTCTTCTTCTATAATGTGTTTATTATCCTTTATTTCATAGAAATAAAAATATGCTTCATCTTTTAATTCTATTAATTTTTTTTCTACTTTAGATTCATTCTCTAAGTCTAAAGCACTTCTTACCTTCACTTCATAGAGTTTTAAATCTAAATTTTCTACATTGACTTTAGAAAAATCATACTGATTTTTAAAATTCATTATTCTATTTATTACTTGTCCACTATTATCTAAGGATTCCTCTAATTTTTTAAGTTCTAGAATCCTCTCTTTTATTATATCTTTTTGCTTTTGCATCAAATTATAATAATCCTCTATGTCCCCATTTTCTATAATCTCTTTGATTTCACTTAATGAAATACCTAAATATTTTATTCCTAATATTAATCCTAATTGCTCTAAATGTCTTATATCATAAAATCTATAACCATTTTCTTTATTAATCTCTGGTTTCAAAATTCCTATCTTATCATAGTATCTTAATGTATCTTTACTTATATTAAATAACCTAGCTACCTCACCTATAGATAACTTCATATTCCCACCTCTTATACTCACTATATATTCAATTATATCTCATTAAATTATCCATATGAATATATTTTCAAAATAGGCATTGACATTGGAGTTACTCCACTCTTTATACTTTCTTATTGTAGATAAAATTTATGGAAAGGATGATATATTTATGAAAGATGTAATATATAGAGATGTAATAAAAGAGGATTTATGTGAGTTTGAAAACTTAATTAAAGATGCCTTTAACTTTGATAAGTTTATCCATAATAAAGATCTTTTAAAAGTAATAACAAGCTCTTACCTTAAGGAAAGTATTTGTGAAAGTTCATTTATTAAAGTGGCATCTAAGGGTGATAAAGTTTTAGGATTTATATTGTGTAAAGCTGATGGAGATAAGGCTAATTATAACCATCTTTTCACCCCTTTAAATGAAGAAAAATATCCAACTACTCTTCCTATAGAAAATATTAAAGATGAAAATGAAATAGCTGAATTCATTAAAATAAAAGAAGCTTACTCAGAATTATTAAATGGAAAAGAAAATCTTTTTGATAGTTGCATTAATTTATTTATTGTATCTGAAAAAGCTAGAGGCCTTGGAATTGGAAAAACTCTTCTTAATTATTCTTTAAAATATATGCACTCTATGAAATCCTCTTCTCTTTACTTATTTACAGATGATAGATGTAATTATGGATTTTATAAGAGCCAAGGTTTTAATTGTTTAGATGAAGTAGATGTTTATTTAAAAACTGTAGACTCAAATTTAAAAACATTTTTATATACCTATTCCTATTAAAAGTTCTCTTAAAAATAAAAAAATACAAATGAGGCTTTATCAATTAAGTCTCTAATTTAAAGTCAAATAAATCCACCTTAAAATTTAGTTATGACTTATAAAATCTCCTTAAAACTAAGGTGAAATAAAAATTTTATTAAATCAAAACTTACTAAAAAACCTCATTTGTATTTATGTTTTTATATAAATTATATTTTAATAAATTAATCAGTTTTTATTTACTGATTATAAATCTTAATCTACATCTTCAAAATTCCTATTTAAATATTTAACTAAAGTAACTATGCCATTATCATTAAGAACTAGAGTCGTGTCATAATAATGTATGCTATAATCATATTCAGGGTCAATTCTATACTTACTACCAATTCTAACATTTCTATTACCTTTTTCATCTAAAAACTCCTTGTATATAGCACTGCTATCATCCTCTCTTTTTACTTTACTTATATTTTCTTTAATAGTATCAATATTTTCACCTATTATATTTACACCATCATACTTAACTATATTTCTTTCTATAGAAGCTTCTTTCACCCAGGTTTCTTTTTTATCAAATTTAATCACTATACCCCCGAAATCATAAGTTTGGTTTCCTAAATAATTAAATACTTTATGGCTAAATTTTTCCTTTGCACTCCATGGCTTTAAATCCCTAAAATCAGATTCTTCCATTATATCAAAATCAGGATTTTCTAAAAAGTTGGATTTTCCATAATAATAACAATTGTTAGGTGCATTATGATGTACATCCTCAATATCACTATTTTTCATAACAATAGAATTTATAGGCTCATAAAAACTTATCCTTGAATCATGTAATCCATCACTAGAAGCAGCTACTACTAATCTTCCTTCTTTATATGCTAAAGCTTCCACTCTTGACTCAAAAACATAAGGTATTAAAATAAAACCAAATATTAAAACAAAACTTATTATAAAAGATAAAAATGTAGTAAACGTCTTAGCAAATCCCCCTATTCCTTTCTCTTTCCAAATTATTTTAATAAATATTATATTACCAAAAGCTATAAATACCAATTTATCTAAAAGTATAAAATTCTTAACACTTTCTCTAAACTCCATACCATAGTTTAATAAAATATTGCTTGAAACCAAATAAACAATATAAATTAAAAAACTTATTATTAAAATAACTCCTGAAACATTTAATTTCTTCCCCTTCATGTAACTCCTCCCCATAAAAATATAAATAACTTAATATAGCTTAAGTGTTATATTTTACAAATATATTATTTTATTTATATAAATTTGTAAATAGATATAAATCAAAAATCCCTTTAATAATCATTCCTTTTAATGTAAAATATCATAAAAAGATAAATAAACAATCTCTTATTCAATTAATAATGAAACTATTTATATAAAAATACAAAAGCTGGAGGATATATTATGAAATATGAAGTTATACTATTTGATGCAGATGAAACCCTATTTGATTTTAAAAAATCTGAAAAGGAAGCCTTTAAAAATGCTATGCTTGACTTTAATATAGCATATGACGAAAACTACCATTTAAAAGTATATAAAGAAATAAATACTGCTATATGGAAAGAGTTTGAGCAAGGACTTATTACACAAAAGAAATTAAAAATAGAAAGATTTAAAAGATTATCAGATAAATTAAATATAAATTTTGATGCAGCTAACTTTGCTAAATCATATATGAATTATTTAGCTGATGCTTCTTTTCTATATGAAGATAGTACTGACCTTGTAGAAAATCTTAATAAATCTTATAAACTTTCTATAATAACTAATGGTCTTATTTCTGTTCAAGATAAAAGAATAAGACAATCTACTATAGCAAAATATTTTGACCCTATAGTAATTTCTGAAGAAATACTAATCTCAAAACCTGATCCAAAAATCTTTGAGCATACTCTAAAACATATGAATTTTTCTGATAAGAGTAAAGTATTAATGGTTGGAGATAGCTTAACTTCTGATATACAAGGTGGTATAAACTTTGGTATAGATACTTGTTGGTACAACCCTAACAAGATAAAAAACGAAACATCAATAAAACCTACTTATGAAATTTCTAGCTTTGATGAACTAAAATCTTTACTAATTAATTCATAAATAATAACAAAAAGGTATAGAATTAGATCTAATTCTATACCTTTTAAATATTTGTAAAAGACTTATTCATTTATTATATGGTTAATAGGAGTTGATCCTATATCAACTCCTAAGTGTAATACTTCTTTCATAAACTTCTCACCCTAAAATAAATTATTAATATAAGTAAAATGATGTTTAATATTTAAATACCATTTTATAGTTCTGCCCTTTTCAAGGCATAATATACTTATTTTGGGTATAAAAAGTGAGATCATAAATATTTAATTACACCTTACGCTTTAGAGTACTAAGATTATCTAATTTAGTAAATATTAGTGAGAAAAAATGAAAGGAGCAACAATAATATATGATAAAAAAATACATAAATTAACAAAAGAAGAAGTAGAATATATGTTAGAAACAGAGTCTAACAACGGATTAATAAAAGAACAAGTGAATAAATCGCTTAGATAATTTAATTATAATTGCAATTTTATATATAACAAAACTGCAATTTCGTATTAAATATTATATAAAAACTTCATAAGTACATCAAATCAGAATTTAATATTAAAACGTATAAAACATTTATATTTTTACATAATATTCGTTATACTATTCTATTTATTAATGCAAAACTTGCATTTTTTTAATTTAACGAAAGATTTCCATCAATTATTTTTATATCAATTTAATTTTTTTCAATTTTAATTAACAAATACATATATTAAATTAATTTTTTTAAAAAATATAAAGCTAAGTTTATTTTTTTGTGATATACTATATGCTATAAAATGAAATTTCAATTATTCATTTCTTGCATATATTTAATTTAGCAAAATTTCAAATAAATGATTTTCAAGTTATAAACTACTCAAGGAGGCTATTAAACAAATGAAAAAATTAGGACTAGCATTTCAAATTGTACTTGGACTTATACTAGGTATTATAGTAGGAGCTGTTTTTTATGGTAATCCAGTTGTTACTTCATATTTACAACCATTTGGAGATATTTTTATAAGATTAATTAAAATGATTGTCATACCTATTGTCTTTTCATCACTTGTTGTTGGTGTTGCTGGAGTTGGAGATGTTAAAAAATTAGGGAAAATCGGCGGAAAAACAATACTTTACTTTGAGATTGTAACTACATTCGCTATTATAATAGGTTTAGTTGTAGCTAATTTATTTCATCCAGGAAGCGGAGTAAACATTAGTACTCTTGCAACTACTAATATTGATAAATATATGAGTACAGCAGAAGCTGCATCTAACCATGGATTTATGGATACATTTATAAATATTGTTCCAACTAATATTTTTGAATCTCTTGCAAAAGGAGATTTACTTCCTATTATTTTCTTTTCAGTTATGTTTGGATTAGGTGTAGCTGCAATTGGAGAAAAAGGAAAACCTGTCCTTGCAATATGTCAAGGTATAGCTGATTCAATGTTTTGGATTACTAATCAAATTATGAAGCTTGCGCCACTTGGCGTATTTGGATTAATAGGTGTAACAGTTTCTAAATTTGGATTAGCTTCATTAATTCCTTTAGGAAAGTTAATAATTACTGTTTATGGCGCCATGTTCTTCTTTGTATTTTTTGTTCTTGGCTTTATTGCAAAAATGGCTGGAACAAGCATTATATCACTTATAAAGCTTTTAAAGGATGAACTTATTTTAGCTTATACTACAGCAAGTTCTGAAGCCGTTTTACCAAAGCTTATGGAAAAGATGGAGAGGTTTGGCTGTCCTAAGGCAATTACATCTTTTGTTATTCCAACAGGATATTCATTTAACTTAGATGGATCTACTTTATATCAATCTATTGCAGCACTTTTTATTGCTCAAATATATGGAATTCACTTACCACTTTCTGCTCAAATTAATTTAGTGCTTGTATTAATGCTTACTTCAAAAGGTATGGCTGGAGTTCCTGGTGCATCTTTTGTAGTACTTTTAGCAACTGTTGGTTCTTTAGGAATTCCAGTAGCAGGAGTTGCATTTATTGCTGGTATAGATCGTATCGTTGATATGGCGAGAACTCTTGTTAATGTACTTGGAAACTCATTAGCTGTTGTTGTTATATCTAAATGGGAAAAGGAATTTAATGCTGAAGAAGGACAAAAATATATTAAATCAGTTAGTGAAATAGCATAATTTTAATTTACTAAATTATGATTTTATTTAATTATAAAAATAGTCTTAGACAAGTTATATCAATATCTAAGACTATTTTAATATTTCTTTATAATACGGTTACCACTATGGAAGACAAGGGCGTACCTTTCTATTAACTTAAATCTGTTATTACAAATGCTTTGCATCTCTTTTGTAATTAAAATCTTTCGTCTATATATACATTTTTTCCTTTCAAATTTATCATCATTTACAAGTATTTTATTTAAGGCTATAATTAGTTCAATATTAAAAGGATGACTTTCGCCATCCCTAAAAAAACACACTATGCAAATTAAATCTATTTGTTATTAGCATCATTAAATACAATTCCAGCTTTTTTTATTGCAATAGTTTGAACTTCACTCACTATTAAGCTATGATCTAGCATTTCATAACATTTATCTAAATCATTTTTCTTAATAATGTCTATAAATTCAATAAACTCATTAACCATACGATGCTCATAATTATTTACATTAATTAAAGAACTAGTTCCATCATTCATTAACAATTTAAAATTCTTACAAACATTAGCTGGTGAATCTTGATATATACATCCGTTATCCCCTTGAATATTATTTGCAATTGGTGCTTTACAGTCATTTGCTCCAATACAAACACATTTAAACTTTTTATAGTCTAATATCAATATTCCAGATGTATCTATACCTCTTTCAATATTAGGATAATATTCAACATTATTTGGCTTTCCAAATAATCCAACTACATAATGAATATTATAAATATTTAAATCCATTAATGCTCCACCAGAGAAGTTTGGATCAAAGGCTGGTAGTACAACACCTTCTTTAAAACTATCATATCTACTAGAATATTGTGAATAATTACACTGAACGATTTTTATTTCACCTAATTTTGGAAGTAACTCTTTAATTTTTTTATAATTAGGTAAGTATTGATTTGTAATAGCTTCAAAAATAAACAACTTTTTTTCTCTAGCTAAGTTATTTATTATTAATGTTTCTTCATAATTTGATGTCATTGGTTTTTCAATAATAACATTTTTATTAGCTTCTAATGCTTTTCTAGAAAATTCAAAATGAAGGTTATTTGGTAATGCAATATATACAGTATCAATCTCACTACTTAGCAATTCATCATAGTCATAAAACACCTCCATAATACCATATCTATTCTTAAGTTCATTTAGATTATCCTTATTGCTTTCTCTACCATAAATTGCTGTTAATTCTAAATCTTTCAACTTTGGTACAATAGTTAAAAAATCCTTAACAATCATTCCCGCTCCAATAATAGCCAGTTTCATTATTAGTCCTCCTATCAATTGATAATTTTATCCTTCTTCAATACTATTATATTTAATATGTCTCATTGTCTTCGATTCAAATCAATTGTTATCTCCTATCTAAAAATATTATACTATTTTTAATAAAAAAATCAGCTTATTATTGATATACAGATAGATTTTATATTTATGAACGTTTAGATAACTTTTCATTTTAAATCAAATTTCCAGCTATCTAATTACTAAAAGTATTAATATTTTAACTTTCAATACAAACTACTTAACTCCTTTCAACAAATATCATGTTATATACTCACTCTAAAAATTTTTAGATTACTATTACTTTTATTTAAATATAAAGATACCCATAGAATAAAAAATTCTATGGGTATCTCATTATAATTTTATTTTAGTAAAAACCTTATTTACTTATGGTGTATTCATATCATTATCATTGTTTTTATCTTCATTATCTTTATCATCGTCTTTATCTTTATTATCATTATTTTTATCTTCGTCATTCTCCTTGTTGGTATCGTTATCTTTAATTCTAAAAATTCCCCACATACCAGACTCTATATCCCACATTATATTACCTGCTCTATATAGATAATCTCCTGGTATAGTAGCTGCTCCATTTAATAGTTCTATATTAAATACATTTCCTACACCCATGGCTCCTTGAGCTGATATAATATTTGAAAATGGGTCACTTGATTGTGCTTTCCATTTATGACCATGAAGTACAAAACAAACATTTCTAGGTTTATCCGCTGGCATTAGAAGTCTTATAATAACTCTTTCTCCAGGTGAAGCTTCAAAGATTGGTGTAGCTGGATCTCCATGAACTTTAGAACTAAATACTTTTGATATATCAGGATTCTCTTGTAATCTATTAAAGAATCTTTCTGATCTGTAGTTAAATCCTTTTTCACCCCTGTCTTCAAAATCTAATGGTTCAGGCTCTTCTCCTTCTTCCTCTCCTTCAACTTCTTGATTAGTCATTATTAACTTACCCTCTACATCTAAAAGTCTTATTCCATTGTGCATAAAAATTACAAATTCTCTAAATTTTTTAGTCTTAGATTCAGCTATAGTTACTTGCTCTCCATAAATATTGTCACTCTCTATTTTTGATCCTTCTGGTTCTATTATTATTGCGCCAAATAAACCATGATATCTATGATTTCTTATATCTGTAAGAGATGATAATAAGCAAGTTCCGTATTCTTCATCAGCATACCATGAATAAGTTTTACTATCTCCAGGTTTTACAGTTTGTTCCAAATTATTGTATCCTACATTTATACCACTATCAGTTACTGGATCAAATCTTAAGAATTGTGGGCTAATTCCTACTCTCATAGATGGTGTAACTTCTTTATCAACTGGTACTCCTGGAAAATCATAATATGGTATTGGTTTAGTAAAGCAATTAGTTAATTTTACTTTTATACATTCACCTTTCTTTGCCCTTAATATCAATGGAGTTGGCTCCATCTTTCCACTTATAATATCATCCTTGTACTCATATGGGACAAATAATAATCCATCAGGATCATGATCTTTAAAATCATTATATTGGATATCTTTCTGTATAGCTGCTATATGAAACTCTCTAACTTTTTTTCCTTTACAGTAATGATTTTTATCTGGACAATGATCATCTTTATTAGAACAGTGGTCAGAACAGCTTATAGAAATTAAATTTTTAGTTTTCTTTTTATAAACCCTTATTATTCCCCATAATCCTAACCAAAGATCATCTTGACCTCCAAAGTAGTAAATATAATCACCTGGTTTATAATCATCTGTTATTCTTATATTAAATGCTTCTGATATCCCCATTGTTTGACATTGAACTAATGGTGATTTTTTATCTGTTATTTCTTTTCTCCACTTCATTCCATTTATATTAAATGCATGTTGTTCTTCCTGTGCTCCATCTAATAATCTTATTACAATTTCATCTCCTGGATAGGTTTCTAATATTGGTGTAACTGGATCTTCATGAATTCTAGAACTAAATACATAAGCTGAATCATCACCATTTAATTTTCCTGCTGTTAATCTTTCTCCTAGTGGTTCACATTTATAATTTATGCCCATAACACCTGGGTCATCATGTGATCCTGGAAATGGAGGTTTGTTTAATGGATTTCCTTTTTTATCAAATAGTAATGCAAAATCATGAACAAATAATCCAAACTCTCTAAAAGTTCTACCTGAAGGAGTTTTTATCACTGCCTTTGTTCCATATTTTAGTGGTTTACCTGTTTTAGGATCATAATATTTTGATCCTTCAGGTTCTATTATAAGAGCTCCAAAGATTCCATGTTGTTGATGTGAATTTGGATTAAAATGATCATGGAAGAAACAAGCATTCAATTCTTCATTAGCATAGTATCTTTCTACTAAGGTTTCTCCATAAAAAACAGAATTAATATAATTGTATCCATTTGCACCACCGTCTGAAGCTGTAACATCAAATTTAACTAAGTGTATATGAAATCCTGCATTATCAGTTAAAGTTTTTAATTGGAATTCTGTTTCTGGTAATGTTTCTGGTAAAAAATTGGTAGTTCTAACTTCTATACAATCACCTTTATTAGCTCTTATGACTAATGGCTCTACATCAATACATCTACTTTCTACTCCATCTACATATTTCTTAGCTAACTTTTCTTTATTTTCATTTGTTACCCTGCACCCTGTATATCTTTCTATTTGTTCCTTTGTAACATAAAACCTTCCATATGGGTCATTCCATCCAGCATTGTTATATACTAATTTTGCTTCTAATAAAAATAGTTCAAATACAACATCTGCTTTTTTACATGAACAATTATCTTTTTTATCTGAACAAGGTTGAGTATATAAAGCTCCTCTATCAAAATTTTCTGTAAAGTTAGCTCGCTCCATAGGAGTTGGACATATTTTATTTCTACCCTCTTGATTTAGTATTCCTAGAGGTGGTTGCTTTGCTCTTTCCTTAAATTTCCCATTTAAAAAATTTGGATATCCAGGATGGCATGCATCTTTTTTAAGAGGTGGTTTTCTATCTGGAAGTGGCTTTAATTCTTTTATAATAGTTCCATCTGGATATCTTGCAGGTATGATATCTCCATTTTCAAGTATTACATCTTTACCTGTTTCTAATCTATCAAATACTCTCCACAAACACCACATTCCTTCATGGAAGTGAGGGTATAAGTGGCAGTGCCATATATGATCTCCTATAGATCCAGATAAGCTTCCTGCTCCGTGTAATATATCTAGTGTATAACTTTCTTGGGGACTTATTGATATAGAATCTATTATTGTTGAATTTGGATTATCTGGCTCTAATCTCCATTGATGTGTGTGAAGGTGGAATACATGTGTTTCTAATACTCCTCCGTGTATAAGTCTAAACTTTGAAGGATCTCCTTTATATGCTCTTGGTATAAAAGTCGCCGGATCACCATAAGTCCAAGAACTCATAGAAACATCTTCTCCATCTACCATATGCTCATTATGATGTGCTATATCTATTTCATTAATGTTATCATCAGGATTACAAGGATTGCAATACTTAAAACCTTTGTCTTTCTCTGGTATAAAAGCAGCTCTATTTGCCATAGGTTCTGATCTATAACTTATAGCAGTTACTGCCATTGGTTGGTTAGTATGAGGATCCATTATTGGTTTTCCAAATCTATTCACCACTTCAAGTTCATCATGAAAGTATACTGCATATTCTCTAAAATCTGGCTTATGCGGATTGTGTATATCAGCAAATATACCACTTTTTAGTTCATATCCGCTTACAGGATCTGTCCATGTTGATCCCTTAGCTTGTACTATCAGTGCTCCAAATAAACCGTGTACATTAGTTCCTTTTTCACTGAATCTAGTATCACCCATATCACTAAAATAGAATATACCTTCTCTATCTGCGTACCATTCATAAGTTATCTCTTGACCTGGACCAACTGTAGAATCACCATTATAACCTACATTAGCACCATCAGATAATATATTTTTATACTTAAGTCCTTGCATATGAATTGATAATCTTCTTGCTTCATTATGCTTAAACTTTATTCTTACTGTATCTCCAACATTTGCCCTTATTGTAAGAGGCTGAACTTCCTCTGTAGGTCTTGGGAGTGGATCTCCCTTTTCATCTTTTCTATTAAAATTCTTTAAAGCTTTCTTTTCTACTTTATTTTTATACTCTTTTAATATATACATCAATCCATTTGGATCATGGTCACCAAAAAAATCATATACAATCGGTATAGATAGTACTGTAACATTAAAGGTTCTAGTTTTCTGTTCAGTATTATTGTTCTTCATTTTAATTCCCCCTTTGTTTACATATTTTTATACTATATAATATTACATAACATTACGATTGGTAACTCTTTTTAATACTTATTTGTTTTTTCCCCAATATAGAAAACATAAAATATATCTTATGTTAAATAACTTCCTAAAAAAGCTCAAATAAATATATAGTATTTATCTATCTTCTAAGTTTAATATTTGTAAAGCAATAAAACCAAAGTAAATTTTTAGTATTAAATAATATATATTTATATTTTAAATTTACAAATTTCTCAAAAATCATAAGACTACTTTTACCTTTTAGAAACCCAACGAAACTTGAAACACTCATTTTAGGTGGTATTTCAACAAGCATGTGTATGTGGTCTACGCAAGCGTGCGCTTCGACTATCCTAACCCCTTTCCATTCACAAAGCTCCCTTAATATCTTACCTATTTCTTGTTTTTTCTCTCCATATATTTCTTTCCTTCTGTATTTCGGTGCAAAAACTATATGATATTTACAATTCCATTTTGTATGTGCTAAACTGTTTGTATACATTTAAAAACCTCCTTTTGTTACGAAAATTGGCTGCGAACCTATTTTCATTTTAACAAAAGGAGGTTTTTTCTTACATCGCTAAAGCTCTTCTGAACACACTCACATAGCGAGTGGTTTTCATTAAACAATAAAAGATATACTTAAATTAATAAGTATATCTTTCAAATCAAAATTTATTCTTGGTATAAAAAATATCTATTTTTTATGATTGCAGCTCTTTATATCATTTCTAAACGTGGTTTGTTATATAATTAATTGCTTGCTTTCTCCTTCACTAATCCGAATCATGTCTTAGATTATTATTCCATCGAAGTGATCAACTTCATGCTGAATAATCTGTGCAGTAAATCCTGAAAATGTTTCTTTGTGTTTCTTGAAATTTCTATCAAGATATTCTACCTCAATTATTTCATATCTTGTTGTTTTTCTGAAACCAGTTAAAGATAAGCAACTCTCTTCAGTTTCATAACTCTTCTCTTTCTTTAGTATAACTGGATTAACCATAGGAACTATAATATTTCCTATACTAAATACAAGTATGCGCTTTTTCACTCCTATCATATTAGCAGCCATACCAACACAACTCTCTAAATTTGCTCTTAGGGTATCAACTAAATCATCAATAATTCCTATATCTTCTTTAGTTGCAAGTTCTGATTTTTGTCCTAAAAATAATACATCCTTAACAATTGGTCTTATCATATTTATTCCAACCTTTCTAATTTATTGACCTTAATAAGGCCTAAAATTAACAATCTTTTTAAAAAATCATACTTAAAATATAAATGTAATAAACAAATATGTAAATATATTAATTAATATTT
>OAWQ01000179.1_pt1 | contig 26256 bp, 27 predicted proteins | sample 1476961 | NCBI WGS metagenome assembly OAWQ01 (sample SAMEA2580247, study PRJEB22360) | human gut metagenome | biome: human gut; feature: human-associated habitat; material: faeces | place: Denmark | collected 2008/2010
TATCAAAGTATCAATACGGCAAAGAATACTTTAAAAGGTATTGAATGTATTTACGGTCTATATAAAAAGAACCGCAAGTCTCTTCAGATCTGCGGATTTTCGCCATGCCATGAAATTAGCATCATGCTAACAAGTTAACACAAAGTATTATTTTAAAATTGAGATTAGACATTTATTTTTCAACTTTGCTGCAGAACCTAATTTTTTCTCTTTGTAAATAAATGCAAAGAGATACCATAAGGATCTCTTACATAACCATAACCTTCAGTATAGAATTCTGGACTAAATGTTTTCAATACCTCACTGCCTTTTTCTATTAACTGGTCATATACATGTTTAGTTTCTTCTACTTGGTCAAAAGTGAGACAAAGAGATATATTATTACCTTGTGTTATGGGCAAACCTTCAGTGTCATCTGCGATCATAATTTTTATATCTCCAAATTGAAGTACACATTGATCAATTTTATTTAAATCATTTTCGTCAATATTAAGTTGCTTATCTATAGGTCTATCTTTAATACGTTGAATATACAGTGTTTTAGCGCCAAACAGCTCTTCATACAACTTTTTTAAACCCTCTGCATTTTGAGTGATTAAAAAATATGGACTTACTTGAAATTTCATGTTTTTTCCTCCTTAGATTTGTTATAAATAGAGTATATACTTAATTAGTGTCATCTATTGACACTAAAAGGAGAATAATAATGAAAAAATCTGTTAGATTATATAATATGATTGAATATTGTAATGAAAATAGGAACTTCAAATTAAATGATTTAATGTCAGAATTTAATATTTCTCGTAGTACCGCTTTAAGGGATATAAAAGAAATTGAAGCATTAGGAGTACCTTTATATAGTAATCCAGGGAAAAATGGTGGTTATACGATCATAGGTAATCGAGACCAAACGAAAATAGCAATCACAGATGAAGAGTTGAAAGCTTTAGTATTTACACTTTCGAGTATTTCAAATGTGAGTAATCTACCTTTTCAAACAGAATATCAAGAAATATTAAAAAAATTATATAATAACTCGAATAAAAAAGAGTTAATAAACCAATATAATGATCTATTTCAATATTTTAATGAAGATAAGTATCAGTTCAAAAGTTATAAGTTATTTAATGAAATCATTAGATTGATAATTGAGAATAAGTCTTTTGAAACCTGTTATTCACAAAACTATATTAAAGAACAATATAAAGGTATTGGCATTATGTATAAAAATCATCAATGGTATTTTGTTGTAGCTAATATAGAATCAAAGTTAGTGAATCTATTAAATATTTCGAAAATAAAAGAACTATATGAAATGGGAGAGACTCAAGAGTGTAATGATATAACTATGCAGAATTTTCAACAGTTCATGGTTAAAAATGAAACTGCTATTGATATTCTTATTAGAAGCAATGTTATGGGATTGAATATCTTGAAAGGCTACCTGTGGAGTGACTATATGATTGAAAATATTGACGAAGAGACATATTTATTTAAATCAAAAGTGAACGCGAAAGATATAGATTTTATAGCTAAGTTAATTGTCACAGGTGGTGTCAATGTAAAAGTAGAGACCCCTAATAGTTTGAAAAATGCTGTTAAAGTTGAATTAACTAAAATAATAAACATGTATTAATAGTAATATAATCATAATTGTAATAACAAAAAGATGACAACATTAAACAATTTAAATTTATACAAAAAAACATTATCAAATTTAAAATTTGGTAGTGGTAGTGCTACAGCATACATAAGTAGTTATAATTAAATAAAGATGGGTCAATGAAGGTGAATTAAGTGAATAAAAATATTACAGCTCTAAAATCTACTGAAAATACTACATATATGCAGTATACGGTTCATATCGATGATCAAATTATAAATAATATAAAAGAGTGTACCAAAAAGTTTAAAATTTTGCCTATGGAAGATAAAATTCCATTATCACCGTTGTTACAACCAGAATATGCAGGAGAGGTACAAGATTTTATTAGTACATATGAGCAGTTTATGATTAATTTTGGTAAAGTAATATTGGATAGTCAAGGCATAAAAATACAATTTGAAAGTGAATCATTAAGTAGTATTCAACGAGGCATTCAAGAACATTGTTACTTAAATAAGCGAACAAATGACATTGATGTGACTAAAGAATGGTATTTATGCAAATTTTCAAATCGAACATTAGAAGAGGATAAAAATCAATTGTATAATGCTTTAAAGCAACTCATGAATGATTCTAAAAATAAAAAGCAAGCTTTTCAAGAGGTGTTTAAGGTTCATATTGATATTTATCTCTACAATAAAGAAAAATCTGAATATAAGTATCAAGCATCTAGTTATTTCTATCTTGTAAAAGAAAATCCTAAAATAATTTATAAAAAAAGACATTTACAAGAGAAACAAGGGATCAAGGGTACAACTTTCACGAACAAATTAAAATTATTGAACAAAATGTATGGTGTAGATGTTGCAAAATATCAGCCATTTTATAATTCTAATAATCCTGAATATGAAAGAGGTCAATTTGGTGAAAGATACATTTCTCAAAGATCTAACTATGAATTTAATAGACTTCAATATCAAATTATATATATATTATCGAAAATACTTGATAAGCATCCATTACCAAAGTCAGATAATAATTATAAACATATTCCAACTATTGAAAAAGCAATATTAAGAGATGATTCCCATAATTTTTATGAGTATTTTGAAGATATAATGAAAGAAATTATGAATATGGATAATTCTCCCTTACAGGAAAAATTATTGACTGATTTTACATATCAATCCCAATGTAGATGGTACTCTGAAAATAAAAAATTAAAATTGCAACTTGAAAGATTTATGCATAAAGTTTTAGAGAGTAATTATTATGAGGGCAACAAATTATTGAGAATGATGTCTAACGCAATTGAAGAAACAATCAATGAGGCTAAAGAAGATAAGGTTCATTTCAATTATTTTAAAGATTATTTTTTGACAGACGGTGGGGTGAAGAATTGGGAGCAAATTAGCGAGAAAATTACTGAATTCAATGGTAAAGTTATTAACGATATCCAACATGAATATAATAAGATACAGTCCAAGAATACAAATCAAAATCAGAAACTAAACTTTGTTTATTTATATCATTGCTTTGAGTTTAGTAATAACATAGTAAAAGCAAAAGATAATGAAAGTAAAAATTATATCTTGTTTTTTATAGATAAATATAAAATAAAGACACCATTTTTGGATCAATTATTAATAAATTGTTTGAATCAAGAAATAGATCAGGAAAGTATTAACTACAATATGCAAACAATGTTTGAAAAAGAAAGATATGATAGAAGTAGTATCATTGAAAAATTAGTAGCAACAAGAAAATTTAAGTATGAAAAAGATGATTCAGATTTATTCAAACAACTTTTCAATGATGTTGAAAATTCAATAGACAGATTAGGTATTTACTTACTAAATAATGGTATAAATTCGAATGATGAAAATGCAAGATACTATAGATCGTTTTTAAAGGAACTTAGTAGAATAAAAAGTAAATTAACGCCATTTTCTCTTGAAATAAGTAAGTCTAGCGGAAGAGAGCAACATTATCCTGATGATGCTGTTGATGATAAAGATGAGAGAAGAAAAAATAAAGAAGAAACATATCATGCTTTTGATGATAAAAGCGATATTGACTACAAATTAAAGAATAAAATAAGTGATTATATCGATAATTTATTGTCAGTTAAAATTAGGAATAATTTGTATGATATTAGTCCAAATACAAAAAGCAATAATTATAATGAGCCAACTCAAAAATGAGTTGGCTCTTTTGTTGTAATTTTACGCTTCCATTATGAAAATGAATGTGATGGAAGCAATTATGTAATTAATTAGAGTCATATATATTATAGATACAACGTTGTGATGTTCACACGATAATTAGCCCGGGAGATTGTTGTGTAATAACTTATAGAAGGAGCAAAACACTATGTATCAAACAAATACACGTGATTTAATTACAAAATTGCCTCAAAGCAATAAAACAGAACACTTTTTAATGAACAAATTTTCAAATCAAGATAAAGTTCAGCAGCTACAAAGACAAATTAGCCAACAGCTAGATCAACAATATAATGAGCTTTTGTCTAATGAAAAAGCTAAGCTAGACCAATATGTGGAAGTACACCATAATTTAGAACCATTAAAGAAAGAGATTGAATCAGAATCTATTAACCTTGATACCGATAAATTACCTGATATCAAAGCGACAATGCTTGAAAAGGCTAAGAACGATGAACATTCTGATAAAATCGAACACCTATTTGATAGATTAGATCAGTCATTAAATGGTACGAATCGATTATATACGCAATTATCGTTGATTGGCACACGAACACATCGGATAACAACGAAAAGATTTAATGTTCAAGGCTTACCTAAATTAGTCCAACAAACGATTTTACCTTCGCAATTTAAAAAGGTTTATACAATAGATTTTAAATCATTCGAACCATCAGTTGCTGCGTATATGACACAAGACGAACAACTGATTGACTACTTGAATCTTGAAGAAGGGTTATACGATGCATTACTGAGAGACTTATCTTTGTCAAAAGAGAAGCGCGTGAGTGTGAAACGTGCATTTATAGGGTCATTTCTTTTTGGCGGTCGTTATAGTAGCTCTAAATTCAAAATCAATCAAGAGGTTAGTGAAATTAACTGGCTACAAGTAATGAGCAAATTCAAGAAGATCATTGAATTTAAAGAGCAAGTCGAAAAATATAAAACAATGCCTACGCCTTACGGCATTGAACATGATATGAGCGCATTTCAAGGTAGTAGTATTATGGCAATTTACGTACAAACGGTAGCGAGCTATATTTTCAAGCACATTTTGTTGGAAGTGTACAAAGCACAGTGCGAACAAAAAACGTTCAAGATTATAGTGCCGATACACGATGCGATTATGATTGAATGTAATGATAAGGAGATTGCACAAAGTGTAGCACAGCTCATGAAAGATACAGCTAATCGACTGTTTAATGGTGAATTTGCACATGTGACAGTGGAAGCTTTAGGAGGTATAGACAATGAATAATGATAGAGGAAAAAGTCTTCAAATTCCCCAAAGTACATCGTTAAAAGAAGGATCTATATACGTTGCTACATTACATTCTGTGACTGAGACAGATTACTCAGGCGACATAAAACATCAATTTACGTATGAAATAGAGATAGATCAACAAATATTCTATGTGAACCGTAGTGTTGTGGTCAATGTGACACATCAACAATTATCAATTAATGACTGGCTCGAACGTCATAGTAACTATAGCGCAAGTCATGAAAACTATGAGCCTTATATTGATCAGAAACATTTAATTCTATTAGGTCAATATAACGGTAACTATTATGTACAAGATGTAGCATCGTTAGATGCGTTTGGAGGCGTATTATCATGAATCATATATTACAAATGTTATCTAAGCTATTAAGTGTGGCTAAGGAGGCAATCGACCGTCAAGGTCTGATTGCTATCCTAACTATTCCTGTTAATAATGACGATGAAATAGAAGAAACGGCTCAAGGTGAAACCGTGTATAACGAACTTATCGATCAGTTACGACTTAATATCCCAAAAGATACGGATTATCGACCTAACATCTATAGTTATTTTGGTATTAAGAAGAATCCTAATGACACCGTACTCATGGAAATGATGATAAAGGTTTTTCATATCAAACGCTTTAATTCAGAACTGTTTGTTTTCAAAGCTAACGGGTGGCAAAAGATAAATGGAGATGAATTACAAGGGTTGATATCTAAAATGATACAAGTATTGCTTGTAGATTATAAGCCTTCACTAAGCACTCTAAAAAATGTCGTAGATGGATTGCAAAAATCAACAGATGTAGAAGAACTTGTTGAAAATGAGCACTATATTGGTTGTGGTGAAAATATGTTCGATCTTAATACGTTTCAAGTCGTTAAAAATTCAATCGATATCTTTCCTAAAACACGATTGAATTTATCATTAAGTACAAATGATGTAATTACTGATAAGATACCGCCTTATTTTAAGCAATATATGTTACAACTTGCGAATTATGACGATGATTTACAATACTTTCTTTTCCAACATACAGCAGTATTACTTACAGCTGATACTAAATACCGTAGAGGTCTCATTTTGTATGGTGGAGCTAAGAATGGTAAATCTGTATATATTGAACTAGTTAAATCATTTTTCTATAGTAAAGATATTGTGTCTAAGCCACTTAATGAGCTTGAAGGTCGTTTTGACAAAGAAAGTTTAATTGACAAAAGTCTAATGGCAAGTCATGAAATTGGGCAATCTAAGATTCAAGAAAAGATTGTAAATGACTTCAAAAAGTTATTATCTGTAGAATCAATGCATGTTGATCGTAAAGGAAAAACTCAAGTGGAAGTCATTTTGGATTTGAAACTTATTTTTAGTACAAATGCGATACTTAATTTTCCTCCTGAACATGCGAAAGCTTTGGAGCGTCGAATTAATATTATTCCATGTGAGTATTATGTTGAAAAAGCGGACACTTCATTAATTGATAAGCTCCAGAGTGAGAAGAAAGAAATCTTTCTTTACTTGATGTATGTGTATCAACAGATTGTAAAAGCAGATATCGAGTACCTTGAAAATAGCCGTGTCACTGAAATTACTCACGATTGGTTAAATTTTGGATATGAATTTGTTTCTAGCAGGTCCGTAAGTATTGCAAATCAGAAAGCATGTATTAATTTACTCAGAAAACTTATAGAAATCAAATCAGGATCACGAATCAAAGTATCCGAGTTAAATAAAGTTATTAATGAAGAAATAAAGGTGAGTTCTCAGGTTATTAATCAGTTAATTCAAGCAAACTTTGATACTCAAACCAAACTATACAATGGCTACGATTATTGGATTGATTTAGGTTGGAAAGAAGCCAATAAAAAAGAGATTCATGATATTTCGGAAAAAGATAATATTATTTCATTAGATAAAAATGAAAATATAACAGACGATGAGGCATTAGATGAAGAGAATTTGGACTTTGATTGGGAGGACTGTGACGATGAATAATGAACAAATTGAAGCATTTGTAGAAGTGCTTGTGCCTATCATAGAAGAACGTATCAATAAAGGTAAGTAATCTAATTACGTACTACAGGCAACTGCCTGTAGTACTCATATAATTAAGTGGTAAAAGTGATAAAAATGAAACGAAATTATAAATATATATTATCTATATGTTGTTACAAGACCGATAGTCTGTAGCAATAATCTAATAAAAGGAGCGGTATGATATGAAGGGTAAAATTGCACTTTATTCACGTGTTAGTACGTCTGAGCAGTCAGAACATGGTTATTCTGTAAAGGAGCAGGAACAAGTACTCATCAAAGAAGTTGTGAAAAATTTCCCGGGTTATGACTATGAGACATATACTGACTCAGGCATTTCAGGTAAAAATATTGAAGATCGACCAGCAATGAAACGTCTATTACAAGATGTTAAGGATAATAAAATCGAAATGGTGTTAAGTTGGAAATTGAATCGTATCTCACGATCAATGAGAGACGTGTTTAATATTATTCATGAATTCAAAGAACATGACGTAGGGTATAAATCGATTTCTGAGAATATTGATACATCCAATGCTTCTGGAGAAGTACTCGTTACAATGTTTGGGTTAATAGGATCTATAGAACGCCAGACTTTGATTTCGAATGTGAAACTTTCTATGAATGCTAAGGCAAGGAGCGGAGAGGCAATCACCGGTCGTGTTTTAGGCTACAAATTATCACTTAATCCATTGACACAGAAAAATGATTTAGTTATTGATGAAAATGAAGCTCATATTGTACGTGAAATTTTCGATTTATATTTGAATCATAATAAAGGCCTCAAAGCCATTACAACCGTACTTAATCAAAAGGGGTATCGTACTATTAATCAAAAGCCATTTTCAGTGTATGGTGTTAAATACATTTTGAATAATCCAGTCTATAAAGGCTATGTCAGATTCAATAACCATCAAAATTGGGCTGTTCAGCGAAGAAGTGGTAAAAGTGATAAAAATGATGTGATATTGGTCAAAGGTAAGCATGAAGCCATTATAAGTGAAGATGTATTTGATCAAGTTCATGAGAAACTAGCTTCTAAAAGTTTTAAACCGGGTAGACCTATTGGTGGAGATTTCTACTTACGTGGCCTTATTAAATGCCCAGAATGCGGAAATAATATGGTATGTCGACGGACGTATTATAAAACGAAAAAGTCCAAAGAACGGACAATCAAGCGGTATTACATTTGTTCCTTATTCAATCGTTCAGGGAGTTCTGCATGTCACAGTAATTCCATCAATGCTGAAGTCGTCGAGCGTGTAATTAATGTTCATTTGAATCGTATTCTGTCTCAACCAGATATTATCAAGCAGATTGCGTCAAATGTGATCGAAGAACTGAAACAAAAGCATAGTAACCAAACAGAAATTAAATATGACATTGATAGTTTAGAAAAACAAAAAGCTAAGCTTAAAAGACAACAAGAACGATTGTTAGAATTGTTCTTAGATGATCAAATGGATAGCGGAATGTTAAAAGCTAAACAAAGTGAAATGAATCAACAGTTGGAAGTATTAGACCAACAAATTAAAGAAGCAAAACAAGCAAATCAATCACAGGATGAAATACCTAATTTTGATAAATTAAAAGGACGACTCATTTTGATGATAACACGATTCAGCGTGTACTTAAGAAAGGCTACACCCGAAGCTAAAAATCAACTCATGAAAATGTTAATTGATTCAATTGAAATTACGACAGATAAACAAGTAAAACTTGTAAGGTATAAAATTGACGAAAGTCTTATCCCTCAATCTTTGAAAAAAGATTGGGGGTCTTTTTTTATGCCCAAATTTCAATTTGAAATATATGGTCAAAATGATTATTTCATCGACCAAATTACCACTTTTACCACTTAGTTATTAGTGACAAAAGTGAGTGAAATGAAATAAAAATCAAATATATATTATCAAAATGATGTATCACATGCATACATCAATCAAACACATTAGGAGGTCATAATGATGACATTAGAACAACAACTCAAACACTATATAACTAACTTATTCAATCTGCCAAAGGATGAAAAATGGGAATGTGAATCCATCGAAGAAGCCGCTGATGATATTCTACCTGAACAACACGTAAGACTTGGTCCACTTAGTAATAAAATACTTCAGACTAATACCTACTACTCATACACACTTCACAAAAGTAATATCTATCCCTTCATCCTCTACTATTAGAAACAACTCATAGCCATCGGTTATATTGATGAAAACCACGATAAGGATTTCTTGTATCTACACAACACTATCATGCCCCTTTTGGATCAACGATACTTACTAACAGGAGGACAATAAAATGCATAAATATATCAAACTAACACAATTAGTCATTACAATACTAAGTGAAATCATCATTTGGATGAAAGAGTCAGAACGAAAGGAAGTCTCTTATGAATAGATATATTACTCAAGGTATTGCCAATAACTTACCTATCATCTTACAACAACAATTATGGAAAATAGTAGCACAACGTGAAAACGAACAGTCCAAGGAACTAGAAGCAATAGATTACTTTCATATCTTCCAGTTCAACATGCATAATGATCAATTATATATCAAACACAAACAAGAACGTCCTGAGTACATCAAAACACATAAAGCTAATTATTCAAAAGCTATCAATATAAATAAGGTCTATATTATCCGAGAAGATGATGTAGACCTTTCTTATTACGTCATGTTACTACCGGAAGAATACTAGAGGAGTGAAAATTTCATGAAAACAATCAAAAGTACATTAGAAACCGAAGCCATTTTCAGTGATGACCAACAACATCGCTATCTACTTAAGAAAACATGGAATAGTGAAAAACAAAAGATCACAATCATCACAATGTATCCAAATTATACAGGCCTTCTTCGTATAGATTTAACTACCCAATTGATAATGAACAAAGTTTCAGAAATGGATACATTTGGTTCCATCAATTTTGTGAATCTATACTCTAATATTACAACCCCTATCAATCTCAAACATTTAGAAAACGCCTATGATAATCATACAGATATTCAAATTATGAAAGCCGTGAAAGAGTCAGATGAAGTGATACTAGCTTGGGGTGCTTACGCTAAAAAGCCCGTTGTTGAATCACGCGTCAATGAAGTATTAGAGATGTTGAAACCACATAAGAAAAAAGTGAAACGACTCATGAACCCCGCAACCAATGAAATCATGCATCCCCTTAATCCGAAAGCGAGACAGAAATGGACTTTGAAAGCATAACCTATATATGGAGGTAAACGATGAAGGAAATCAATATTGTTTCACTACAAATGATAAAAACAGATACATTAAGTTATCTAAAAAATCGTATTTCAAACCCTGAGGATGCGGCAGAAATCTTGCGTTCATTCATTGGAAACAGTGACCGAGAACATCTCATTCTCATATGTATGAACAGTAAAAATGAACCTACACATATTCAAACACTATCGATTGGATCTATTAACCAAACAGTGATTCACCCTAGAGAAATATTCAAAACAGCGATACTCAGTAACGCAAATAGTATAATGCTCGGTCATAATCATCCAAGTGGGGATATAACCCCCTCTCCTGAAGATATCAATGTAACCAAACGGTTAATGCTCATCAGTGAAATGATGGGCATTTTATTTTATGATCATATTATTTTTTCAGATAGTAACACCTATTCCATTAGACAACATGATTTAGAAGTAGAGGTATAGCCGTATTTTGTCACTACCGTTATTTCTTCACTTATCAATATTTATAAAATCCCTTTATAACAACATTTTCAACTGAAAAATATTTTTTACAACTTTTATTAAATATACGTAGGATTGACTTATTGTGACAAACCCATTTTGTAATATATAACTTAAAGGAGGTGACATATTGGATCGTGCATTTCGAATACTTACGATATACAATCGTTTACTACAAAATAAATCCGTCAACAAGCAATCACTCACATTAGAACTCGATACAAGTCCTCGGACGATACAAAGAGATATCGACGATATAAGAAACTTCTTATATGAAAGTAAATCATGGATAAGCGCACCTAAAGAAATTACGTACGATTATAAATCAGAAAGTTATAAGCTCGAACAAAATAAAAGTGAAAATATGTATTTTATGTATGATATTTTGACTGCTTTATACCTAACAACACCAAAATTAAGCCATTACTTTTATCAATATCTTAAATTATTAATCGTCAAACATCATTCAAATTATCGAACTACATTATTAAAATATCTTGAGCGTTTTGAAATTGATAAGAATCAAACAGGTATTTCGACATCATCATTAGTTGTTCAAGCAATGAACGAAAATCAATATCTTCAATACAATCAAAATCTATTATTACCTTTATCGATGTACTATCAAATGCATGCTTTTCACTTGGTATATCGAATGAACGATGAAATTCATATCGATGATATTAATCAAATGAATCTGAGTTTGTCTGAAAAATCTGTGGACACACATGAAAAATCAAAGGTACAAACCTATATCACGTTTGAAATTTCTAAAGATGTGTGGTCAAAAATGCATCGATATTATCAAATTCATGTGATAGAAAAATATGATGCGCATTATCTTATCGTCACTTTTAAGATGACAAGGATTGAAGCGATTCAACTCTGTTTTATGTATCGATCCAATATACGTATCATTTCACCCCCTGATTTGAAGGAACAAGTGATTGATGAATTACTTTTATTACAAACAACCTATTTAAAACAACAGGTTCAAAAGTAGACATAATATACAATATTTAATAAATAACATTAATAATAATGAAAGGAATGGGAATTATGAGTAACATCATAAAAACAATAGGCAAAGGTATTGGAAAAGGTGTCGGTGCAGCAGCATATTATTCAGTTGCGACTGTTGGTGCTGCCATCGGTGCGATTTGGGAAACAACAGGCGATAGAGGTTTGATGAGAGACGCTTTAAGTGATAGCTCTAACCAAGACTTAATAGAAATATATGAGATACAAAAGAAAGATGATGGGGATTATGATACTTATATTGCGGCTAAATCCTTATTACAAGAGAGAGGATTCACTTATAATCATGAAACGAATAAATGGGAAAAATAACAGGGAGTGAAATAAATGGAATTTGCATATTATGAAGCGAAATCTTTAAATGATTTTGAAAATGAACTAAAAACACTTGCTTTAAATAAAAAATATACATTTAGTAAAGAAACCGAAGTCCTTAAAGAAGAAGAAATTCTTGAAAAATCGAATAGCCATGAGCGCGAACTATTAAAAGTATTTAAAGATAATGCGCAGATAACAACGTATCATTTTAAGAGTCATAAAAGTAATTATTTAATTATTATTGGAGAGACAAAAACACCTAATATCATTGGTCTAACAGTGATATTTGATAAAAAACCTTTTAAACAAATAGGGAAAGTTGCGTTAGGATGGCTAATTGCTTTGACTTCAGGTGGAAGTATATTAGCCATTGGAGCAGTATTTGGAATACTTACCTCAGTTGCAAGACGTACACTTGTAATCAAAGGACCATTAGGAAAAGAAATTTCACAAATTATAGAAAATGAATTAGGAGAACCGATAGAAATTAAAAAATAATAGAAAGTAACTATTTTCAAAGACACATTGATTTCAAAATGTGTTCTTTTTCAATTATTTTAGAATAAATATAGAAAAGCGTAGCAAAATAGATTAATATAAAATTAAAATAAATATAGAATGGGGTTAGCAATGTGAAGAAAATTTTTGCAAGCTTAGGTGTTATTTTATTAGTTGCAATATTGGGAGTTGCTGTTGTATTTGCATATGGGAGTTACAAAGATTTAGAACTAAAAAAAGAAGAAGCTAAACTAAAGGATAAGAAGAATAAGAAAATCGATAAAAACAAAACTACAGAAAATGAAAATCAAGACCAGATTAATAATCAAACAATTACAGCACCAAATGAAAAAGCACAATATGGCAATAACCTAGGAGTTCAAGAAAAAAGTACGGATAAAAATGATCCTAATGGTGTGCTTAGATTTGATACAAACGGAGATGGACTTATCTCCACTAGTGAAGTAACACCAGAAGCTCAAAAATTAGTTGATGAAGGTAAACTACAGCCATCTTCAGATAGAATGGTTGAAGAGTGGACTAAGAATAAAAATAATGTAGATAATACATATGACTATGATGAATCATATAAAAAACAACAAGAAATGTACAAAAAAGCTGCTCGTGGCGAAGTTCCTGAACCTGGAGAAACAATAAAATAAAAAAGCACTAACTACAATTGCGATAATTATAATTTTTGGCATATTAGCACCTGTTGTTTTTTTGTTACAACAAATATCAAGAAGTAGAATTAGAAAAAATAAATTACAGGCTAAGCAAAAAGAAAATAATGGAAGTAACTCTCAAATTATTAGTGAAACATCTAATAATATGAATCCAGAGAATGAAAGTTCAAGTAATAATCAAGAAAAAACACAAACTACAACCCACGAAGCTACAATGAATCAACAAAAGGTAACTAGAGATAACATATTTGATTATGCTATTGCTGCTATAAATAAAGTAGGAAATGCAGATTTATTAAAATTTCAACAACCTGAACACAATGGTTCAGAATGGACAATTAATGCAAATAATAAATCAGGTACTGGGGCTAACACCATCGTAGTTAAAGATGATGAAACAGTTCAAATATGGATGGACCTAAAACATCTATGGATCATGAAACTAAACAATCAGATTGGCGAACGGTTGCTAGTTGTTTAGCATCGCAAAATTATATATCGCTCGTAAAAGGATTAGTACATTATTTCACAGCGATTGAAGATGAAGAAATACTTGATAAAATCTATGATGATTTTATGAATGATGACTCTATAACAACGGTACTTAACAATGATTTACAGACAATCATTAACCATTATCTATCAAAATAAAGACTATACTAATTACAATAAAAACAGAGCATCCTTCACTTTGCGGTGAGGGATGCTCTCTATTTAATTTTTTTGCTATTTCCCATTATATATATTTAATTTTATATAAAATGTATTGTAAAATTTAAAATAATGGAGGGGCATTTAATTTATGAAAAAATATATAATTAGTTTAGTACTTTTAACTTTTTTTTACTATCCGCTTGTACAATTAATATTGAGCGTGATGAGGAAAATAGTGAGAAAAATAAACAGAAAGAAAACACTCATACTGATTCAAACAATACAAGTTCGAATGAATCAAATACTTCTAAACAATCATCTCAAGAAAATACTATAAATCAAACAGAACAAAATCAACCGACTGAGAATAATTCAAGTTCACAACAAGATTTGCAACTAATAACAGAAAATGAAGCTATTCAAAAAGTAAAAGATGAGTTTCCACCTATACGAACAGGAAATGACTATCGTATAGATACTACTAGAACTGATAATAATGTGTACGCTATCAAATTTACTTCTCAAGATGCAGAAGGTTATCCTATGAAAGCTGCTGTCACTATTGATAAGCGAACAGGAGAATTTATTGATTATATTGATGATAGAAGCGATGAAGATAAAGAGCGTCATGTCCAACATGCTAAAGAAAGTACTCTTTATAAAGGTCCATACGATGCTTTCAGAAAAGATTTTAGTCATAAAATAAATGAATGAAGTATATATGAATTATCATCTTTAATATAAGAGCATCCTTCACTTTGCGGTGAGGGATGCTCTTTTAGTTTATTTTTTTACTGATTACTCGCCATAAGTTCTGCTTGCTCTACAACCTGCTCTACAGCCATTTTTTGTAAATCTGGTGGATAGCCATATTTTTTAAGCAATCGTCTAACAGCTACGCGCATTTTAGCTTTTGCGCTATCGCGTTTAGACCAATCAACACCCATGTTTTCTTTCACTGTTTTAGTTAGCTCATGAGCAATCGCACGTAGTTCTTTATCTCCCATGGCTTCTTTTGCTGTTTCATGTGAAGCTAAAGCATCGTAAAACGCAATCTCATCTGAATTCAGGCCTAATTCATTTCCTCGTTGTTGTTCTTGTTTAATATCTTTAGCGAGTTGAATGAGTTCTTCAATCACTTTTGATGTTTCAATAGAACGGCTATTATATTTATTAATCGAATTTCCTAACATTTCAGAGAAACGCTTAGATACTGTCGCGTTCGTTTTCATTAATGATTTTACTTGCCCTTTGAGTAATCGATTTAATAATTCTACCGCAACATTTTTTTGTTTCAATCCTTCGACATCTTTTAGGAAGTCATCTGATAGGATTGATAAATCGGGTTGTTCAAGACCTAGTGTTTGGTAAACATCAATCACATCTTCTGTCACAACAGATTGTGACACAAGTTGATTAATCTCTGCTTCAACTTCTGCAGGTGTTTTACGTGTTTTTCCTTCTTTTGGCGGTTGTAACAATTTAACAAGTCCTGCTTTAACTGCTTTAAAGAAGGCAATTTCATCATTGAGTTCTTGGGCTGTAGGTTCAGTCGCACAAAGCGCAAAAGCTTTCCCTAACTCTGTGACCGTTTTAATAAAACGCTGGCGTTCATCTTCGCCTAAACCAATCACATAATCCATCGTATCTGAAATCGCATAATAACGTTCAGACTTTTTCTCTGAATTAAACTTAGAATAGTCAAGATTATATAACATATCTTGAATCACATCATATTTCAATAACATCAATTCAACCGCTTTATCTGTATCTATCGCCGTTTGTGCTTGATCAGATTCTGTATATTCTTTAAGTGCCTCTTTTAAACTTTCAGCGATACCCACATAATCGACAATCAATCCACCCGGTTTATCTTTAAACACTCGATTGACACGAGCAATCGCTTGCATTAAATTATGACCTTTCATCGGTTTATCGATATACATGGTATGCATGGAAGGTACATCAAATCCTGTGAGCCACATATCTCGAACAATCACGAGTTGTAATTCATCATTCATATCTTTCATACGTTTTTCTAATAAATTACGACGTTTTTTAGGACCAATATGTCTTTGGAAAGAAGTTGGGTCACTAGATGAGCCAGTCATCACCACTTTAATGACCCCTTTATCATCATCATCTGAATGCCATTCTGGTTTTAGACGAATGATTTCATCGTATAAATCAACAGCAATTCGACGACTCATCGTTACGATCATTCCTTTACCTTTCATCGCTTGCTGACGTGTTTCAAAATGTTGGATGATGTCTTTGGCTAAAGCTTCTACACGAGGTTTTGCGCCTGCTAAGGCTTCAATTCGTGACCATTTTGATTTTAAACGCTGTTTTACATCCTCTTCTTGATCCTCTGTAATGTCATTATATGCTTCGTCTAAGTCTAAATTTTGAGGTAAATTTAATGGAATTATGCGACTTTCATAGTAAATTTTCACCGTACTTCCATCAGCTACGGCTTGTGTCATATCATAAACATCGATATAGTTCCCAAAGACCATTTGCGTATTTTTATCCGTTGAAGCTACGGGCGTGCCCGTAAATCCTACAAACGTCGCATTCGGTAAAGCATCTCTTAAATACTTCGCATAACCATATTTAATGCCTTCCCCTTTATCATCGTATTTTGCATTAAAACCATATTGTGTACGATGCGCTTCATCTGCCATAACAATCACATTTTTACGTTCTGTTAGAGCAGACATGGTCGTTTCGTTTTGTTCAGGTTCAAATTTTTGCATCGTTGTAAATACAATACCGCCCGACTCAACAGATAATAACGATTTTAATTCTTTACGTGTTTCAGCTTGTTTTGGTGTTTGTCTTAATAAACCTTTACCAGACCGTCCTTTCGATTTAACAAACGTACTGTATAGTTGGTTATCTAAATCATTACGATCTGTTACGACAACTAAGGTAGGATTATTAAGCATTTGAATTAATTTTCCAGAGAAAAAGACCATGGTTAAACTTTTACCAGACCCTTGAGTATGCCAAATAACGCCGCCTTTACCATCACCCTGCCCAGATGAAGCTAATAAAGCTCTATCAACAGCTTTATTAACAGCATAGTATTGATGATACGCTGCTAGAATTTTACTGATATGTCCTTTACCATCATCTTGGAATAAGACAAAATATCGAATTAAATCAAGTAAGGTTTCTGGATTTAGCATCCCATGAATCAGCACATCTAAACTAGCTAAACTTGATGATGATTCCGTTTCTCCATCTTTAGAACGCCAAGTCATAAAACGATCATAATTTGCGGTTAGGGAGCCCGCCTTTGTATTAATACCATCACTTGTAACAAGAACTTCATTAAATGTAAATAATTGTGGAATACGCATTTTATATGTTTCTAATTGACGATAGCCGTCTTCGACGCCTACGGTTTCAATGGTTGAATTTTTAAGTTCAATCACAACGATAGGCAAGCCATTGATAAAGAGTACAATATCGGGACGTTTTGTATAGTCTCCATTAACGACCGTGAATTGATTGACTGCTAAAAAATCATTGTTTTGTGGATATTCAAAATCAACGATTTTAACAATTTCTACTACCGATTGTCCTTCGTCATCATAGTCTTCGATTTCAATACCATTGATCAAATTTTCATGAAAAGTAAGGTTATTTTCTAAAAGATTGGGCGACTTCTCTAAAGTTAGTTCATGTATCGCTTTTTCAATAAAACGAGGATGAATATCTGAATTAATTTTTCTTAACGCCTTTTCTAATCGTTCATGAAGGACAACGTCTTTATCACTTTTACGTTCTGGCGTTAGACCTGTCATACTAATCTCATTACCTTTTTTATAGTCATAGCCTAGTGATTGTAACCATTCTAATGCGACTTGTTCTAAATCATCTTCATTAAATTGAAAGTTCATCACTATTCACCTCAATATCATCAGATATTTCTAGTTCTCCAGACATTAGTTTAGGAAGAAGAGTATCTCGTAATTGAGTTAATTTACCAATTTCTGATCTTAATATTTTCATTTCTTCCATATATGGAGTGATTATTTCAGAATATTTTTTTACAATACTATCTTCAATTGCTAATTTATAATTAACAGCTATTGTTGGTTTTACTCTTTGTCTACTATTTGTTGAACCGGTAGTATTAGCTTTTAAATAATCTATAAATTGAGAATTAAGACATATATTATATATGAATGAATTAATTTTATTATTAGGAGATTCCATTACAACAAATTCTGATGAAGCAACATTTAATTTTTTATTATCTATTACAGGTAACCAAATCCTTTTAGTATCAGGATTCATTTTTGAAAATAATACGCAATTGTTATTAATAATCCATTTATTACTTTTTATTTTATTGACTTCTTCCTCTATAGCTTGTTCTTCATTATCATAAGCAGGTAAACTAAAATGTTTAACTGTTACTTCTTCACTCTTTTTAGGATTAAAAGTTTCCTTTTTATGACTTGCTATATCTTTTAATTTATAGATTTTCCAATTACTTGGTATCTTACCTAACTCACTATCAATCATTTCTCCACCACTAGATTTATAGGGATTACCCTCTTCATTTGGAAATTCAAAATCTACAAACCAACGTTTAAACAATGTTTGTGATAGTTCCTCTAGGTTTGCTATGATTTTTTTATTTATTTCTATTTTATCTTCTAGTTCATCTAAAACTTTGATAACTACATCTTGATAGTTAACTTCTGGAATAGAGATTGGTAATTTTTTTACCATCGATTTATTAAATTCTACTTGTCCAGTAGACCCAGCTAAAAACTCATTTAAGATCATATTTTGAAATTTATTTGTTCTCATTTGATAATATAAAAAACGACTTCTTAATTTATTTTCATCAGTTCTTATAATAGTTATATGAGAGTCAACAAACATCTTTTCGGGTTGAAATTTGAAATGATAAACTCGTCCAACGGTGCCAGTACCAGTCGAATTAATTAGTAAGTCATTTTTTTTAACAAAGTGTCTTGAATCAACTTTTATTTCATTATTATGAAATTTTAAAAATTCTTTATTTAATCCACTCCATTGAATTGCTTTTTGATTGATAACTGGTATTCCATTAGTCGAATACTTGGGTTGCTTTCCTCTGTAAATATAAGTAGCATAATCTTCTAAAATTCCATTAAACTCCATAACCTAGTCCCTCCAATGATTTACGGATTTGGTCTTCAAGTTCTTTTGATTTTGCGAATTGTTCACTTAATTCAGAAGTAATACGTTCCATTTTTTGTTCAAAAGGTTCTTCCTCTTCTTCAACGTCAGCTAAACCAACATATCGTCCAGGTGTTAAAATGTATTCATTATTCTTAACTTCTTCTAAATTAGCTACTTTACAAAAACCAGCTATATCTTCATAAGGTTTATCGTTTGTACCTCTCCACGCATGATATGTTTGTGCTACTTTTTGAATATCTTCATCTGAAAATTCTTTTAATGTTCTAGATACCATATGACCGATTTCACGAGCATCGATAAATAAAATTTCATTTTTACGTTCTTTTTTACCATTTTGACCTTTATTATTACTAATGAACCAAAGACAGACAGGTATTTGGGTTGAGTAAAAGAGTTGTCCAGGTAAAGTGACAATACATTCTACTAAATCTTGTTCAATAAGATTTTTGCGAATTTCTAATTCATCTTTTCCACTTGTAGACATTGATCCGTTAGCTAATACAAAACCTGCTGTACCATTAGGTGCTAATTTTGAAATCATATGTTCAATCCATGCATAGTTGGCATTACCTTTTGGCGGAATACCAAATTGCCAACGGTAATCATCAAGTAATCGTTCTTGACCCCAATCACTTGCATTAAAAGGAGGATTGGCTAATATGTAATCTGCTTTTAGTCCTTTATGTAAATCGTTATGGAATGTATCAGAATTTCGTTCACCTAAATCATTATCAATACCACGGATAGCTAAGTTCATTTTTGCTAATTTCCAAGTCGTAGGGTTAGATTCTTGTCCATAAATCGCAATATCGTCTAATCGACCTTGATGTTTCTCAACGAAGCGTTCACTTTGTACAAACATCCCACCTGAACCGCAACATGGATCGTAAATACGGCCTTTATAAGGCTCAATCATCTCAACTAATAATTTTACAATTGATGATGGCGTATAGAATTCTCCAGCATTTTTACCTTCAGCACTCGCAAATTTAGCAATAAAATACTCATACACTCGGCCTAATACATCTTGCTTGCGACTTTCAGTATCTCCAACCTTAAATGTAAATAAATCAATAATATCGCCTAATTTTTCTTTATCTAATGCAGGACGCGCATATTCTTTTGGTAACACACCTTTTAATGATTCATTTTCATTTTCAATTGCAATCATGGCTTTATCAATTATTTGTCCAATTTCTGGTTTTTTCGCATTATCATTGATATATTGCCATCTTGCTTCTTTTGGCACCCAGAAAATATTTTCCGCTAAGTATTCATCTTGATCTTCTTCGTCAGCATAAGGATCTTGCTTCAATTCTTCATACTTTTCTTCAAAAGAATCTGATACATATTTTAAAAATATTAAACCTAATGCTACGTTCTTATATTCAGCAGCATCCATACTTCCTCTCAATTTATCTGCAGCTTGCCATAGTTTTTCTTCAAATCCAATAGTTGCCATTTAATAACTCCTTTCAAATTATTCTTAGCTTAAATATAGCAAAATATTGAATTTTGATGTACATAATCTAATTGATTTTATAAAAAATAACAAATAGACTAAAAATATTAATTAGATTATTATTAAATAAAAGTGGAAAAATGGAGCGGTGCCGTAATATTGCTCTTATAAAATATAACTAGGTGGAATTATGAAAAATTTTAAAGTTCAAGAAGCTAAAGAAACTCCATTAAGTGCTCAAAATGCAAATGTATTCATTAAATGTGTTAAAAAATATAATTGGCTTAAAGACATAATAATAAATGGTTATTTCCAATATAGGTATGTAACTGAAGAAGTAGAATATTTAAATATAGAGACTACTGACTTAAGTGGAAAGAGAATTCCTATCGAAGACATTACGTTTCCAATGTTATGTTTTTGTGATATACCATTAAATCAATTAAAAGATCATAATAAATGGTATGGAGACTATGCGATATGTATGAAAAAATCTTGGGGAGTAAACAAAAACCTACAGCCATTGCATTATGTATCGAATACTAGTGAGTATATTAAAATGTATCAAGAAGTGTTTAATAATATAGTTAATAAACCAGACACTGATGAAAAAGTATATGAATTTATATTCGCTTCATTATTTTTCTTAAAACATTTTAAAGGAAGTCAATATTGTGAAAAAACTGATAAAATAGAAGAGAAAATATTCATGGATGAACAAGAATGGAGAAGTATAAAATTAGTTGATGAAGATTTAGATCCTTTTTACATCAATGAAAATAGTGACTCTAAAAGAAATTATTATAATGAAGCTTTAACAAAATTATCAAGTAATAAATTAGAATTTAATTGTGAAGATATTAGGTACATTATTGTTGAAAAAGAAGAGGACGTTATTCAGCTAATAAATGATATTAATTGCTCTAATTACGATGATCAAGAAAAAAGCTTACTCATTTCAAAAATAAGTGTCTTAAATCACTTAAGAGAGGATTTTATGTAATGCTTAGTAAAAAACAAATTAAAAAAACTTTAAACAGCGATAAAATGCCGTCATTAATTGTTAATGAATTAGATAGAGAATTGCAGAATAAATTGAAACAACAATATCCAAGTAAAGAAGAATTAATTAAAGAATTGAAGTATGACGCAGTTAATGAGAATTCTGCAGTATTAAAAAATGAATTGACGAGTAAACTAAAATTCAAACTTAAGGATTATCAAGATTCAAATGAATTTTTATTTTACTTAAAAAATAGTCAAAAGATGATTGAAATACATGATTATAAAATGGAGCAATTTTTTGAAGATATACCTCTTGAAGATAGTGATGTTTATAAATCTATTGCGAATAATGAAGATACAGAAACATATATAATAATGAAAGCTCCAGAATTTAATGAAGAAGATAAACTAAATATATCAATTAAAGTTGATGGGAAATTTAAAGAATTAGATTTTCACAGAATAGCATATGATAGTAAAAAAGAAATGAAATATTTATATCAGAACCGATATATAAAGATATTCATGTTAATAGAAAAAAATTTAGAATATATTAGTTGGGGATTTCATCATCTTTTTAATGAAAGTATAGGGGAAGTAAATACAATTAATATAATTGATACTTATAAAATGTTAATAGCGCTAGCTAGTGGCGAAATGTATACAGCAAATAAGATAAAATTTAATAACGATTCAGCAAGTAAAAATAAAGAAATCTTAGAATCTTTAAACAGAGATTTAAAATTATTTGAAATTATTCATGAATTTCAAAATTCGTTGGATAAAGAATTTAAGATATCCACCCCGTTTAATTCTAAAGAAATTATAGAAGGAGTAAAAACCTACTTTTTATTATATAAACAAAAACTAATATTGGAAGAAAAGCGTTTAGAAAGTTTACTAATCAAAACATCTTCCTTCGATTTAGAAGATATAAAAGGAAAAAAATTCACCTTAATTCAAGAGGAAAAAGTAACAAAAACTATTTTTACTCAAAAAATCTCTTACACACAATATCAATGTTATTATCAAGTAAAATCCTCAGACTATGAAAAATTACAAGATGATGAATTTAAACTAAAATTTAATCCTGAAGATGTAATTACTATTATTTTAAAAGCTTCATTCAACACAACCGAACCTATCGGATTAGAAAATATTGCTTTTGAAGAAGCGGAAACTTTAGATACCTTTATTAGTAACTATAAATCAAATTAAATACTCTTTAAGATGGGTTTCACTCGTGAAATAAATAAAACTAAAAGATACTTTGGTTTCGTATTAATAGCACTGAATATAAGAAAGGTAACAGCTCAATAAGCTGAAAATAATACGAAAATTTATAAAAAAAAAGACAATTTCTATATTATATCAATAGAAATTGTCTTTTTTCATTTATTTAGAAATGTTATATCTACAGAATTTTTTAGTAAAATCACTGGTAGGGAGAAGGTAGACGTATCACACCAGCAAAACCTGCTAAAGATGCTAAGTTACACTTAGATAATCAATCCTCATGAAGAGAAAAAAGAACCCCTAAAAAGTTCAACTTTTTGGGGGTTGCTTACTATTAAGAAGTATTTTTGATTAAGCATCTTTCATATCGTAATCACCAATATACTGATCAAGGCGATTTATTGTTTCTCTGATATCATCATGTGTCGTTAATGGATTCGTTGTACATAAACGAATGACACGTTGGTTATTCAATACTGTGGTATAAGCAATGGCATAACCAGAATCTGCAATTTTTTGCGCAGCCATGCTATTGAGTTGATTATTTTGTGCTTCAGTTAAATCACTGTTTTCATATCTGAAGTTCACAATGGAAAGATTAGCGTGTGAGATAATACGCCAGTTATCGAGACTTGACACGTATTCTTCTGCATATTCTGCTAAACCTTCGCCGTATTTAATGCGCTCGATAATTTCATCTTCACCAATGACTTGCAGAGTAATCCATAATTTTAAAGCACGTGCAGGGCGTGTAAGTTCAATGCCTAACATTTCTGGATCAATCACATCATCATCTGAAGCAATATCATCCAAGTACTCAGCATCTTCGCCAAAGCTTTGCAGCAGATGATTCTTTTCTTTCACGATTACCATAGCGCAACTATATGTTTGGAACAGTAATTTGTGAGCATCCCAACTGGCACTATCTGAACGTTCAATGCCTTTAAATAAGTGTTGTGCTTTATCGGATAAGATATGTGATAGTCCATAAGCACCGTCTACATGGAGCCATAGATTGTAGTGATCACAAATATCTCCAAGTGTGGTGAAATCATCGACAGAACCTGTATTAGTCGTGCCTGCAGTCGCAATCACCATAGCAGGTTTGTAACCTTCTTCAATATCTTTATCAATTGCGGCTTTTAAGCTATCTGTATTCATTGTAAAGTCATCGTTGTACTCAATTCTGCGGATATTATTTTTAAGGAAGCCTGCAACATGCAAGGCTTTGCCTACAGAATGATGCGTTTGAGATGTAAGATAAACGGTTGCTTTTTTAATATCTTCCATTTCTACCTGTGCATCTCTAGCCGCAACGATAGCTGTTAAATTGGCCATTGAACCGCCAGATACAAAGACACCACCGGCCGGTTTGATCTCATAACCGATTTTTCCTACCAAGTAGTTAATTAAATTACGCTCAATATTAATTGGCAGCGTCGCATTGGCAAAATTAGAGGCATGGATATTATTTGCTGTTGTTAAAATGTCTCCAAGCCATGATAGACGTGATGCTGGACCTGGTATAAATGAGAATGAACGTGGATGGTTCGGACGATATAAATAATTCAGCACTTCATTATTTAAATCTTTGAGTACTTCATAGATATCTCGCCCTTTATTCGGCACTTCCATCTTTTCATATTTCTCTCTCAACTCGAGCGGTGCCTGTTGTGTCGCAGGTAAGTCTCCAATATCTCTAGATAAATATTTATTAACTTCATCTCTGATAATCGTCTCTAAGTCGATATTGTTCTCATTGAATTCCATTTCCATACTCTCTCCTTCAATTATATTTTTAATAAAAGACAGACGTATTAATTACGACGTTTTACTACAATATAAATGATAGCAGATATTAATAAAACCACGCTAACCATAACGACGAAACCCAGAAGGTGTCGCCCCAATGAATAACGTGCTGTGCTTTAACACTCGGTGCATGTGCGCCTTTCAGAAATTGACGAGGGTAATCGACTTGCAGATTATCATCTGTGATTTTCAAATTGAACCCTTCATTATGGCAAAGTTGATCGTCTTCAGGAATACGACGAGCGACAGCCAATAAGATTCCCATTGTTAACTCAGCTGTTGCATTTGTAGAAGCTATAGGTGTATTCGTAACATTAATATGGTGTTCGCGAGCTGCTTGGATATCAATGTTATTAAAACCAGCACCATAATTTGCAATGATTTTTAATTTTGGCGCCGATTCAATAACTTGTCGGCTTACCTGGGTAGACAATAAAGTGATTAATGCATCTGCATCTTGAATTTTTTGTATTAACAGTTCTTGAGAAATCAACGTTTAACCTGTGTACATATCAACATCAAAATGTTTTTTGAGTTGATTAAGTCTTGTTTCTGGAATTGCGCCTGCTATAAAAACTTTTTTCATAAAAATCGTCTCCTTTGATTATGTGAAAAGTTTCGCAATATTTAATTTAAGTTTAGCATGTGCCTAGTGATTAGGTATGTCTAAAATGATGAAGTAGTGGGTGTTTTTTGTCTGAAACAAACAAATTTCAGAATATAAAAAGCCTCCTAAACGTTAGATACAGAAACATAACGTTTAAGAGAGCGTAGGGGGAAGGGTATTAAGTACAAGATTTTCGGTTATGTATGTTTCAAAAATAAATTGTAATAAATTAAGATTAGTAAAATAGGAATTTATAAAGAAGAAATAAAGGATTGAATATGCTTATTTAAGTTTGATCGCTATATGAAAGATTATGAGACATAAATAGATATTCTTAAAATAAAAGGCTGGGACAGAATCTTGATATATTACTCCCTTATAGTTTCGATTTGTACATCGTCTAGTTTGAAAGGGCTATATCATATCGTGTCTCAGCCTTAAATTTCATATTTAATTATACTTGATATCGGATAATTAAATAATTTTAAAATCATTATTTTTACACTAATATTACAATTTTAGTTTTGTAATTGTAATTCGATTTCTTCTAAACTTTTACCACGCGTTTCCGGTAAGAATTTAACTACAAAAATGAGTGCTAATGCCCCTATAACTGCAAAAATCAAGAATACATATTGTACTTCTAACATATTAACAAGGATAGGAAATACTTGAGAAATAATAAGTGTTCCTATTTGTAATACTACAATAGCGATACCAGTAGCTGCACCTCGAGCGCGTGTAGGGAACATTTCTGGCAACATTACCCACATAATTGGCCCCCATGTTGCGCCAAAGAATAGGGTTCTGTTGCAAAGTAAAAAAATATAGCTAACCACTAATTTATCATGTCAGT
>OAWQ01000183.1_pt1 | contig 24745 bp, 19 predicted proteins | sample 1476961 | NCBI WGS metagenome assembly OAWQ01 (sample SAMEA2580247, study PRJEB22360) | human gut metagenome | biome: human gut; feature: human-associated habitat; material: faeces | place: Denmark | collected 2008/2010
TATATAAAATGAATTATATATTAATGAATGGATTTGCATAATCTAAATTAAATAAAAATATATCAAAAAGTTAACCTTAAAGTTACTAAAATAAAATTGATAAATGGTTAACTTTTTTGTATTTTGATAATATTTTTTTGATAATTTATATAAAAATTTAAGTTTAATAATGAAATTAAAGGAAAATTTTAGAATTTAAATTATGGTATATTTTAAATGAAATTAATGGATACTAAAGATGAAAATGTTTTTATCTTAGGATAATTGGGAATTAAGCTAATTGACTTAGTATATTCAGGTTTATATAATCAAATACGTCATTGAGAAAAAATATATAGGTAAGGTGATAAAATGTCGAAAAAAGTAAAAGTGATATTTACTATATTATTAGCATTATTAGTAGTTGGAGGATTAAGCAAAATATTCTTAAGTAAACATAGCAGTGAATATGCTTATAATATAGGTGATACAGTAAAAATTAAGGACCAAAGTTTAGTAGTAAATAGTGTTAAAACAAGTATGGGTGAAGGAAATGATAAACCAAAAGAGGGAAATGAGTTTCTTATTTTAAATTTAACTCTTAAAAATAATGGAGATTCAGAATTAAATTATAATCCATATAGTTTCCAAATTGAAAATGCCAAAGGCGAAATAAAAGATAGAACATTTACTGCGATTGATGGTAAGGAAGCTTTAGATAAGGGAACACTAGCACCAGGAGAAGAGGTTACAGGAACTATAGTAGTTCAAGAACCTATAGGAGCTAAGGATTTAAAGTTAAATTATGTTCCAAATATATTTAAAAAAGATGTAGCAACAGTTAAACTATAATATTCGACATTTATATACAGCAAAATTTATACTAATAGATTATATTTAAAATACAACAAAATATTTAGCATTTAAAAAGGTAATATTTATTAATATATTACCTTTTTATTTACATTTTTTTAAAAATTATGTTGACTAAGTGCAGAGTTTAAAATATAATAAAGTTAATTCATATAAGAATACTAAGAATTAACTTTCATAATATAAAAAGCTGTGATTAGAAAAGTAGAATTAATTTCTTTATTCAGAGAGAGTCTTCTAGGCTGAAAAAGACTTTAAAGAATTTTTTCATGAGTGCATCTATGAGCTTGTTTCCAGAAATAATCTTAGGTTAGAGTAGGGGAATGCGGGTATGCCCGTTATAGCAGAGTGGTATATTTGTACCTAAAGAGATTTTGTAGTTTAATTTAGCTTACTACTTAAAATCAGAGTGGAACCGTGGAATTTTACTTCTGCCTCTGTATAGGGGGTAGAAGTTTTTTTATTTATAAATAATTCTTTACATGAAAGTATTAAATAAAAAGGGGGGATAAATTGTGAAGAAATTATTTAATAATCTTATTTTTAAACTTGTTTTAGGTGTTATATTAGGAATAATAATAGGCACATACTCTTCAGAGGGGCTTATGTCAACAATTGTGACAATTAAGTATGTATTGGGACAAATTATATTTTTCTCTGTTCCACTTATTATTTTAGGATTTATAGCTCCATCTATTGCTAAATTAAAAGATAACGCAAGCAAACTATTAGGATATGCTGTTTTAATAGCTTATTTATCTTCAGTTTTTGCTGCTATTCTTTCAATGATTGCAGGATATGCATTAATACCTAAATTATCTATAGTATCTAATATAGCATCATTAAAGGAATTACCAGAACTTATATTTAAATTAGATATACCACCAGTTATGAGTGTAATGAGTGCGTTAGCTTTAGCATTACTTTTAGGATTAGCTGTTGGATGGACAAAGGCTGATTTAGTAGAAAAGCTTTTAGATCAATTTCAAGCTATAGTACTTAGTATTGTAAATAAAATAATAATACCAATATTACCATTTTTCATAGCAACTAACTTTGCAGCTTTAGCATATGAAGGAGGATTAAGTAATCAACTTCCTGTATTCTTTAAAGTTATATTAATTGTATTATTTGGTCATTTTATATGGTTAACAATTTTATATTTAATAGGTGGAGCAATATCAAAAGAAAATCCATGGGAAGTTGTAAAATACTATGGACCAGCGTATCTTACTGCTGTTGGTACAATGTCAAGTGCAGCAACATTACCAGTAGCTTTAGAGTCTGCAAAGAAATCAAAGGCTTTAAGAGAAGATATAGTGGATTTTGCAATACCATTATGTTCAAACATACATTTATGTGGTTCAGTTCTTACAGAAGTATTTTTTGTAATGACAGTATCTCAAATTTTATATGGTAAGATTCCTAGTTTACCAACTATGATATTGTTTATAGTATTATTAGGGGTGTTTGCAATAGGGGCACCAGGAGTCCCAGGAGGGACAGTTATGGCATCATTAGGTTTAATAATTAGTGTATTAGCCTTTGATGAGGCTGGGACAGCTCTTATGTTAACAATATTTGCTCTTCAAGATAGTTTTGGAACAGCATGTAATGTAACTGGGGATGGAGCAATAGCTCTTATGCTGACAGGTATAGCGAAGAAAAAGAATTTATAAGACAAAAAGGTGTACTTTTATAGTACGCCTTTTTATTTTTAATTAAATAATAGGGAGTATACATGAAATTAAGGTGATAAAAATAATCACTTTAAATCAATAGATATATAATTTGTGTAATTTTAAAAACTAATAAATAATGTGTTTAAATTCACAAAAATACAAGATTTGACTAAAATAAATAGTAAGAGAATTTATAAATAAGTGTATATTTTTATAATTATTTATAGAATTTAACTTTAAAACATGAAGATTAATATGAATTTGTTTATACTAGTTTTATATTTATGAAAGGAGGTAATTATCACCTTTAAATAGGTTGATAAGTATTTATGCGAAGCAGAGTTAATAAAATAAATAATCGTACAGTTGCTGCTTTAGGAATAAAAAGTTTAGATGAAAATTTAGAGAAAAGTATAGTTAATATAATAAATTGTAATCCAGAATATATTATTTTAGGGTGTAGTGAAATTCCTTTTACAGAAAGAATTTTGAAAGCTTTAAACAATGCTAATTGTCCTAAGATTTTAATACTTCCCTTTAACTATAGGTTTAGAAATCAAAGAGAGATAGTTAATGAAATTAAATTTATGAAAAATTTCCCTGAAAATAATATAGCAATTATATTAAATTCAGTAAATGATTCTAATTTTATCTTAACGGATAAAATTTGTTATGTATCTTCAGGAAGTTTAAACAATAATGGTATAGCAAACAATGTAAATTCCTATGAAATAATTAATGACAAAGATTGTAATTATAAATTATGGGAATCAGAAATCTTTGATTTTATAAATAAAGAAATAATAAATTACCGGAGTAATGATCAAAGGGAGCAAATAGAATACATTTTAAAGGAACTTAAAAAAAGGTTGTTTATCAATATTTCTAATAATTCCAATATATTAAATGAGGAGTATATATACATTCTTCTAGATATATTAAATAGCATAGATAGATTTATTATGATAGGAACTGATGTTTATCAATATTTTGATAGGGATTTTTTAGACATAATAAAGAGTAATAAAAAAATATTAGCTAAAATAAATTCCATAAGAAATGAATTATTTAGAATACTTTTAAACATCAATGAAGGAAAGAATGATATTAATAACAAGATTTTTAATTGCTTAAAAAATGAATTTTTAGTTCTTTTAGAAGAATTAGAGGAGTTAATAAATTTAAGAGAAAATAAATATCATAATTCTATTATGCCATGGAGAAAGGATGAAAGTATAAGCTCATTTTTATCAGCTAATAATACAATTAATAATTCTTTGATTAGGAAATTCTATGAAAGAATTATTTTAAATTGTGAAAGATAAGGAGTAGTGATAAAAGTGAGTAATGTAAAGAATAAATTTGCACTAGGAAATTATACAAAGGGAGCGGTTAAGAGCTTTGAAAAGAATATAGTTAGCGAAAGGGATTATTTAGAAAAGATAAAGAAAAATAAATAAAGTGTTTACTCTAATAAACAATAATAATAAATTTATTATTGTTTATTTTTTTATAGGTATATTTTTAGCTTATAATATAAGTATAAAACTTAATTATAGTATTATTCTAGAATTTACTATAAAAATAGTATAAGTTTTTGACAAGAGGTGATAAAACATGTGGAAGAAACAAATTATGTATCTTAAAATGTTTTTGATAGTGGTAATTTCTATACTAATATTTGTTTTATTATTTGGAAAAGAAAATCTTTTTATTGGATTAGCCGCTGTTATTACAGTTACTACAATGTTTGGAGAGGATTATACAATAAATCCAATACATCATACATTATACTTTATTGGAGTTGAACTTTTTGTAGGTTTAGGAGCATATTTTGCAGGATTAAATCCTATTTTAGGGGCCATAATGACTTTAATTGTATCATTCTTTATATACTTTTCTTTTACTTATGATACAAAGCCTACTAAAGCCTTAGGATTTATACAGTTATATTTATTTTTATTATATGAACCAGTTACAACTAGCGAATTACCAAAAAGAGTATTTGCTTTAGTTTTTGGTGGTATAGTCATAATGACACTTTACTATATCTTAGCTAGATATAATTTTAATAATATATTTAACAAATCAATAAAAGGGTGTATTAATTCATTAATTGAGAACTTAAATGAATTGATAAATACTGGTTGTATAGAAAAAAATAATAGTGAAAAGGTAGCTTTAATGATTAAAGAACTTGAGATAAAGGTTTATGAAAGATTGGAATTAGATAAAAATCAAGTTTATTCTATATATTCAAAAGATTTAATAGTAGTTTTTCTAAAGAGAGTATCAAGTCTTTCATCTGAAGCCATGAAGAGAGATGTTAATAAGGAACTTATTAAAAAGACCATTGAATTACTTAAAAATGTGCAAGACTTTATAGAGGATGGAAATAAGGAAAAGTTAAAAAATATACTAAATGAATATTATAATTATTTAGATTCTTTTAAATTAAGAGATGATTTAGATAGGTATAGCTATTACAATGCTAAATTAAGTGTAAAGGAGTTTTTACAAGGACTTAATGTGAAAGAAAATCAGATTGAAAGCTATTCAAATTATATTGCAAATTTTTTAAAAGCTTTAAAATCTAATTCAAATAATTTTAGAAAAAGCCTAAACATAAGATCCCTAAGATTTAATTTGGCAGTAAAAGCAGCCATAACATTGGCTTTTTCAGTATTTATAGTAAATTACTTTGAAATTTTTCAAGGTAAGTGGGCATTATTCACTATTTCCTTATTATTAATTCCCTATGCGGAACAAAGTAATAAGAAGGCAAAGGCAAGGGTTTTAGGAACTATAATAGGAGCAATTTTATTTAATGTAATTTTTTATTTTATTCAGTCAAATGTAATACTGATATTTGCTTTTATAGTTGTTTGTATATACTTAAGTATGTCTGTTGTTTCTTATAAAATTAGATGTATATTTATAACATTAAATGCATTATTAATGGCTGGGGTAATGGACCCATCACATACTCCTTATTATGTGCTAAGTGAATATAGGGTATTTTTTATCTTAATAGCATCTATAATTGTTGCTATAGTAATGAATTATATTTTCCCTTATAAAATGAAGGATGAAACTAATAAAGCAATAAAATTATATGTTTATTTAAATGAGAGAATACTAGATGGTTTAATAGAAGAAAATTCAGATAAGGAAAAATTAATATTATCTTTTTTTGAAAGTTATAGAATATGGAAGAAGATAAATTATAACAATAAAGAGATGAAATCAGAGCAAATTCAAGAGTTATTGATATTGCAAAATGATTTTGTATCAGATGTAAACTTCTTAATAAAAAGCCCTATGATACATAATAATAAAAGCTTATTTAAAAAGAGCTTTGAAGACTTTAAAAATTATACTAAGAAAAAAGACTTTGAAGATTTAGCAATAGAAGATTTAGAGAAGGCAAAAACAGAAGAAGAGAGATTAATACTTGTATTGCTTTATAAGCTTTTCTATGTGATAAAAGAGATGAGAAAGTTAAGTGATTTAATATGTAAAGAATAAAAATGGCATATATCAAAATATAATATAAAACTTACAAACATATTCCGAGAATTACTAGATTTCGCTAAGAATTTATAATTATTACTCCGAAGATATTACTAAAACTTCGAAACTTGCTTCGTTTCGAACAGTCTCAGTTTTTTTACGTAATATCTTCTCCATAATAATTTAAATTCTAAAGCTCATCTAGATATTCTCTTCATACTGTTTGTAAGTTTTATAAAAAGTTATTCTGATACAGCCTTTTTTATTCTTCTGGCAAAGTTAAATCGCAGGTTGAAAGCATATTAAGGGTTTCATTTACATCATGCTTAACTCCAGCAAGGATTACTAGGTCATTTTCCTCTAGAATTGTATTAGCATTAGGCATAAACTCATGGTCATCTCTTACCATTGAGAAAATCCTACATCCTGTAGGTAACTTACAATCCTTTAAGGCTTTACCTATATACCATTGGCTACTAACAAGTACTTCACGGATTATTATTTTTTCATCTTCTTCTACAGTATCATTAGTATCTCCATTAAGTGTAATTAATTTTTCAAATAGTATCGGGAAGAAGATACAAGTTATTACTGTGGTAACTACGAAAGCAGAGTAGTCTGCAGCAGTTATGTATCCTAAATTCAATGCCATTTGAGAACCAACTATAACTAAACTAAGCTGGGCTGTTAATAACATAGATGCTGCTAAGGAATTTCTCTTTCCATATTTCTTTTTAAGTAAAAGTGATGGAATGAATTTTACTAAGAAGAAAATTAGTATAAACAAAGGTATTTTAGCAATTGATTGAGGATTTTCAACAACTGCCTTTAAATCAACATTAACTCCTACCATTATAAAAAATATAGGAATTAAAAAACCATACCCAACCACATCTAATTGGTGAGAAATTTCTTCTTTGGCTTTCCCAACTATTAATGAAAATACCATACCAGCTAAGAATGAGCCTAGAATTATCTCAGAGTCTACTTTTTCAGCAACAGCAACAAGTACCAAAACAAGAACAAAGGCACCTCTTACGCTAAGGTGAAGGTTTTTAAAGGCAATAGTAGAAAAATCATGAACTTTAAATATAATCTTTGATAAGAAATATACTACTATAGCCACTGCAAATATTATTAAGAAAGTAAAACTCTTTAAGGTAATACCATTTACTGCAACAGAGGCCACAAAAGTAACACCTATTAAACTTACTAATTGAGTTATTATTCCAAAAACAAGTAAAGTTTGACCATAACTACTATTTATTATGTGTTTTGTTTTTAAAATAGGTACAAGTAATCCAGGAGCAGCAGCTGTAAATAGCAATGCAAAGAATATATACCCTTCTGAAATACCTGCAAATTTTAATGTAAATGATAAAATTATAGCTGTTATTATAGATACAATAAACATCTTTATACTAGTGAATAACTTAGAATCCTTTAAAAGTTCTCCCTCCTTAGGTTTAAGCTCATCAAAATCTATAGCAAGACCGCTTAAAAACATTAAATAAGCTAATCCTAAGTTTGATAAAAATAAAATCCAAATATCTGGTTTAATTATGTTTAAAAAACTTTTACCCAATAATATACCTATAAATATTTCCCCTACTTGATAAGGGATATTTACTCTTTTTAGCCTTGAAACTAAAAATGGAGTAAAAAAGGCTACTACAGATAAGATTAACAATGAATCATAATTTATAGTTTCATTCATAAATAAATCCTCTCTTTTCTTTAGTATTTTATATTAAATTTAAATAACTAAGTTCATATATAAGGATTTTTTCTCTTGAGTCATATTCATACTTATTAGGAATCTTTATTTCCTTCTTTAAAGAAAATGGAGTGTAGTTTTCTAAATAGTATATGTAATCATCAGAGGGATAATAAAGTATAATATCTACTGGTCTCTCATGATTAGATACAGAATCAAGAATATTTCCAACAACTTTTATAAATATTTGCTCTGAAAAGGGATTAAAAAAGTAAAATTTATTATCCTTTGAATCTATAGGATACCTTTCAGCAAAACAATTTATAAAATTTAATTTATCTTCCTTAACTTTATTTTGTGATAAATAAGATTTTTTATTTCCTAAGCATTCATTAAAAAAAAAGTTATTCATCTCTATTCCTGTAACTTTAATATTTAAAAAGTAATTTAAATAGAAATTAAGTCTTCCTTTACCACAGCCAAAATCGATTAAGGAATCTTCTTTAGAAAATTCATATTGAGAACACATAGCTTCTAATACATCATAAGATGTAGGTTCATATCTATTGTAATGTAGAGATTCATTAAATATTTTTTGTTCTCCAGAAGTTTTTATGTTTAGTAATTTTTCAAAATATTGTTCTTTCATTTTCTCCTCTTTCATAAAAATTTAGTATTTAAATTTACAATTATCAGTATAGTATTTTACCTTAAATAGGGCAAGGTAAAATTTAGGGTGAGGAATTCTTAGTTAATTGAAAATACTTTATGTAAATTAAACTAAAGAAGAGATAATAGATTTATAGAATGGAAATTTAATGTTGGTCAAATTTTTATAATTAGATACAATAGTAAATGAATGTTTAAATACATAGGAGGAGTTTTAATGAGAAGCAATTATCATACACATACATATAGATGTAATCATGCCACAGGAACTATTGAAGATTATGTTAAAGAAGCTATAAAAGCTAATATAGATGAAATTGGAATTTCTGATCACTTACCACATCCAGGTAAGAATATAGATAATTATCACAGAATGGCTTATGAAGATTTAGAGGATTACTTTGGAAAGATAGAAGAAGCTATAGAAAAGTATGGAGATAAAATATCAATAAAAAGATCCATAGAATGCGAGTATTTCCCAGACTTCGGATGGCTTTATGAAGAGCTAAAGGAGAAATATAAGGCAGATTATTTAGCTTTAGGAGTACATTTTTTCCCTTATAAAGGAGAATGGGTGTATGTTGGAACAATAGAATTAACGCCAGAAATCCTAATGATTTATGCTGATTTTGTAGTGGAAGCAATTAAGAGTGGATATTTTTCATATTTAGCTCATCCAGATTTATTTGGAATGACATATAGAAATTGGGATAAACATGCAGAAGAGGCCTCAAAAAGAATTTTAAAAGCTGCAGAAGAAATGGATATGCCTATAGAAATAAATATAAATGGAATGAGAAGAAATAAACTTTCTTATAATAATGGAGAAAGATATCAATATCCAATAAAAGAGTTTTGGGAATTATCTAAGGAATACAATGTTAAAAGAATAGTTGGAATTGATGCTCATAATCCAGAAGAAATGCATGATTTAGATATGGGGTTAAACTTTGCTAAAGAACATGATTTAACTATTATAGATAGATTAGAATTTAATAAATAAAAAAATAGGAGCTTAGTTAAGCTCCTATTTTTTATTTATATGTTGTTTTACTTGATGGCTCATTGGATTCATATGGAGTGTTTTCATTAGCTTTATTTTTAACTTTTTCATTATAATTATTTGAACATGGTGAGATGGAATCAGTTTTATGTTTCTTACAGTTTTTACTCATGATTTGGCCTCCTATTTATTGTGAGAAAGTTTTGATCTTTTAGTATATTTTTTACCACTTGAATGGGAACCTTTTTTATGACCATTTTCAATTCCTATTTCAGAACCAGCTTCTGAATACATTTTTCTTTTCTCAGCATTTGATTTAGGTCTATCTTTTAATCTGTTTTTATTATTATCCACCTTTTATTACCTCCTTAATATTTAGCTATATTTTTATTTAATATTGACTTTTAAATTAAAATACCATTAAAGCAGAACTTAATTATGGTTTAAAAATCAATATAGGTTTAAGATTTTAAATCTTGATAATAGCTTATCCATTTATATATTTCATATAACAGGCAAAAGGGTGAATTATATACGTTTTTTGGTAATAATAAAAAAGGCATGTATTAAAATAATTTTTAATAAAACTTACAAATATATTTTCATAGACATTATATTCATAATACTTGTAAGTTTTATTTTTATATTTTCATACAGCCCATTATTTTGCTATTTAAACTTTATACATGTAGGAGATGGAATAAATATATCATTTTTTAAAAGTTTTAGTGTTCCATCTGGATTTTTAAGATAAATTGTTAGGTTATCTGATTTTTCATTTGCAATGATTAAGAACTTATTACATGGACTGATTTCAAAATCCCTAGGGAAATCACCATGTGAACTATAGTGATTTATAAGTGATAAAGAACCAGTTTCTTCATTTATTCTAAAGGCTGATATTCCATTAAAGCCTCTGTTAGAAACGTATAGGAATTTATTACAAGGACTTATTTTTATTGCAGAACCAAAATTTTGTCCTCCAAAGCCATTAGGAAGTACATGAATATACTGAACTAATTTAAATCCTTCTTCTCCTAAATATTTTAATATAATGATTTCAGAACTATTTTCACATATAACATATGCAAACTTTCCATTCTTTGAAAATTCTATATGCCTTGGACCGCATCCTTTAGCACAATAAAAACTTAGATTTTCAATGTAACTTAAGGTATTATTAGAATTAATTTTAAAAAGTTCTATTCTATCCATACCTAAATTTACAGCACATATAAATTTATTATCTGGAGTTATTGATGCAAAATGCATTTTTGAATCATCTTTATGAGAAAATGCACTTAGTGAAGTATCTATATCAAAATTCTCATTTAATGAATAAGTATTAATTGATTTTTCATGATAATTACTTGAAACTATTAAGGATTTATCTGCAATTATATTAATATGACAAGGTTTTTTACCTTGAAGTAAACTAGCACCTGTTAATTTTAATGAATAATCCTCTTCTATATTATAAGAAGCAACACCACCTAGGGTATCTAGAGAAAATGGGTTCCCAACTGTATATAGTTTATTGTTATGTATGCACAAATAAGTAGGATTACCAAATCTAGCTACTAAGGATAAATCTTCAATATTTCCTTTATCAGTATCTAGACATAATCTATAGATACCTTCACTAGCCCCATTTGTGTAAGTACCTATATATGCAATAGATTTGTTCATTTTTAAAGCCCCCTCTGACTTGAGTATATTGTTAATTTTACGTTTTATTTGTATGATATAAGATATATTAACAATTTTTATAAATAATATTAAAGATTAAATATTATTTGTTATACCATATAAAACAAAAATAGTAAAGAATATAAAATAAAAAACATATATAATTTTTAACGTTTAGATTTTTTTAATGGAGGACAAAGATGAAGAAGACTATTGGTATATTAGCTCATGTTGATGGAGGAAAAACCACTTTTTCTGAGCAACTTTTATATCATACAAAGAGTATAAGAAATAGAGGAAGAGTTGATCATAAAAATTCTTATTTAGATAATAATGAAATAGAGAGGGATAGGGGGATAACTATATATTCTGAGGTGGGGAAATTTTCTATAGAAAATCAAGAATATTATCTTATAGATACTCCAGGGCATATAGATTTTTCACCAGAAATGGAAAGAGCTATTAGTGTTTTAGATTATGCTATTTTGATTATAAGTGCAGTAGAAGGGGTTCAGGGACATAGTGAAACAATATGGGAATTATTAAATAAGTATAAGGTTCCTACTTTTATTTTCATAAATAAGATTGATAGAGAAGGAGCAGAAGTAAATAAAGCTATAAATGAAATGAAACACAAACTTAGTGAAGATATTATTTTCTTTTCAAGTAAACTAGAGGAGGGGACTATAGAAGAAGTAGTTGAAAGCGATGAGGACTTACTAAACTTATATTTAGAAGGAAATTTAAGTGAAGAAGAATTATTAAATAAAATACCAAGCATGATAAAGGAACTTAAAATTTTTCCTTGCTTATGTGGTTCTGCTTTACTAGATGAGGGCATAGAAGATTTTATAAGGTGGTTTCACAACTTATCATTTACTAACTATGAGGAAAGAGAAGATTCTTTTAGAGGAAGAGTTTTTAAAGTAAGACATGATGAAAAGGGAAATAGATTAACTTTTATAAAAGCTCTAAGTGGAACTTTAAGAACTAAGGAAGAATTGACATATTTAAAAGAAGGAAAAGAGTCTTTAGAGAAAGTAAATGAAGTTAGAATATATAATGGAAGTAAATATGAACTTGTAAATGAAGTCAGGGCAGGAGATATATTTGCGGTGGTAGGAGTTAAAGGACTAGAATCAGGTGATGGGATTGCTATAGAAAATATTGATTCATATGATATGATTCCTACTTTGAAGTCTAAGGTGGTTTATAGAGAAGGGTTAAATCCAAAGGAAGTACTTTCATGGTTTAAAATTTTAGAAAGTGAAGAGAGTACTTTAAGTGTATCTTGGGATGAAAGATTAAAAGAAATTCACGTTAATATTATGGGAAAAGTTCAATTGGAAGTTCTTAAAGAAGTTATGAAAAATAGATTTAATGAAGAAATAGAATTTGGAACTCCAGAGATATTATATAAGGAAACATTAAATGAAGAAGTGATAGGATATGGCCATTTTGAGCCTTTAGGACATTATAGTGAGGTTCACTTAAAAATTGAGCCTGGGGAAAGAAATTCAGGAGTAGTATTTGAAAATAAGTGCCATGCAGATGATCTTACACCAGGAAATCAAAATTTAATAAGGACTCATATATTTGAATGTGAGCATAAGGGAATATTAACAGGTTCGCCTATTACGGATCTTAAAATAACCTTATTAACAGGAAGAGCTCACAATAAACATACAAGTGGTGGAGATTTTAGAGAAGCTACCAAGAGAGCTTTAAGACAGGGATTAGAAAGTGGGGAAAATAAACTTTTGGAGCCCTATTATAAGTTTAAAATAGATGTGGATCTTAACCTAATAGGAAGAGTAATGAATGATATACAAAGGATGAATGGAGAGTTTAAGGATCCTATTATAGATGGAGAGAGAGCAACCATAGAAGGAAAGGGGCCTGTTTCTACATTTACAAATTATGGTATGGAGTTTCAGTCATTTACTAAGGGAAAGGGAGGACTTTCTCTTAAGTTTCATGGGTATGATTTATGTCATAATGAAGAAGAGATTATTGAAAAGAGGGCATATGATAGAAATGCAGACATTGATTATACTTCTACTTCTATATTTTGTTCAAAGGGTCAAGCTTATTTAGTTAAAGGAGAAGAGGCAAAAGAACATATGCATTGTTTAGTTTAGAGAAATTTTTGTTTTTAATATGGCTTTGTATAAACTTTAAAGAAATTTATGAAATTAAAATTTAACTAAATTATATTGATTAGACAAAAATATATAGCTTAGTTATAATTTATAGAGAAAGTTTAAACTATTTAAGATGAATTAATTTTCTATGAGGTGAAGAAATGGAATTAGTAAATATTTATGATGAATATAGAGAAGTAAATAAAAATTATGTAGATTTTATAGAGGAACTAGTAAATAAAAATTTTGAAGGATTTAGCGAAGATTTTGTAATGGGCAATCTAGAAAATTTTCAAAATTCCATTGGAGATTTAAAACTAAAGGCTGATGATCTTCAGGTTGAGGAAGAAAATAAAGATAATTTAAAGGATTTAAAATATTTAATTGTTGATACATTATTCCTTACCTTTGATTTAAATAACTTTTATAAGCTTAAAGAATTTGAAAGATTTAAAATGAGATTTGCAAATTATGTTAACAAAAGAAGAAGAGATGAGATGTTAAAATCTTTTTAGAATAAAGAGAGGGCTTTTATCAAAAAATAATAATAAAACTTACAAACAATATGAAAAAATACTGTTTGTAAGTTTTATGAAAAGTTATTTTGATGAAAGTCCTTTATTTATAAACACGTTTTAAAGTAGTGTGTTCAGTAGATCCTAATATTAAAGGAACATTTTCAATTTCAATTTCACTAGATTCAAGGCCGAACCATTTAGCTGGAGAAACTGTGAATTTTTTTATGAAAAGCTTAGCTTTAATTATCATTGAATTCCATGATTTAAGCTTGCTTTCTGATGATAAACATTCATTTATAAGAATAAATCTGAAATCTCCTACATTTCTGTTAGGAAGTGTAGTATACTTTCTATTTTGAACCTTAATATCACCATTATTTATAAGTTCACATACTATTTGACGTAAAAATACATTTAGTTTTTGGTTAACCCTAAAACCAAGTTTAAGTTGCACCTTAACCATATAATCAGTGCCAAATGTATTTACAGTATATTCAGCTGTATAGGGTTCATCAGTTACAATTACATTTACAAACCAATATACATCTGCTCTTTTAGGCCTTTTATCTAATATAGAATACATTATTTTTCTTTCTATTCTTTTGGATTTTTCTGAACTTGTTAAATAAACAAGATTTGTTGCATATTTAGGTCTATCTACATCATTCTTTAATTCTTTTAATTGATTTTTATAATTTTCAATAGGAATATAGTCTAATAGACTCATTTTTATATAATGACCTTTTATCCATATATACATTATGCTTAAAATACATAAAGCTATTAATACTGAAACAAAACCACCTTTTTCGAATTTAACTGCACTTGAAATTAAGAATGAAAATTCTAAAGAGCCAAAGAAGACTAGTATAATTAGTGCAATTGGTAATGGAGTTTTTATTTTTAATAGATAATTGAATAAAAGTATGGATGTCATAAGCATTGTTACAGTTATTGATAATCCATAAGCTGCTTCCATATTATCTGAACTTCTAAAATATAAAACTATAGCTATACAAGCTATCCAAAGTATTCTGTTTATAGCTGGCATGTAAATTTGTCCCTTAGAATTAGAAGGGTAAAGACATTGTAATCTAGGGAATAAATTCAATTTAATAGCTTCTGAAACTAAGGTATATGAACCTGAAATTAAAGCTTGAGATGCTATAATAGCTGCTAATGTAGAAATTAAAACTCCAAATAGTAAAAGCCAACTAGGCATCATTTGAAAAAATGGATTTAAGCTTTCAATTCCATATAATTTAGTATTATTTTTTTGTGATAATATCCAAGCAGCTTGACCAAAATAATTTAATAGTAAGCATATTTTAACTAAAGGCCAAGTAAGATAGATATTCTTTCTACCAACATGACCAAGATCAGAGTACAAAGCTTCAGCTCCAGTTGTTGATAAAAATACTCCTCCAAGAATAAAAAAACCTAAATGATTATTTGGACTAAATAAAATTTTTATTGCATAATGAGGAGAAAGTGCTTTTAAAAGATACAAATTTCCTGATAAATTTACAATTCCTAATATGGCTAAAAATGCAAACCAAATAAACATAACTGGTCCAAAGATTTTACCTATTATTTCTGTACCAAAATGTTGAATAAAGAATAAAAAACTTAGTATTACTAGTACAATGATTATAATTATATCTTGATTATTTCCAAATATATCATTAAAACTAGGCAAGATTTTTAAACCTTCAATGGATGAAGTAACAGTTACTGCTGGGGTTAGCATTCCATCAGCTAGCAGAGCAGAACCTCCTACCATGGCAGGGATAATAAGCCACTTAGCACGACGACGAACTAAGGTATAAAGAGAAAATATACCTCCTTCTCCCTTATTATCAGCCTTTAATGTTATAAGAACATACTTTATTGTTGTTAATAAAGTCATAGTCCAAAAAATAAGAGATAATACTCCAAGGATAAAATCAGGAGTAATGCTTTCTAAACCTCCATTGCCATTTATTATTGATTTCATAACATAAAGAGGAGAAGTTCCAATATCTCCATAAACAACTCCTAAGGCTATTAAAAAGCTTCCTAAAGTAATTTTTTCAATAGAACTTTTATTAGTACTCATATCTATTCTTCCTTTATTATCATAAGTTAATTATTAAGTTGAAAAATATTAATAAATTATTAATGTGTACACATAAAATTAAAATCTAATAAAATTTATACTAGCACCATTATGAAATGATGTAAAGTTATAAATTAAAAAGAAATTAGTTCTATTTTATTAAAACTTTTACATTGAAAAGTTTATTAAAAAATATATAAGTTTTTTGAAAAAATTATAATGAATTCCTGATGAGTATTAAAGTAATCTAGTAAAATAAAAAAGGCTGTATCAAAATATAATAAAGATTACAAACAGTATGAAGAGAATATCTAGATGAACTTTAGAATTTAAATTATTACGTAGAAGATATCACGTTATAAAGCTGAGACTGTTCGAAGCGAAGCAAGTTTCGAAGCTTTAGTGATATCTTCGAAGTAATGATTATAAATTCTTAGTGAAATCTAGTAATTCTCGAAATATGTTTGTAAGCTTTATCAAAAGTTATTTTGATACACGCCCTTTTTATTGATAACTTTAAATTAAATCTATTTTGTAGTTGTTGGAGGAGTGAATACTCTTGCAGCTAATTCATCATCCATCATATATAAAGCAGCAGGATTACCTTCAGATCTTCTAACTTTTTTTAATAATGAGTGGAAGTTGTTTTCTTCTTCAACTTGTTCATCTATAAACCATTTAAGTAAACTCATAGTTGCGTGTTCTTTTTCTTCAAAAGCAACATCTGCAAGGTCATATATTTTACGAGTTACTAATTGTTCATGTTCATAACCTTTTTCAAAGGCTTCAATTATATTTGAAAAATTAAATTTAGGCTTATCTATTTGTTCTAATTCAACAACGCCATTTTTTTGGAATATATAATCGTAAAATTTCATTGCATGGAATAATTCTTCTTGAGCTTGAACTCTAAAAAAATTAGCAAAACCACTTAAGTCAACAGATTCAGCATAAGCAGCCATAGCTAAATAAGTATATGATGAATAAAATTCAAAATTAACTTGTTCATTAAGTTTTTGTAATAAATTTTCACTTAACATATATGTACACCTCTTTTTATTATTTCTATAAAATAATTGTAGTCTTAAAAAGAAAATTAAGCAAACTAATTTATAAAAATTATTAACAGAAATTATTATTCTATTAATAATAGATAGGAGTATCTTGAGATTACTTTATAATGCTTAAATTATGTAATTTTTTCTTCAGATGGAAGTAATCCTATATACTTTTTATATGTTTTTGAAAAATAAGATAAGTTATTAAAGCCACTTTTATAAGCACTTTCAGATATAGTATATCCATTGTAGAGGATTAAATTTCTAGCATTAATACATCTAATATGATTAATATAATCTAGAATAGTTTGCCCTGTTACCTCTTTAAAGGTACGACAGGTATAATATTTACTAAAAGCAACATGGTTACATATATGATCAATTGAAATTTGTTCTTTATAGTTTTCTTTTAAATAATTTATTATTTCTTTTACCATTAGTATTTTATTATTATCTTTTATTTTTATTAATGATGAGTTTTGCTCAATATGGTTTCTCTTAATATGAATTAAAATTTGAAGTATATCCGATTTTATAAATTCTTTAAAATAATCATTTTTATTACTTAATTCCCTATTTATTTCTTCAATTTTCATCTTTAAAAATGAATCCTTAATTAAGTTTTTAAATCTAAAATTATCAAAATTATTTAAATTATCATTAAGTAAATCTTTATCTATAATAAGACAGTAATATTTACAGTAATCAGATATTTTTTCTATAGAATGCAGCTCCTTTGAATTAATTATTATAATATCATCAGCTTTAGCTTGGAGTATTTTATTATCACAAACCACCTTAGCATGTCCATCTAAGAAGTAGAGAAGTTCTATGTTTTCATGATAATGCATCAAAAAACTAGGTTTATTTTTATTTAAAATATCACAATGAAATATTACTGGGAAATTAGGATCCCTATGAAAGTGATTTTCATATATGTAATTACTCATAATTCCTCCTATATAAAAAGCAATATTGTGTTAAATAACAGCAAAATACTTACTTAAATAAATAAAATAATTTTTAATTTTTTATATAATAATAGTAAACATTTAAATTGTTTATTACCATTATGAGCAAATTTTTGTAGAAAGTAAAGTATTATTAGGGGGAAGAGAAATGCATTTAATACCAAGACCAAAAAATGTAGTTAACCATGAAGGTGAATTTTTTATAGAAAGAGATACTGAAATTATATTAAGTAGTGAATTATCTTTTGAAGATTTAAATTTGGCAATTATGATTCAAGAGGAAATAGAAAGAGTATTAGATTTTAAACTTAACATAAATAAACTTTTTATGGATAAGAAATATAGTAACTCAATAATTTTAAGAGAATGCAAATTTGAAAATGAAGAGGAATATAAAATAGAAATAAATGAGAATAAGGCAATAATAGAAGGGTCTGGTGCTGGATTATTTTATGGATGTCAGAGTTTTAGACAACTTGTAAGAGAGTTTGGAGCATGTATTCCAAATCTAACAATAGAAGATTCTCCATATTTTAAATATCGTGGATTTTATCACGATGTAACGAGGGGAATGGTACCAACCTTAGATACATTAAAAAGCTTAGTTGATAAGGCAGCTTTTTATAAAATAAATCAGTTGCAACTATATATAGAGCATACCTTTGCTTTTAAGGGAATGAGCGAAGTTTGGATGGATAAGGATCCTTTAACAGCGGAGGAAATATTGATTTTAGACAAGTATTGCAAAGAGAGACATGTGGAACTTGTACCATCATTATCAACTTTTGGTCATCTATATGAAGCTTTAAGAAGTAAATCCTTTAGAGAACTTTGTGAATTAGAAATAGGAGATGAAGAATATTCTTTTGTAGATAGAATGGCACATCATACTTTAGATGTTACTAACCCTAAAAGTTTAGGCTTTGTTGAATCAATGCTTTTAGAATTTATTCCTTTATTCAGTTCAGATAAGTTTAATATTTGCTGTGATGAAACCTTTGATTTAGGAAAAGGAAAGAGTAGAGAGAAGGCTGAAAAATTAGGAGTAGGTAAAATATATACAGAGTTTTTAAATAAGGTATATAACATTGTAAAAAGTTTTAATAAAAATGTTATGTTCTGGGGAGATATAATAGTTGGATATCCAGAACTTTTAAGTGATATACCAGAGGATTTAACTTGTTTAACTTGGAACTATCATCCACAGGCTAATGATGTAGCTACAAAAATTATAGCAGAGCATAATAAAGTACAATATGTTTGCCCTGGTGTAGGTGGATGGAATATGATGATGAATCTTATAGAAGGCTCTTTTAGCAATATAAGAAGAATGGTTAACCACGGAATGAAATATGGAGCTATAGGTGTTTTAAATACAAACTGGGGAGATTATGGAAATATAAATCTATTAGCTAATTCAATACCATCTATGATTTATGGAGCAGGAATTTCATGGAATCCAAAGGAAGAGGAGTTTAATGAAATCTTTAAGTCTATATCCCTTATGGAATTTGGTGATGAATCTATGAAGGTGGTATATTTAATGGATAAGCTTTCTAAAAATCAAGTTGCAGGTTGGGGAGAGCTTGTTAGATGGAAAGAAAAGTTTAATGAAAGAGAAGAAACCAAGGAAGAAATTAAGAATATAGATACTTTAAAAGTTTTTGAAGGATATAAGGTTGCTTCAGAGGTAAGAAGAGAGTTTATTAAATTACTTAAAAATACAGAGGATAAAGAAGCTATTCAAAGCTTTATTGTGTCTTCAAAGGGATGGGAGCTTATAGATAAATTTTTTATGGTATTACTTGAAAGAGAGTTTAATAAAAAAAGTTTATTAGATATAGATAAAAAAGACTTAGCTAAGGATTTAGAGCTTTGGTTTTATGATTACACATCAATATGGAGAAAATATAATAAAGAAAGCGAGCTTAATAGAATAAGAGAAGTTATAGTATATATGTGCTCATATTTAAGGGGTTAAGAGGATTTTTAAAGGCTAAACAAATATAAAATTAAAGAGTATAATAAATTATAAAGTAATATTTACTTTGTTGATAACTTTATTTTTATACTAATAGAATGAAAGAAGGTAATAATTATGAATTATTGGCAAATATCAGCAGAGATAGGTAATACAAATTTAATAGATATATTCTTTGATTTAGGAGTAGCAATTGTTGGCCCTGGAGACAAAGGAGATTATTTTGACAATAAAGAAGAGTACGATATCTTAGGCAAAGAGGGAATAGTTATAAAGAGATTTTCTGAAGAAGTTAAGGTAGGAGATGTACTTATTTTAAAACAGATAAATTCAAGGGATGGAAGCTTTACTATTGTAGCAGCTGGTAAAGTAACAAGTCCATATAGATTTGAACCTGTATTTAACAAAGTAGGACTAGATGAATTGCCTATGCAACACTGTAGAAGGGTAAAATGGTATATTCCTACTGATGGCTTAGTAATAGATAAAGAAGGGTTAAGTATTGGATTACAAAAGCTTAAGGATGATAGCCCACTAAAAATAAAAGCTCAAGAATTTATGAATGAATTAAAGGATGAAAATTAAAAATTAATTATAAAAATAAAAAACCAAGCTAAAGCTTGGTTTTTTAGTTTGCAGTTTAGAAATCCTCATAATGTTTTTATAATTATTATTTATAAATTATTTTAGTGAAGTTTAATTTTATTAAGGCTTCAATTTATCAAAGTAGTCAAGAGATTCAATATCATCTACTTGAAGTATTGTATCAGCTAACCATTTATCCTCTTTTCTTATAAACTTCCAAAATTCTTCAAATGAATTTGCTGTTGAATAATCACCATCAATTATGCAATTATTTTCTTCATTTATAGTGTAATCAATCATTTTAGCCTTTAATAAAACCCAAATAAAATCCTCTCCATTTTCATCATTTTCTACTGCTAATATAGGGGTTACCCTCTTTAATTCTACATCAGATAAGATGTTCTTTTCCTTCTTTAAAAGCATCCAATTCATTTTTACAGTATGAGTATCAAAAAAGTTATCTGTCATTAAATGTTTTACAGGTGAATAATCCCTATTCATCCAAGCCTCTTGAATTAGAGGAAAGGATTCTTCAATCTGAGTTTCTATTTCATAGAAATTCCATGCTGGATTTTCAATCTCAAAATCTTTTAGAGTAGACATAGCTTCTCTTTTTTTAGAATAAACTTTATATCTAGATACACTTCCGTTTTTCACAAACAAGAAATTTATTCCTATGAATGAACCTAATATTAAGAAGTCAATCATATTTCCATAAGGGGAGCTTGAGCTGATTCCATGAGAACTATGTGAAGAAGAGCCACCTCTACCACCTCCGCCACCACCACCACCTCCGCCACCACCACCGCCACCTCCGCCACCACCGCCGGCACGACAAAGAACTGTTGTGGATGGAATTAAAAATAATAGTATTAACATTATACTTAAAATCTTTCTTAAATTTTTCATTTATTGTCCTCCTTACTCCTATAGAGTATTAATTACTACAATATTTAACAAAATCCTTCTTTTTTTATTAAATATTATTTATTAAATGAAAATTTAAGAAAATTAATAAATTTTTATTATTCCTCTTTTTGCTTAGGTACTAATCTTACTCTAAAGATAAGTGCTTTAAGTGCTTTCCAGTCAAGGGGAATAAGAGGGTATAGATAGGAATCACCAGTTAAAGTTTTATTACTTGCAATTAAAACTATTCCTATTATTAATCCTACAAAAAATCCTATTACATTGAATAGGCTTGTTAATATGAGTAAGAGTGTTCTCCAAAACTTTAAGGCATAGCTAAGTTCTAAACTAGGTTGAGAAAAGCTTCCTAGTGTAACTATGGCCATATATAATATGGTTTGTGGTAAAAACCACCCAGTATCTACAGCAAATTGACCAAGTATTAATCCTCCAATAACAGATAAGGACATACCAAGGGCATTTGGCGTATTTAAAGAGGCAAGTTTTAATCCATCTACTGCAACTTCAAGAAGTAAAAATTGTACTATCAATGGAACTTTATAGCCATCAACAGGTAATAAAAATTTTAAGTAATCAGGTATTCTATAGGCATTTTGGATTAAAAGCAAATAAAGTGGGGTTATAAAAATAGTAGAAATTAGTATAAAATTTCTTATTAAACGAATAAAATTACCTGTTATTACAGGAAGATAATAATCATCAACATCCTGTATAAAATCAAAGATAGTAGTTGGTAAAATTATAACTGAAGGAGAGTTATCTATAATAACAACTATCTTTCCCTCAGTTATATGGGCAGCTGCAACATCAGGCCTTTCTGTATATCTAACCTTAGGGAATGGATTATACCATGAGGCATTTGAAAGAGATTCAACAAGGCTTTGTTCGCTCATGGTTAATGCTTGTATATCTAAGTTTTCAAATTTCTTTTTTATTAGATTAAGAGTTTTTTTATCAACTACCTCGTCTAAAAATGATATAACCACATCTGTTTTTGATACATTTCCTATAGACATCATTTCAAAGGTAAGTCTAGGATCTCTTATTCTTCTTCTAATTAATGCAGTATTAAATACAATGGTCTCTACAAAGCCATCCCTAGAACCCCTTAATACTTTTTCAGTTTCTGGTTCTTGAGGCCCTCTAACTGGATAGGTTCTTAAATCTATCATTATTGCACTGGAGAATCCTTCTAAAATTAATGCTGTCTGTCCACAGAGAACTTGAGATACTATTTTATCTATGGATACTTCTTCAGCTACTTCTACATAAGGGATTTGTCTTCTCATAAAATCCTTAGGTGATTTTATTAAGTTCATTTCAGTTTTGCTTAAGGAAAAGAAGTCACTCATGATTAATTCCATTACGTCATCTTTTACAAATCCATCAATATAATACATTGTGGCTTTTTTATCCCCAATTATTATTGAACGCTCAATTATATCAAAACTTTTTCCAACCCTTAAAGCTTTAGATAAAGTATTTATATTTTTATCAAAATTTGATGTTAAGTCCAAAAAAATTCCTCCTTAGTAAATAATATAAACTTATTATTTCAAAGGAGAATAAATAATATTCCTATAATAATTTTATAGTTTAGTATTCTTATAATAAAAAAACTTACAAACATATTTAGAAAATTAATAGATTTTCCTAAGAATTTAAATTCCAAAGCTTATCTATATAATTTTCATATTGTTTGTAAGTTTTATAAAAAAGTGATTTTAATACACTAATATTTTAAATGTTTTAAAAGTGTACCTGTACTAATAATAGTAAGGCTGCAAAGGCTGCTATAATTCCCATTAAAGGCATAATAAATTTCAGCCATTTATTATAGGTTACATCAACCATAGCAAGGGTAGCTAAAATTAATCCTGTTGGAGTTATAAAGGAGATTAATCCTTGACCAAATTGGTAAGCACTAACTATAACATCCCTTGGTAAACCAACTGTATCTGCAAGTGGTGCCATTATTGGAATTGATAAAACAGCAAGACCAGATGAAGATGGAATAAAGAATCCTAAGATTATGAATATAACAAGCATTAATATTATAAATATATTTTTATCCATACCTTGAATTCCATTTGAGGATACATAAAGTAAAGTATCTGATATTTTACCATTTTCAAGTATTAAGTTTATAGATCTTGCAACACCTATAACTAAGGCAACTCCTACTAAATCAGCAGCACCAGCTATAAAGGTATTAACAAATTTCTTTTCTCCAAGTCCTGAAAGGAATCCTAAAATTATTCCAACTACAAGGAATAGAGCAGTCATTTGTATAAATCCCCATCCTTTAGCTGAAACTCCATAAACTAAAATTATAAATGAACCAGCGAAGATTAAAAGCATAAGTTTAAGTCTCCAAGTAAATACTGGCACATCATTACTAGATTCATGAAGGAATTTAGAATCTATTTCATCTTTTTGATCATATACAAGGGATTTAGAAGGATCGTTTTTAACTTTTTTAGCATATCTAAGTATATAAATTATTGTTATAAGTGTAGCTAAAACTAATCCTATCATCCTAAAATCAAGGCCTTCTTTAAAGCTTATTCCAGCAGCTGTTGAAGCTATTACTGAAGAGAATGGGTTTACAGTTGAGAACATTGTTCCTATAGATGAACCCATGTATATTGTGGCTATACAAACTATAGCATCATAGCCAGAAGCTAGGAAGATTGGGAGCAGAATTGGATAAAGAGCAATTGTTTCTTCTGCCAATCCAAAAGTAGTACCACCAAGAGAAATAAGTATTGATAATAATATTATAAGTATATATTCTTTTCCCTTAGTTATTTTAGAAAGGCTAGCAATTCCAGCATTAAATGCTCCAGTTGTATTTAAAACTCCTATTACTCCACCAATTATTAAAACGAACATAATTATATCTATAGTGTCATAAGTTCCTTGAATAGGAGCTTCTATTATTTGAGCAATACCTTGAGGATTTTGAGCAACCTTTTCATAAGTATTTGGTATAGCTATTGGCTTATTTATACTTCCATCAGTAAATTTACTTAAGTCTATTTTTATACCAAGTTTATCTAAGGTATTTTGGGTTGCAGCTTCCTTAGTGCTTTCCCCTTGAGGATTTGTAACAATAAAGGTATTTTCAGCTTCATTATAAGACAACTTTGAATATGATCCTGCTGGAATCACATAAGTTAAAACAGCTGATAAAATTAAAACAATAAATAATACAGTAAAGGCTGTAGGGAACGAAATTTTTTTCTTTTTACTCATTTTTTTACCTCCTCTTAAGTTTTTTATATTGTTAAAGTTTACAATTAATAATATTAATAAATAAATTTTATTAATTA